>Ga0164242_10004188_pt1 | contig 16243 bp, 8 predicted proteins | sample OricomgcompostMG_FD_108783 | JGI IMG/M metagenome (GOLD analysis project Ga0164242, IMG submission 108783) | Miracle-Growth compost microbial communities from Emeryville, California, USA - Original compost - Miracle growth compost (MG) ... | reverse complement strand
TTCGAAGCGATCTACCAACAATGGCTGGCGCATCGCAGACTCGAACTGCAGGACGGAAGACAGGGAACCTTGGCGCAAATGCAGCGGATCTTCGGCAAGGATGTCCTGCCCAAGGTGGGCAAGTTCCCCATTCACGAGATCAAACGATTTGATCTGCTGGACATTCTCAGGAAGATCGAGATGCGGGGAGCCCTGACGACGGCGGAGAAAGTACGCACCTGGCTCAATCAGCTGTATCGCTATGCATTGGTCGTCGTTGATAGCCTAGAGCACAACCCTGCTGCCGACCTGGATGTCGTTGCACGCCCCAAACCACCGGTCGCGCACAATCCGTTCTTGAGTCTGCGTGAACTGCCTGAGTTCTTGCGAACCTTGCGCGCCTACCATGGAAGAACGGTCACAACCCAGCTGGGCCTCCGATTGCTACTGTTGACGGGCGTACGCACCGGCGAACTGCGTCGGGCGGAACCCAGTCAGTTTCAACTGGATCAAGGGCTATGGGTCATACCGTCGACCAGCGTCAAGCAATGGCAGGTGGAGTTGCGGCGAGGCAGCCGACGCGCGCAGGACATCCCTGCCTATATCGTTCCCCTATCCGAACAGGCCATCGAGATCGTGCGGTATCTGCTGGAGAGAGTGAAGCCGGCGCAACATTACCTGCTGCCGCAGCGCAGCGACCTGAAAAAGCGCATCAGTGAGAACACGCTCAACGGTGCCTTGAAAAAAATGGGGTATCAGAATCGGCTGACCGGCCATGGTATTCGGGCCACGCTCTCGACGGCCTTGAATGAAATTGGGTATCCGCGCGTTTGGGTGGAGGCCCAGCTTTCTCACGTGGATCCCAGCAAAGTCAGCGCAGCGTACAACCATGCCGCCTATGTCGAACCCCGGCGCAAGATGATGCAGGATTGGGCGGATAGGTTGGATCTGCTGGAGCAAGGTTATGTAGAGCAAGCAATTGTGCCATTGCAAATCCATGCGGGCTCAGCGGTAGCTGAAGGCTCGCCACGCAGTGTCCAGCGGCCAATGACAGGGTTCGCTGCCGGGAGTGTTGCAAGCACTACCTCTACGCTGATTGCCATGGCACCGGAGAACACACCTACTGGTGCGTCTACGCCCTTTCATCGCTTATCTGCCGTGTCAGAACCTCAACAAGCGCCCGAGGCGGAAGTTGATACACCGATACAGCGGAACCGCCAGGCACAACTCGACGCATATGAAGCGCCGCACAATTTGTCTATCCCAGCCTTTTCGAAGCTTGCCGGGAAGTCGCGTGACCAGATCAATCGAGAAATTGCGTCAGGCCAACTGTTGGCTGTGAGTTTTGGAAATCGTGGTCGGCGTATCCCCGACTGGCAATTGGATCCTGTACGGCGGCAGTTGATGCAATCCGTTCGGCAGCGAGCGCCGGCGTTTGATGCCTGGGATGTGTATTGGGCGCTGCTGCAGCCGTGCGAGTGCCTGGAGGGGCTGATTGCGGTGGATTGTGTAACAGAAGAAGCTCGCGGATCCGTTGAGGAAGAGGTTGTGCGAAGTTTAAATCCAAAGAAGTTGCGGCAGCGATAATAGGTTGATCCAACAGTCCTACCGCATTGCCACATGTCTGCTTTCGGCGAATAGCGGACAGTCAAGATTGAGTTAATCCATGCCACGGAGTAGCAGCTTGGCCACATTGTTTTGTTATCAATCTCCGGTAGGGGATGACTGTCTATTTGGAACAAAACTTCATGGATACTGAACTTCTCAGCTAGTAACGATCGTAGCGTCTCGCGCGCGCGTTCAACGCCACTTTCTGTACGGTCAGCATGTTGTGAACCGTTTGAGCAGTTCAGAATCGTATTCGCCCAGGGCGGCAAGTAACGGCATCGCTAGGAGAGAACTGAGAGCCACGAGCCTAGCTGACGGTGTAGACTTCAGCTCGACTGAGCTACAAGCGGTCCGACCTAGTGGCGGAAAGGCTGAATGGAAAAATTATACGTTATCGCTGTGCAGACGTGAGTTCATTTCCGTGGAGACTCCAAACACCGAGCGGCAAGGTCATGCTTTGCGACACAATCGATAGGTAAATGTCATGTCCGGAAGAAAACAGCATCATATTCCACAGTCGTTTCAGCGAGGATTTCTCTATTGTGAGAAATCTGGACAGGTGTACGTGTACCGTTATGGCGGAACAAGCCATATCTCGTCCACAAAAGACGTAGCAGCACAGCGAGATTTCTATTCCAAGTCAGCGAGTGACGGCAGCCAGGAGCTAGATGACAAAATCACCGAATACGAATACCGGTTAGATTTTTTATTACGCACGCTACGCTCTATCGAGATTGGTGCAGAGGCAAGCGCTAGTGTCGCGGCAGAGGTAATTGCTCATCTGACACCACGCGGAAAAAATGTACGTCGCATGTTTGTAAACTTTCCTACTAGACTTATAGCAGGTGTTTCAGAAATTTTATCCGATGAGGAAGCATTCGCCTACTTGTTAGGCTTGGGAGAGCCAGCGCCAAATGAAACGTGGAACAAGCAAGTCGTGGCGAGCATTGATGGAGAACCGAGGCTCACTCAAGCCATAGAACTTATTCTTGCACAGACAAAAATTCCTAAGTCATTGTTAGATAGGGTATTGTTCATGTGGGCGAAAGAGCATATTTTTGGGGGAACCAATCCAATTCCTGAGCAATTTCAACAAGCATTTTCTACCTATCTTTCCCGTATCGACAGGGTAGCTAGTGAAAATCATAAAAAGATGTTGGATACTGGGCTCGTTGCTGAACCCAGAAAGCAAGTCTTGGAAGAACTTATATGGCATGTGCGCTCCGCACCGTCAGGAGGCGCAATCATGCCGGACTGTATCGCGCTTGGTTTTGATGAGGATGAAGGCGAGTTTCTCCCCTACATCATGACATCGAGGGTTACCTCCGTCGTCATGCCCTTAACATCGGAAAAGCTGCTTGTGGGGGTTCGCGCAGGAAACGCAGCTCCCAACCTTTCTGCTTTCAATCGTGAGGCATCGGAGTGTAGCGATGAGCTTTTTATTGCATCAACAGCGGATCATGCCGACTTAGGCCAAAACATAGGGAAACGATGGAAAGATAAGATGGATTCCATTATTCACGATGTCTATGGAAGCCTTAAATCGTACCAACATTCCAAAAAGACAGAGCCCGTCACGGCCGTCCCTACACCGTTTGCCCCTTACCAGCTTACTTTTATTGGCTGGCTCACAGAAGAAGACGTCACCCCCGTCAGCGGCACTGCGCAAGCCATTGTCGAAAAACTGCGTCAGCGGTTTGATTTAAAGAGACTTGACGGCATCACATTCACATCTGAATTTGGCCAGACACTTACGGAAACCGAACGTGGCTTTGACACCGTCACGGCACCGGAAGGGATTCCCGACCACATTGCACAAGGAGCCTCAGCCATCCTTATTATGCGGGATGGAGAACTTAAGGTACGTATCGTGCTCAATAAAGCCTATGCCCTATCGTTGGTTGGCGAAAACATGCAAGATGCAAGCGTGGCGCTGCATCTTATCGTATCGGGTTTGTCACTTACGCATACAGTCAACCAGTTCGAGAACACGTTACCTGGATTTTTGCTAGAACCCATGTCTATGGACGACCATGATGCGGTATTACACTGTGCTCTTCGCAAGGCGCTGCGTGCTTACCGTTACGCCTACGACAGCGCGGAATTTGGGGCGGAGGATTTGTTTGAGCAAGAATTCTCAAATTACCTTGTGAGGGCTCTTGACCTTGCCTACTCCCATATTGCCGAGGCAAAAGCAGCGCATACCGCAGACGGCGACTATCCAAAGTTGTTTCACGCCGCTCATAGCGCCGCAACTGACATCTTGATTGAATCGGCCAAACTGATTGGACACCTGCACGGCACGGGTAAACCAGCTTTGCCTGCCCCAGAAACTGCGGTGGGGGCTGCGATAATGGCACGGGAACTTGCAGGATGGTTCAATGCGTTTGCTTATGACCTGCAACGGTTCTGGCAGAAAGAGGCCTGGACGCGCGAAGACCTTTACGCACTCAACATCCATGTCGAGCGATTGCTATGGCCGTGCCGTATCTTTCTTTACCCCGCGGATAACGGACGAGGAATGATTCTGTCGCTGTAAAGCAGCTAATGCCTACTTGACGGGGGAGCTTACGTAGGCATCTGCGCCTCCACTTGGCTGTGGCTTGGCCTTTTCAAAAATCTCGACAAGAACCTTCTCAACATTCATTAGCCAATCAACCGCATCATCAAGTGGCATAGGCGTGCCGCGACTCAACACAAATGCGGCGGCCATATTGTCCCCGCCGATGACCAGCTCAAGTGCCTCTCGAAGGATGGTGTCGGGTACATCGTGTTGAAAAAGCCCGGATGTCCGTTGCTTCAGGTATGCAAATCGAGGTGGCGTGAGCGGATGGCGTTTGACTGCGTTGGCAGCAAGTTGTGAAAGAACCTGTGCAGTCGGCTGCTTACCCATGGCGCCAACTAATCGCACCAAATCCTGTGTGACCTTTGCTGCTAGATCCTCGGGAGAAGAGAAGAAGTTGACGACGTGAGACCCTTTGAGAACTTCCTTAAATGTGCGCAACTTCTCCGCTGACGCTCCGGTCTCAACATGCTTTGGAAGAACGGGGTGTGTCTCTTCATCTATGACGTAGATAAGACTCGGAAGACGAACTGCTTGGGCTTCCTCGTATTCGAGTTGAGTGAGGGACTTTCCCGATTCCGGATCGACGAATCCGTATCGCATAGCAAAGATGCCGACATATGCGTTGGCAGAACGAACTAGGCGAAGGCACTCTTCTTTGGGGGTGTCCGGAAGCGCACCGAAGAATTCCATCGCCTTCGAACCGTACTGCAACTTACCAATCGCCTCTCGTACGAGCTGGCGGTGGCGCTGCAGATCAACAAAGGTCGAACTGACAAAGATCGAAGGTGACATGAGATAGCTAACGTAATGTAGGCTGCACAAAACCGCAGCCCATACCTGGCGCTTGCTTTCTAAATAAGTCGGTCAAAATTCTCAGAATTGGCTTGCAAGGAATGTCGCAGCACTGGTCTGATATTACCCTGAACGGCAGCTTTTGGGCTTTGTCTTGAAAGACTGCTTTGGGTCGAGGCTGTGTGAAAACTCCATCGTGAACGGGCTGACTCGAAACTCGACCTCTCAAATCGACTCAGGATCGACGATCGCGTAATCTGGAATGGTTCTGCCACCCCTGAAAATGGGAATTTTCCGAGTTTTCACACAGCCTCGGTCGAAACCAAACCTTCAGGAAAGCCCACTTCCGGCCACGAACAGCCAGTGGGCGAAAATGAAAGCGGACGCTCAACGCCTGAGTTAGGCGTCTACTCCACTGCGTCGATAGTCGATAGTACGTGCGCAACTCTTCGACGGCCGCCCGAGACTTGCAGGTCCATTTGAGCAAGGGGTTAGGCCTTCTGCGCGATGCTTTCGACCAACTCTTCAAGAGTCTCACCAACGATAGCATTGTCGTTACGCCAATTGGCTCCGGCCCGCTTCTGAACCGAGTATCTGTCGTCATTACAGACGATCCTGTAGCTAGTCTTGGCGATGAGTGTTGGACAGCCTTCGATCACTTGCCAGTCAGGAACAGACGGACGAAGCTCATGGATCTTGGCCATGAACGCTGAGGCGGATTGAAAGCGTTGTGCTGCGTCAACGTGACAGGCCTTTTTAATGATCCGACGAATTGACTTTGGAACCCACGGCGGTAGGGACGTGAGGTCTGTTGCTCTTCCAGCAGCGATCTTCGCCTTGACGCAACGGTCAATAAATTCTTCCTTATCCAGTGGCGTTGCGAGCGTCTCCAACTGAGCTAGTTCCCGCTTGCTTAGCCACCCAAGGCCGTCATACGCAAGCGTTCCACCGAGCAACTGGTAGAGGACCAAACCGCATTGATAGATATCTCCGGGAATGCCGTACGAGTTGGTGATGATCGTTTCAGGTGGTCGATAAGCTAGCGAATGGCTTGATGCAGGAATTGTTGAGGCTGCCTCTGGCAACCGCTTCACTGAGCCGAAATCGCCAATGACAACCGAACCACCTTCAGTCAAGTACAAGTTTGCGAGTTTAATGTCACGGTGGAGGAAACGACTCCCATGAAGATGGCTCAAACCCGAGAGAGCTTGATATGTGTACTCAAGCGCCGCCTTCACTCCCAGGGGACTTGACTCCAGAACAAGGTCTAGATCGCCGCCAGTGCAAGTGGGAGTCATGAAGTACGCCCACTTTGCATCGATCAGCCCCGCATCCAGAATCTGGAGTACATTCTGTGCATCAATCTGTGCAAGTTGACGGGGCTCAGCGTGGTATTCGGCTTTGCCACCCCAATAGTAGTACTTGAGAGTAACGAGCGTGCCCGTCACGCGGTTGGTGCCAAAGAAGACGTAGCCATTTGCCGCCTTTGAGTCTTCGCGGTGAAACTCGATGTTCTTGGCGAGCTCAAGTAATGAGGCCTTGATCTCAAGTGGCGCGCTTGAGCCTTCGATGTAAAGCTTAGTCATACTTTTGGAAGGCGCTGAGCAAGCACAGCACAAGCAGTTCGGAACGCCTCAATCTGGTACTTGTTCAGGGTAGTCGGAATGGCAAAATTGTGCTTTCTGTCCTGCGCGGCAATGGTTTGGGCTGAGACCAGCTTAACTGAGCACTCCCGGTTAAGCTGGAAGACGCCTTCGATTTTGAAAGTTGTCGGCCCTCCGGCGAATTCCCCCTTCTTCCCGCGCTTTTTGAGCGCAATTTCGGTCAGCTTGTTGTCGCGAAGAAACCCGGCAACAAGGTCTGCGAAAGAACGAACATTCTTCGCATCATCATCATCGTCCAAGGCTATGCGCTTCGTCTCGGTGGGAATGTGTTCCCAATGGCCATCAACAACTTCGACCACGGCGAAAATGGCTTCGCTGCCTTTGATTTCAACGCCGCAAAGGGGCATGGTGTGTCCTTGCAAATGTAATGTAATGTAGCAACACTATAGCAAAGGTAGATTGTCGACACTCACATTTGAGTGCAAGCGCAGCCAATGACCAGATCGGGGAATGGCGCTCACAGTCGCCTTTGGGTCGAAAGCGGTCCCTCACGTACTAGCAGTCAACGCCTGCTACGCAGCGGTTGCGATATGTAGATTTGTACCGCTGAGAGGTCGGGCTTCACCCCTTTTGCGATTATTCTGACGTTTTCTTCCGGCGAAATCACCTTGGGTAGATGGCACGCTCCTCAATGCTTCTTAAGGCTGCCTGACTTCAGAGAGCGGAGCCGGTTATGCAGGCTCAAGCAAGTAGCATGCTCCGTGAGCAGACACGTGAGCGTCAGGTGCGACGCGATTGCAACGTTTCTCGGGAGGCATAGGTGGCGAAAACGGTGATACGAGCTGAGCAAGAAATCTTTGATGAACTGGCCGACCTCTGCGCCTCGCCCGGCTACGCGCATGCCGTCGCCTATCTCTGCTTCCGCGACAACATGATTCGTTACTCGGGCGAGATGAAAGCAGAGGATATGCAGCATCTCTTCTCGAAGAGCCGGCTGATCCGTACCGAGACATCGACCCTCATCGGTCTCATGCTCAAGAACCCGATTGACTACACGCTCCCGTCCCTCCCGGTCCTTGAAAAGTACATCGAAGCTACGGAAGCATTGCTCGAAGAGATCCACCACGCGATGTCGGCTTCGTTTTGGCAGGACATTGATCCTGCCAAGATCGCCGAAGCTGGCTTCAATCCATTCACGAGCGGCGCTGCGCTGCGCGAGCCGATCTTCTATGGCGGTGAGTCCGCCTACAGCTTTCAGTACCGCGATTTCGCCCCTGCCAAGTACGCGAACGACGACCCTTGGCTCATCGCCAACAAGGGCTTCTCGATACAGGATGCCCGCAACGTCGTCCTTGCGGTGTCGCGATTGCAGGATGAAAAGGCGATCAGCGTCATGCGCGCCATGCATGGCACACCTCAAGAGACGAGGACCTTTCTGCCCGGCTATGCGTTCTCAGTGCAAGAAGTCGCCGAATATGGGCACATCGACCCAGCAATCGTCGACGGGGTCCTGTCGGCATTTTCGGTCCCGCCCGACAAGCGCAACGAGCAGTTCAACGCACTGCACGATTTCAACGTCGCCAACGCCAGTCCGCTCATCCGCATGCCCGACGGCAACTTCCTGCTCTTCCACATCTACAGCCTCGCGGAAGCGTTGTATGAAGCGCCATTCTATTGGATGGGCGCTGACAAGGTCTATGTCAGTAGCGCCATGCAGAACCGCGGAGTATTCACCGAGCAGTTTGCGGTCGAGCGCCTGCGGCAGATCTTTGGCGTTGAGAACGTTCTTGCCAACATCGACATCCATGAGTCAAAGGACACCAAGCTCGCTGAAATCGATGTGCTAGTGCTGTTCGGCAATCTTGCCCTGGTCCTGCAGGCCAAATCTAAACGCCTGACGCTTGAGGCCCGGCGCGGCAATGATCTGCAGATCAAAGACGACTTCAAAAAGAGCATTCAGGATTCCAGCGATCAAGCCTATCGCTGCGCGAAGCTCATAGAGGAAGGCAAGTGTACCTTCAAAGATGCCGCCGGCAACGCCGTGACACTGCCGGCAAGCCTCAAGCGAATCTATGTGATCTGCCTGATTTCAGATCACTACCCAGCTTTGAGTTTCCAGGCCCGGCAGCTCCTAAAGTTCGCGGCAGCCAAAACGATCTCGCCGCCCTTCGTCATGGACGTTTTCGCGCTCGACGCGATGACCGAAATGCTCAGGTCGCCGCTGTATTTCTTGAGCTATGTGGATCGCCGGACCGGATACACCGACAAGCTGATGGCGTCGCATGAGCTGACGATCTTGTCCTACCACCTGAAGCAGAATCTTTGGGTAGACGACGATCATGACATGATCATGCTGGATGACGATATCTCCGCCGGCCTCGATCTCGCGATGCTGGTTCGGCGTGAAGGCATCTTTGGCAAGGACACCCCTGAAGGCATCTTGACGCGGTTCAGCGCGACGGCCCTGGGGCGCATGGTCAAGGCAATTGAAGCCCGGCCGGACCCCGCAACTATCGACCTTGGCCTCACGCTGCTAACGCTCGGCGAGGACACCGTGCTTCAGGTCAGCGCGGGCATCGAACAACTTGCCAAGCGGGGCATCGCTGATGGCAAGAATCACGATATCACGGTGGGTCTGGGCAGTGGTGGCACCGGCCTCACGATTCACTGCAACGACGACCCGATAGAAGTTGCCGGACCAGCGCTGCAAAGGCACTGCCATGCGCGGAAATACACCCAGCATGCCCAGATCTGGTTCGGGGTCTGTGTGCGGCCAAGCGATCAGGCGCTGCGCTTCGGCATCAACCTGGATTTCCCGTGGGCGCAAGACGATACTATGGACGCGCTGACGAAGAGCATGGGCAAGCCGGGCAACTTGACGGCCTTGCTTCGCGAAACTGCCAAGGCGCGAACCAAGGTCGGTCGCAATGATCCCTGCCCATGCGGCAGCGGAAAGAAGTATAAGAAGTGCTGCCTTGGCTAGCCAGCTACCTGGTCAAGCCGGCCACCGGGTGTTCCTGAAGTAGCCAAGGTCCGCCTGAATCTGATCGAGCTTCGCGTTCTCGGCCGGATCCCAGTCCGGCATATGCAAGTAGACGATGTCCGAAGAGTGGCCCTGCTTTCCAGTCTGCGGCCTGTCTGTGGCAATGCCGACGACCGTTCTCACGGAGTTGCATCGGCCGCGGACAACAAGGCACCGCAGCATCAGTTCGCGGGCGCGAAACTCGCGGTCTGCAGAATCGCCGGCCGTGAAGACGAACGCAACCTGGCTATCCGCAACGACAACTCGTGCGGCTACGTGTTCAGTGGTCGGGTGCAAAAACTCCAAAAAGGCGTCCGCGAGGTTGGCACGGTGACCGCGGGGTTGCATCGCCATCGCTACGAGCGCAAGCTCGTTTTGGGTGACCTCCTTGCGGAACATGTCGAACATCCCGTCCGTGAGGAGGTCTTCGACAAAGTGCTCTATCAGTCGGTCCCAAGCGTAGGAGGACTCCAGATCCTTGTTCCGCGCAAGGTAGTCGGGATCCTTGATCAGACCGTCCCAGATGCCTTCCTGGATCAAGGCCAGCGCTGGCTCCCCCGTGTCCGGATCGAACAAGCCAAAGTCCTCGCCGTTATGGACATAGAGCGCAAGCAGGTCCTCCGCGCCGGAACCAACGAAGACTGGCTTAGCACCACGCTCGAAGATGCGCTCAACGGCTGACAGGTAGCGAACGAAGTCCGTGATCGTCGTGAGTTCGCTGAACGCGGCCTTCAAACTGAACTCGTCAAGCAGGTGGACAAATCCGTGACCCAGATCGCCCCACTTCAAGGGAACGTTCCCTCTGCCGCCCAGGGAGACCGTGATTCGATGGAATTGTCGATCCGACTTTGGGGCCAGCGCAACCTCTCGGCCATCGCGGCGAATCACGCGATCAGCGGCGCGAAGCCAACGCTCGGCCCCCCAGATCTGTTGGACCGATTTGTCGATAGCGGCTTTCTGCCATCGCTCCCAACCCACGGCGTCGCCTGTGTCACGAAACTCAATCGCCTTCACAGAGATGATGATGATGTGGGGGCCGCACACCACCAAGCAGTCACACAGTTCTTTCCCGCCTTTGCCGACTGGGTTCGGGTGCGTCCACAGCCTCATGAAGCTGCTTGTGCTCAGGTCATTGACCAGACATTCAGAGGGTGTAAGGCCTGCATTCATGAATTTGAGAGATGAAGTTGCCTAACTGGCAATATAGCTTTTGGTGCGAAGTCGCTGGCGGCCCGCTCAAATGTCTGCCCCATGCTTGATGCCCAGCCTATAAACAGACACTCATGATCGCCCGCTCCTGGCCGACAGCGCGAGCAACCGCCCGAGCCAGTAAGCGGCCCATCGGCCAGGGGCACGGTGGGGTTGCCTGACTTGACGGGCTCAAGGCAGGCCTGCGACAGTGAAGAGTTCGGTCTTTAGCCAAGAGTCCAACGTCGAAATTCTCACAAAGTGGGTCGGCACAGGGTAGGGAGGGTGCACCATCCAGTAGTAGATGTCTCTGCTGACGTAGAGCTCGACATAGCGCTCTGGGACGTTGGCGGGCTTCGGCCATCCGAGGAGCTCCAGCATCCGGGTTCGGTGCTGGTCCAAGAAAGCACCTCTGCGAAGCACCTTTCCGATCTGACCCTTGTCGTCCTCCTTGCGACCAAAGATCTTGTCGCGAATCCGGCGACCGTCCTTCATTGTGTAGGCCGGCTGGTTGTACTTACACTCGACCACAACCAATAGATTGTGATCGGGCCAATATGCGAGGACGTCGAAGTCGCCAACATCTTCGAATCCTTCTGCTCGAAACTTCCGGTAGAAGTCGATGCCCCGCGCGACAAACGAGGTATGCCGGCGGAAGATCTCTTCACTGCGGAATTCCAGCCGCTTCTCGATGCTAGCCTTCACCTGCCGAACGACGTGTTCGATGTTAGGCCAACCGAAATCGGCAGGTAGGTAGCCATCGCGCACCGACGACATCCAATTGAACATGCAGCGACTCGCCGCCTCGGCGCCCCAGCGTAGCTCATCACCTACCTGCACCAGTGGCCGGATGGCATATCGGTGAACACGCTTGCTGTGCTCCCAGTAGGGTACCTCCTCCTCTTGGACGTTCCGGCCGGCGAGCCGCAGAAGCCCCGTCTCTGAGAGGGTCAGGAAGGCAACGATGCGCTCTGCCTTCTCCTGTCCAAGGTCCTTAATCTCGGAGGCAAGCTTCTCTGCCAGTTTGTTTGGGCTGGCACCGTAGGAAAGTGACAGCTCCTTGGCGAAACCGTGGCGCTGAGCTTGGGCCAGCACTGCTAGGGACGTGAACAGGTCTGACGGGTTGAACCCAAGGTCGATCTCAAAAGCGTTGTTGAAATCGGCTGACTCCAACAAGGCCTCCGATTCCCCCTCGACCACGTCCTTGCGGTTTTCGCCCAGACCAAGTCGTGTCTTGGCGTACTCACGCGCGAACCGAATCTCCCGGTCGTTGGAGCCATCGGAGTAGAAGACCTCCGGGATGAACGAATCGTTGATGACGACGCCTGCAACATCGACCCCGTTGTGGAGGACGTCGCTGGCGCCTGCAAGCGACATTAGCCAGTCAACTTTACCGACCAGCTCGCGCAGCACATCGGGAGCGACCTCGCCGGGTCCAGATGCTTGGCTACTGACGGCCTTCTCCAACAGGTATCGATAGTGACGAGCTACAGTGCCGTATTGCTCGCGCGCCTCTTCAACGGCGTCAACTCGGTCGTAGTCCACTTCGTGAGACAGGCTCTGGCGGGCTCTTTCAATCCGCCCTCGCTCGGAGGCTAGAAGCGCATCGTGCTGTTCGATGCAAGCTCGAATCAGATGAAGTCGGTCGAGCTGAGCGAGCCGCCGTTCGATGCGAAGCCTGAATTGGGCGCCGGCCAGGTCAATTTTCTCTTTGGCCTCCGACAGCGCGTATCGGCCAGGTGCCAGCCCCAGGTCTCGGATCACCTGGGCGAGTTGCTTGCGAGCACGCTTATAGTCCGACATCCTTGGAATGACCGCCGAGGGGTGGTCGGGAACGTCGACGCGTCGCTTAACAACCCGCAGCGTGTATCGGGCGAGCTCACCCGCCGTTGACACAACCGCCTCATCCAGACCCTCCGGAAGTGCCATGCCAAGGGCGTCGTGGCTCTTGCGAATCGTCTCCACAAGGCACTGCACCTCGAAACTCCCGTCGGGAGCGTCGGTCAAGCCCGCGAGCACCGCACGAACATCTACATCAAGGTGAATGACTGCGGCTCTGCCGAAGCCTCCTTCGACAGCAGTTACGACCGGGCCTGCATTCTTAGCCATGCCGGGGTCCGCTCCGTCATCGCCAATGATGGTGCTGGACACGCTGCGTTTGCAGACAAACAGAACATGGTCCAGCTGGAACAGCGGCGCGGTGGCAAGAAGTCCTCGGCACCTGAATGAGCTGTCGGCTAGGATTTGAATGAACAGATCGACCATACGCCCGTCTTCTAGGTCTAGGTCGTCCTTGATTTCCAGCAAGGCTTGAACGGTGCAATCACCGACCAGGGTGGAGTAGGCGATGACCTTATGGCCGCGGGACTTCATCTCTGTGACGCCTTCAGTCCCCCCACTTAACTGCCAGCCGGATGTACGGTCGGGAAAGATGCGAGGGGCACGCGACCAGAACTCCGCTAGGACCTTGAACCGCCAGGATGTGCCCCAGCTTGGGTCGAGGCTAATCATCGTAGGCTCGATGGCTCCATCAACCAGAACCTCGTCGGCATCCTCGAATGAAGCAAATAGATCTGCAGGGCCGCGAGAGAAGGGAGTCAGGGCCGATCGTTGCCCATCACAAAAAGCCCAATAGCGCTGCAGATCCTCCAGATTCTTCAGGCCGTCGAAGATGGTGATGATATCTGCAAGCGGCAGGAGTCGCACGGGTTTGTCAGGAAGGTTGAGCAGCCCTGCAGAGGTGCCCGCCAAAGTAGGAACGAGGATGATGTGCAACTCATCGGCTGACAGGCCGTTGACTCCGTCCTCTGAGAGCAGGACCTCTGGGCCTCCAACGATCTTGAAGCGAATATTCTTTGCTTGTCGGGCCTTGGCCAGAACGGCAGCGGCAACCGCCGACTGCTTGTCGAGCAGTTTATGATCGCAAGCACAAACAAGGTACACACCTGTCGGAGCGGAGGCCACGCTGCTGATGGGCAGCTCTTTGCATATCTCACCGCCGAGAATCAACATCACCGGTCCTGGCAGCGTGCCGTCAAAGCGCTCGAAGATAAACTGGCCCAGCCTCCTGTGCACCTTAGGGCCGACATCCGACGCGTTCCTTTTTGCCCAGTGGTCGACGACCGTCCCCGGAGCGCTTCGTACCGCCATCGGGTACCAGGTCGCGGCGACGTTGACGCCCAGGAAGGGAACAGCATCGCCAGTGGATGCTGCGTTGCCGAACGACTCCCATGTCAGCGGCGCCTTGTAGCCACCGACGTCCCCATCGAGAGAGATTCCCGCGCGCTGGCGCCAGGAGACGCTCTGCTGACCGATGTTCTGAAGTACATCCCTGCACAAGAACCAGAAATCTTCCGGGGGCAGCTCTACATGGCCACGTTCCGCATCGACGACAGGGTGCTGCGCGAGGTGTGGGATAGCTTCAATGATCATTGCTTGCAGCGCGATGACTAGGTCCATTTGGGCCAGGGCGTCGGACACATCGGCGTAGGTGATTCGAAAGGCTTCAATGAAGTCTGGCACTCGCTCGATGCTGCTGCCGTAGAAGACCGGTACGAACCGGCCGCCGAGGCTCACCTTGGTCTGTCCCCAATCCGCCTCAGGAGAGAGGTCTTCAAGTGTAGGAAAGTCGGGCCAGGTTGCATATAGTGCTTCGGCAAATTGTTGGAAGTCTGTATAGCTCTCGATTCTTTTACCGCCGCGCCCTTCGAGCGGGGTGTCCAGGAACACGCACCATGCGAACGCATGTTTGACGTGACTTCCGGCATTCGCCGGCCAGAGCTCGGACACGCCGATCGCACACGCTAGATCTGCGGCGTTGTACTGGCACAGGAGGGCGCGAGTCTCCCTCACTTGGGCGAGGAAGGAGTCCTTCACCCGTGTGCGCTCGCCGAAATGGTCGTGCAAGCTGATCATCTGGCGAAGTAGAAAATCAGGACTCTCTGCGCTCTTGGCAAGTTGACGCTCGCGCTTCTCTCTGGACTTTCTACCCACGAGACCTCCCTGATGTTCTTGAAAGCTCACCCACTGGTGAGTGCTTGCGTTTCGCTGCCAGCGTTCCGCCTGTAGCAATTATTGCAAACTCAGAGAAACCCTGAAGAGCAGCTTCGCCGGGCGCGGTTCGCCGTGGTAGATTCAATGTCCGCATCAATTTTGCTGGAGAGTTTGGCAGGAAACAGGTGCCTCGTATCCTCTCAGGTGAGGTGAATAGCATATTGTTAGATTTTCCATTAAAATACCTAACAACCAAGATCAATTCAGCCATGAGCACGTCCCAAGCCATCCGTGAACGCATCGCCTCGCAACCCGCAGGCGAGCCCTTCACCCCCGCATTGTTCGCGGGGCTGGGTTCGCGCGCGGCCATCGATCAGGCTTTGATGCGGTTGGCGAAGGCGGGTAGCGTTGAGCGCATTGGTCATGGCCTGTATATCGTGCCCAAGGCCGGGCGATTCGGTATCAAGTCGATGCCTGCGCCCGAGCAGGTGGCGCGGACCGTGGCCGAGGCGGAAGGGGCGACGATAGAGGTTCATGGGGCGGAAGCCGCACGGCGCTTGGGGCTGACGACTCAGATGCCGGCACAGGCGGTATTTCAGACCACGGGCTCCCCCCGTCAGATCCGGCTGGGCAAACTCGTCGTCCGACTGCAGCACGTGGCGCCGCGCAAACTGGCGCTGGCCGGTCGGCCTGCGGGGCAGGCGCTGTCGGCCCTCTGGTACTTGGGGCGCAGCCAGGTCACACCGGACACGTTCAAGCAGATCGCGAAGAAACTGCCAGCGGGCGAGTTCGAGGTGCTGAGCGGAGCCAAGGCGTCGATGCCGGCCTGGATGGTGGAAGCCCTGGCCCGCTACGAGCGAAGCGAACCGGCCCATGCCTGAATCCACGGCGCACTACTTCGATTTGTCCCTGGCCGAGCAGGCCGAGTTGTTGCATGGCCTGGCACCGGTGCTGGGCCGCCGCGCTGAAATTCTGGAAAAAGACATCTGGCTGTGCCAGGTGCTGGGTGTCTTGTTCGCGCTGCCGATTCGTAAGCCGATGGCGTTCAAGGGCGGCACGTCGCTGTCCAAGGTCTATCAGGCCATCGAACGCTTCTCCGAGGACATCGACGTCACCATCGACTACCGGAGTCTGGTGGCCGATGTGCCTGACCTCGTGGGTCTGTCCAACACCCAGCGCAAGAAGCTGTCCGATGCGCTCAAGGTGGCTTTGGTGAAGCACGTCACCGAGGAACTGGTGCCGACTCTGCGACAAGCGCTGGCGCAAGCGCTCCCAGCGCATGAAGTCACCATCGAGGTCAGCGATGACGCGGAGAAGCTCTGGCTGTACTACCCCAGCGCGGTGGAGAACACGGATGCCTATCTGCGGCCGAGCGTCCTGCTCGAATTTGGCGGGCGCAACGCCACGCTGCCGCAGGACACCATGACGATCGTGCCGGATGTGGCTGCCCACGTGCCGGTGCTGACGTTCCCGACGGCCCAGGTGGCGGTG
>Ga0164242_10004187_pt1 | contig 16244 bp, 13 predicted proteins | sample OricomgcompostMG_FD_108783 | JGI IMG/M metagenome (GOLD analysis project Ga0164242, IMG submission 108783) | Miracle-Growth compost microbial communities from Emeryville, California, USA - Original compost - Miracle growth compost (MG) ... | reverse complement strand
GGGCCGGCATAGCGCCAGTAGCGATGCCACCAGCCCGAATAATTGCCCGCGCCGTTGCAGATGATGGTGTCGGCGGGCAGCCGCTCGCGCATCGCCGCGACGCAGGGGCCGAGGTCCATCGCCACGTCTTCGCGCGGCTGTGGCGTCGACCACGCGAGCCAATCGGCGTGCGCCTCGCGGCCGCTCGCGAAAGGCGCGCGCTCGATCGCGTGAACGTCGGCGGCGAACTCGATCATGTCGGCGCAGATCGCGAGGTCGGTGCGATAGGCCATGCCGAGCTCAGCGGGGTCGGGATGGACGTGGACCAGCGTCTGCCCGGGATGCTCCGGCGTGATGAGCGTATAGCCGTCGGTGGTCGCCTCGCCGAGCCGGGGACCCACGACGAGCAGCAGATCCGCCTCTCGGATGCGCTGCGCGAGCTTCGGATTGGGGCCGTAGCCGAGATTGCCGGCATATATCTCGCAGTCATTGGCCACCGCATCCTGACGGCGGAAGGCGACGGCAACCGGGATACCGGTCTTTGCCGCCCAAGCGGCGAAATCCTGCGCCGCATCCTTGCTCCAGTTGGCGCCGCCGATAATCGCTACCGGCCGCTCGACCCGGTCCAGCAAGGCGGACAACGCGCCCATGGCGATCGGATCGACCGGCTGGGCAGGCGGCTCGACGCGAGGTCGGTCGGTTGCCTCCACCTTGTCGAGCAGCATGTCTTCGGGCAGCGCAAGCACCACAGGACCCGGCCGGCCCGACATTGCAACCATATAGGCGCGCGCGGCATATTCGGGGATGCGGCGAGCATCGTCGATCCGCGCCGCCCATTTGGCGATGGGCGCGAACATCGCCTCGAAATCGATTTCCTGGAACGCCTCGCGGTGGCGTGTCCCGCGATCGACGTCGCCGATGAACAGGATCATCGGCTGCGAATCCTGCCGCGCGACATGGACGCCGATCGAGGCGTTGGTCGCGCCCGGTCCGCGCGTCACGAAGGCGATGCCTGGCCGCCGAGTCAGCGCGCCATCGGCCGAGGCCATGAAGCCGACCCCGCCCTCCTGTCGGCAGACCACCAGGTCGATTTCGGGCGTATCGTGCAGCGCGTCGAGCACGGCGAGGAAGCTCTCGCCCGGCACGGTGAAGATGCGGTCGCAGCCCTGGGCCACGAGGTTGTCGACCAGGATGCAGCCGCCGGTACGAAGTTGGGTCATGACGGCGGTGTAGCCGCTGCCGGAGACGACCGAAAGGCCGCGCGGCTGCAACACAAGTGTCATCGCCGCGCCGTCAAAGAGTCATGCGGCCGGTGCAATGGCGCGGCCGGGGGGACGTTGCCTGTCCTTCGCGGCCGCAACGGATCGGGCCGCGAGCGGGCGCACTCTCGCATTGCCAGCCGGCAGCATCGCCGGGCGATTCGCGCCCGGCGACCTGCCCTCGCTTTCGAAGGACATGACATGAAAATCCGCTTCCTCACGATCGCGCTAGGCCTTGGCCTCAGCTTCGCCGCGGCCGGGGCCGCCACCGCGACCAACATTACCGGCGCGGGATCGACCTTCGTCTATCCGGTGCTTTCCAAATGGGCGGCCGATTACAAGGGCATGACCGGCGACCAGATCAACTATCAGTCGATCGGCTCGGGCGGCGGCATCGCGCAGATCAAGGCCGGCACGGTCGATTTCGGTGCGACCGACAAGCCGCTGTCGCCGAGCGAGCTTGCCGCCGCGGGTCTCGCGCAATTCCCGGTGGCGATCGGCGGCGTGGTGCCCGTGGTCCATATCGCCGGTCTGCGCCCCGGCCAGCTGAAGCTGACCGGTCCGATCCTCGCCGCGATCTACGATGGCGAGATCACCAAGTGGAACGATTCGCACATCGTCCAGATCAACCCCGGCATCAAACTGCCCGACGCGCAGATTTCGACCGTTCACCGGTCGGACGCCTCGGGCACCAGCTTCAACTTCACGCACTTCCTCGGCCAGGTCAGCCCGCGCTGGAAGGCGAGCGTGGGCGAGGGGACGTCGGTGCAATGGCCAAACGGCATCGGCGGCAAGGGCAACGAGGGCGTCGCCGCCTATGTCAACCAGATCCCCAATTCGATCGGCTATGTCGAATATGCCTACGTCCTGCAGAACCATATGACCTATGCGCTGATGCGCAATGCGGCCGGCCGCTACGTCGCGCCCAACGTCAAGACCTTCCAGGCCGCAGCCTCGACGGCCGATTGGGCGCACTCGCACGATTTCTTCCTGGTGATGACCAACGCGCCGGGTGCCAATGCCTATCCGATCACCGCGTCGACCTTCGTGCTGATGTACAAGCAGCCGAAGAATGCAGCCTCCTCGGCGGCGGCGCTGAAGTTTTTCAAATGGTCGCTCGAAAAGGGTCAGAAGCAGGCGCTGAGCCTCGATTACGTGCCGCTGCCGGCGCCGTTGGTCAAGCAGATCGAGGCCTATATCGGCCGCAACATCAAGTGACGGCGTGGGCGGGAGGCCGCTCTTGCGCCGCCGCCCGCCCAGCCACGGCCGCCAGCCTTCACTGTAACACGATTGTCGCACGCCTTTCACAGCGCCGTCATCGACGGCGCCTAGGCGGCGCGCGGAACACTTCCTTTCCGAAAGCGGGGATTTTATGAAGACGAGCTATTGGTTGCCGGCCGTGCTGGCCTCGACGGCGCTTGCCGCCGTGCCGGCACACGCCCAAAATGCGTTGGCGGGGCAATCGACCGACGCGCAGATCGATGCGCTGCGCCAACAGGTCCAGGCGCTGCAACAGCAGCTCGATCAGCTGCAACAACAACAACAGCAACAGGCTGCGGTCGCGCAGTCGACTCCGACCCCCGCGCCGGTCGCGAGCGCATCCGGCCTGCCGAGCTGGCTCAACGGCACGTCGATCAGTGGCAAGGCTTATCTCAACTTCAGCAGCATCCATCAGCTGAGCGACGGCAAGACCGGCAGCCAGGGCGGGGCGCAGGCCGATCTCAAGCGCTTCTATCTTTCGGTCGATCACAAGTTCAACGACATCTTCTCGGCCGATCTCACCACCGATGTCCGCTATGGTACCAACGGCCTGTCGAACGACGACGTGCTCTATGTGAAGAAGGCGTATTTGCAGGCGAAGCTGTCGCCGGCTTTCTGGGTCCGCCTCGGCGCCGCCGACCTGCCGTGGATTCCGTTCGTCGAGAACGTCTACGGCTATCGCTTCGTCGAGAACACGCTGATCGACCGCACCAAATACGGCACCTCATCGGATTGGGGCGTGCATGTCGGCGGCGATCTCGCCAACGGCCTCATCAGCTATCAGGTCTCGGCGATCGATGGCCATGGCTATAAGACGCTGAACCGCTCGTCCGATACGCTCGACCTCGAAGGCCGCCTCAGCGTCCAGCCGCTGCACAAGTTCGTCCTCGCGGTCGGCGGCTACACCGGCAAGCTCGGCAAGAGCGTCGCGGGCACGCCCGACACGCCGCACAACGCCACGCGCTTCGACGCGCTGGCCGCCTACACCGGCAAGCGGGCGCGCGTCGGCGTCGAATATTTCACCGCCAAGAACTGGAACAACGTGGCGACGACCGCGACCGACAAGTCCGACGGCTGGTCGGCGTTCGGCTCGTTCAATGTCACGCCGAAGCTGGCGCTGTTCGGACGGTACGACTGGGTCGATCCCAACAAGCGCACCGACCCGGCCGCCAAGGAACATTACTACAACATCGGCGTCGATTATCTGATCGACAAGAACATCGATGTCGCCGCGGTCTACAAGCGCGACCGCGCCGATGCGATCCAGCTGGCCACCTCGAACGGCACGATCGGCGGAGTCGATTACGGCACCTATGACGAGTTCGGCATCTTCACCCAATTGAAGTTCTGATCGCCTCCGAATGGGGCCAAGGCGGGAGGGCGTCCTGGCGACGCTCTCCCGCTTTCGTTTGTCGCCATGGCGCGACGGGCGAACTTCGGGCAGACTGGCGGCTCGATCCTGGGGGAGAATCGCCGATGACCGAACTCTCCGTCCTCGCCGGCGGCTTGCGTTTTCCCGAGGGGCCGGTGGCGATGCCGGATGGCAGCGTGGTCCTGGTTGAGATCGCGGCCGGCCGGGTCACGCGCGTCCATCCTGACGGCACGACCGAAACCGTGGCGGAAACCGGTGGCGGCCCCAATGGCCTTGCGCTCGGCCCCGACGGCAAGCTCTATTGCTGCAACAACGGCGGGTTCGGCTGGATCGAGACGCAGGGGCTGCTGGTCCCGCACGGCACCGCGGCAGATTACCGAAGCGGCTCGATCCAGCGCATCGATATTGCGACGGGCGCGGTCGAGACGCTCTACACGGAGGCAGTCAACGCGCCGCTCTGTGGTCCCAACGACATCGTGTTCGACGCTCACGGCGGCTTCTGGTTCACCGATCACGGCAAGACCCGCGAACGCGCGCGCGACGTGACCGGCGTCTTCTATGCCAAAGCGGACGGCAGCGCGTGCCGCGAGGTGATCTTCCCACTCGAAAACCCCAACGGCATCGGGCTTTCGCCCGACGGCAAGCGGCTCTATGTAGCCGAAACCTACACATGCAAGCTCTGGGCTTTCGTGTGATCGCGCCCGGTGAGGTGAGGGGCGGAGAGGGGTTGCCGGGTGCCGGCGGCACATTCCTCTATTCGCCGGGCGGCTACACCTATTTCGATTCGCTCGGCATGGAGGCGGGCGGCAATGTCTGCATCGCCACGCTCGGCGCCAGCGGGATCAGCGTCGTCGCGCCCGACGGCGCGCTGGTCGAGTTCGTGCCGACACCGGACCCGTTTACCACCAACATCTGCTGGGGCGGGGCGGACATGCGGACCGCCTATATCACGCTGTCGGCCACGGGCCGGCTCGCCACGATGCGCTGGCCGCGACCGGGGTTGGAGCTCAGCTATTGATGGTCGACTTCCGATCGCCCCGAGCGAAATCGAAGGGCGGTTCTAACCAATGTGCTTCGACAAGGCTCAGTACACGGACAGAATAGCCCCATTTGACGTTCGACGAGCTACAGGCGCTCGTAAATTCGGGAGAAATCATTGCCCAGGCATCGCGAACGGCACGTTATCGATCGGATCGGCTGGCTGCGCGCCGCCGTGCTCGGCGCCAATGACGGCATCGTTTCGGTCGCCAGCCTGATCATCGGCGTTGCCGCAGCTGGCCAGCCGCGCGGCGCGATCCTGCTGACCGGGCTTGCCGGGCTGGTCGCCGGGGCGATGTCGATGGCGGCCGGCGAGTTCGTTTCGGTCAGCTCGCAAGCCGACGCCGAGCAGGCCGACCGCGCCAAGGAGCAGCGTGAGCTTGCCACCGACTGGGGCGCCGAGCAGCGCGAGCTTGCCCATATCTATCGCAAGCGCGGCCTCAGCAATGAACTCGCCGACCGCGTTGCTACCGAATTGATGGAGCACGACGCGCTCGGCGCGCATCTACGCGACGAGCTTGGCATCACCGCCGAGCTGGCGGCGCAGCCGGTGCAGGCGGCGGGCGCATCGGCGGCAAGCTTCGCGTGCGGCGCGGCCGTGCCGCTGCTGCTGGTGCTTGTCCTGCCGCTGGCGATCATCGCCTGGGGAGTGGGGATCGGTTCGTTGCTGTGCCTGGCTGCGCTAGGCGCGATCGGCGCGCGAACCGGCGGTGCGGGGATGCTGAGGCCGACGGTGCGCGTCACCTTCTGGGGCGCGCTGGCGATGGCGATCACCGCCGGCGTCGGCCTGGCGTTCCACGCTGCCGGCTGATTGACCCCATCGCCCTGCGCTCGCTATGCGCTGATGCCGTCCGCAGCGGTCATCAGCAGGAGCGAGTCACGTCATGAAGAAGCTTTACCCCAGCGCCGAGGCCGCGCTCGATGGTGTGCTGTTCGACGGGATGACGATCTGCGCCGGCGGTTTCGGCCTGTGCGGCATTCCGGAGCGGCTGATCGACGCCATACAAGCGTCGGGCGTCAAGGCGCTGACGATCGCTTCCAACAACGCCGGAATCGACAATGAGGGGCTGGGCAAGCTGCTACGCTCGCGCCAGGTGAAGAAGATGATCTCCTCCTACGTCGGCGAGAACAAGGAGTTCGAGCGCCAATTCCTCGCCGGCGAGCTGGAGGTGGAGTTCTGTCCGCAAGGCACGCTCGCCGAACGCTGCCGCGCGGGCGGGGCGGGGATTCCAGGCTTCTACACCAGGACCGGCGTCGGCACGCAGGTCGCCGAGGGCAAGGAGATCAAGAATTTCGACGGCGACGACTATATCCTCGAACGCGGCATCCGCGCCAATCTGTCGATCATCAAGGGCTGGAAGGCGGACGAGGCAGGCAACCTTCTGTTCCGCAAGACAACGCGCAACTTCAACCTGCCGATGGCGACCGCGGGCAAGGTCTGCGTCGCCGAGGTCGAGGAAGTGGTGTCGGTCGGAAGCCTCGATCCCGATCAGATCCATCTGCCCGGCATCTACGTCAATCGCCTGATCCTCGGCGCACCCTATGACAAGAAGATCGAGTTCCGCACGGTTCGGGAGCGGGCGGCGGCATGACCCGGCGCTGCGTTGCCCTGGCGATTGCGACCGGCTCGCTGGCGTTGTCGGGCTGCGTCGCCGCGGCGGTGCCGGTGGTCGCTGCCGGGGTGATGGGCAAGCACGAGCTCGATCGGAATGGCCGCCATCGCGGCAAGGCCGCGTCGGTCGATGCAGCGCAGGAAAGCTTGACGCTGGCCAATGCAGCGCAGCGCGCCGCTTTCGAGGCGGGGCCGACCAACCCCGGCGCGCCCGCTCAGTCGACGGTGCCGCCCTCGATGCAATATCTCTACGGCTCGGGCGAGGCAGCGGCGCTCAGCATTCAATCCTATTATCAGATGGCGAATTTCGTAATCGCCAAGGCGTCCGATCGCGCCGTGGGGCATCCGGTTTCGTCCGTGGTGCTGGCACCCGGTTCGACGCTCGACGATCCCAAGTTCATGCCATGTGGCGACAAGCCGCTCGCCATCGTTCTCGACATCGACGAGACGACGCTGCTCAACCTCGGCTTCGAGGCCGATCAGGCGAGCCATGGCGGCGCCTATGACCAGCATCGCTGGGAGGATTGGGAGCGAACCGGCACCGATGCCGTCGCGCCGGTTCCCGGCGTCGCCGACGCCCTGAAGACGGCACGTATCGCGCATGTCACGGTGATCTTCAATTCGAACCGATCGGCGGCCAATGCCGAGGCGACGGCGGCGGCGATCGACAAGGCGGGCCTGGGGCCGGCCGTTCATGGTGATACCCTGTGGCTCGAAGGCGATACGCCCGGTGGCAGCGGCAAGGATCAGCGGCGCTGGGCGATCTCGGCGCGCTATTGCGTCATCGCCATGGCCGGCGATCAGCTCGGCGATTTCAGCGACCTGTTCAACGTCAACGACATGGCATTTGCCCAAAGGCGCGCGATCGTCGGCGCGCCGCACATCGCGACATTATGGGGCGAAGGCTGGTTCATGCTGCCCAACCCCGTCTACGGAACCGCCATCAAGGGCGTGTTCGACGAGGTATTTCCGATCGACAAGCGCTGGACCGATCCGGCCGACACCAACGCCAAGCCCGCGCCGGCAACAACTGGGAGTTCGAACTGATGCCCTGGACTCGTGACGAGATGGCAGCGCGCGCCGCGCGCGAGCTGGAGGACGGCTTTTACGTTAACCTCGGCATCGGCATCCCCACGCTGGTGGCGAACCACATTCCCGAAGGTGTCGAGGTGACGCTGCAGTCGGAAAACGGGATGCTCGGCATCGGACCGTTCCCTTACGCCGGCGAGGAGGATCCCGACCTCATCAACGCCGGCAAGCAGACGGTCAGCGAGCTGCCGCAGACGGTTTTCTTCGATTCGGCGACCAGCTTCGCGATGATCCGCGGCGGGCATATCGATCTCGCCGTGCTCGGCGCGATGGAGGTCGCGGAGAATGGCGATATCGCAAACTGGATGATCCCCGGCAAGATGATCAAGGGCATGGGCGGCGCGATGGACCTTGTTGCCGGTGTCAAGAAGATCATCGTCGTGATGGAACATACTTCGAAGAACGGCGACCCCAAGTTCATTCCCCAATGCACGCTGCCGCTGACCGGCAAGAACGTGGTCGATATGATCATCACCGATCTCTGCGTGTTCCAGCGTCCCGACCACGACAGTCCGTTCCGCCTGATCGAACTGGCGCCGGGCGTCGCTGCCGACGAGGTCGCCGCCAAGACGACGGCCAGGTATGAGGCGCTGGCGGCGGCGTAACGGCGTCGCCGGGCAAGGCCTCGATCGTTTAACGAAAATTGTTTTTGTATTTCGCGCTCGCTCGCTTGTAAGGTGGCCGCTGTAAGAGGCGGTATTGACGGCCCGGCGGAGGAGAGCGAGCGATGATTGAGGCAAGGATGCGGCGCCGGGCGTTCCTGCATTCGGCTTCGCTGCTGGCATTGGCCGGCGCTGTTGCCCCGGCTGCCGCGCGCGCGGCCGGAGTCGCGCCGGCCCGGCGTGTCCCGCCGGCGGCGCCGCTGCGCGCGCCGCGTCAGAACCGCGCGCCACTGGCGCCGCAGCCGCTGCTCCCGCTGCCGACAGGTTCGATCAAGCCGGCGGGGTGGCTGCGGCGACAGCTCGAAATCCAGGCGTTGGGTCTTGGTGGCCGGCTCGACGAGACCTGGGCCGATGTCGGGCCGAACAGCGGCTGGCTCGGCGGTGATGGCGAGAGCTGGGAGCGCGGGCCCTATTTCGTCGACGGGCTGCTGCCGCTTGCTTGGGCGCTCGATGACGAGGCGCTCAAGGCCAAGGCGCAGCGCTTTGTCGATTGGACACTCGACCATCCCTGGCCCAATGGCATGATCGGTCCGAAGTCGAATGACGACTGGTGGCCGCGGATGGTGATGGCCAAAGTGCTGATCCAGTACCACGAACTGACCGAGGACCCGCGCGTCATTCCGGTGCTCACCGCCTATTTCCATCATCAGCTCGCCGCGTTGCCAGCGCGCCCGCTCAAGGATTGGGGCCGCTTCCGCTGGCATGACGAGGTCGTCGCGGTGCTGTGGCTGTACAATCGCACCGGCGACGCCAGGCTGATCGATCTGGCGCGGCTGCTGCATCAGCAGGGCTGGAATTGGCAGGCCGAGTTCGCCGATTTCCCGTTCCGCCGCAAGGTGACGCTCGACGATCTCGGCATGGTCCGGCGGCCCGACGGCAATTTCGACAACACGATGACCGATCGCGCGCTGTCGGGGCATGGCGTCAACAATGCCATGGGAATCAAGGCTTCGCCGGTCTGGTCGCTGGTGACGGGCGGGAAGGCGGATCGGGAGGCGGTCCACCACCAGCTCGCCGAGCTTGACCGCTGCCATGGGATGCCGACCGGCATGTTCGCTGCCGACGAGCATCTCGCCGGGCCTAGCCCGAGCCAGGGTGTCGAGCTGTGCGCGGTGGTCGAGACCTTGTTCTCGCTCGAACTTGCGGTGGCCATCACGGGGGATGCCGCGCTCGCTGACCGGATCGAGCGCATCGCCTATAACGCGCTGCCGGCGACGTTCACCGACGACATGTGGGCGCACCAGTACGACCAGCAGCCCAACCAGATCAAATGCAGCCTGGCGCCGGGTCCGTGGACGACCAATGGGCCCGAGGCGAACTTGTTCGGGCTGGAGCCGCATTTCGGCTGCTGCACCGCCAATTTCCACCAGGGATGGCCCAAGCTCAACGACAGCCTGTGGATGGGCACCGCCGATGGCGGTCTGGCGGCGCTGGTCTATGCACCCTGCCGGGTGCGGACCGTCGTTGCCGACGTGCCCGTTAGCCTCACCGTCACCACCGACTATCCGTTCCGCGATACGGCCGCCGTCGATGTCGCGCCGTTGCGACCGGCGCGATTCCCGATCAAGCTGCGCATACCCGGCTGGGCGAAGGAGATGACGGTGACGGTCAACGGCGCACCGGTGCCGGGCGAGCGCAGCGACGGTTTCCTGACAATTGATCGCACATGGAATCCCGGCGACGCTATCGCGATCCGCTTCGCCTTCGAGGTAGCGCGTGAGCGCGGATATAAGGATGCGGTGACGGTGGCGCGCGGGCCGCTGCTGTTCGCGCTGCCGATTGCCGAGAGCTGGCAGAAATGGCGGACGCGCGGCCTTACCGCGGATTGGGAGGTCTATCCCGCCGGTCCGTGGAATTACGCGCTGACCGATGCGCCGCTGGTCCATGCCGAGCACCCGATCCCGTCGATCGCGTTCTCGCGCCGCACGCCGCCGGTGACGGTCGCGGCGACGATGGTTCGCGTGCCCGGCTGGATCGAGGCGCACGGCGGCTATGCGGACCCGCCGCCGCCGAGCCCCGTCGTTATCGCCGGCGCCGAGCCGGAAACGATATCGCTGATTCCCTATGGCGCCGCCAAGCTGCGGGTGACGGCGCTGCCCGTCGCGCGCGCCTGAACCTATTCCGCGAAGGCCACGCGCGCGGCTTCCGCGATCGCGTGCATTGCAATCCGGTACGGACCGGGCCCATGGCTGATCCGCGCGACGCCCGTTTCTGCAAAGGCCGCGGCGGAAGGCGCACCCGGAAAGTTCATCGCGTTGACCGGCAATGGCACCGCCGCGCAGATGCGATGCAGCAGCGTCAGGTTGACCAACCCCGGCACGAAATAACCGTTGGCGCCTGCCTCGGCATAGGCATGGCCGCGCGCGATCGCCTCCTCCGCCTTGGCATCGTCGTGCGTTTCGGCCGGGGTCGACAGGAAGATGTCGGTGCGCGCGTTTACGAAGAAATCGGCGCCGACCGCTTCACGGGCCGCGCGGATCCGCGCCTGCTGCGCCCCGACCGCATGGAGGCCGTTGCCGCCGACGACTCGGTCCTCGAAGTTGCAGCCGATCGCGCCGGTGGCGGCGAGGCGCGCCATATTGGCCGCCACCGCCTCGGGCGCGACCGCATAGCCGCCCTCGAAATCGATCGACACCGGCAGATCGACCGCGCGCACAATCCGTGTCGCATTGGTCAGCGCAAGATCGATCGGCAGCGCCTCGCCGTCGGGCAGGCCATAAGCGGCGGCGACCGACCAGCTTCCGGTGGCGATCGCCTTCGCGCCCGCGGCGGCGATCGCGCGGGCGCTGCCGGCATCCCAGGCGTTGAACAGGATCAGCGGCGTTCCCGGCACATGCAGCGCCGCGAACGCCTCGAACGCGCTGCGGCTCAATGGACGAACCGCGCGACCACGTCGCGATAGCTGCGGCTGACCTTCACCTGCGCGCCCGAGCCCAGCACCAGGAAGCATTCGCCGTTGGTATGCGGCTTCACCTCTCGCACCAGATCGAGGTTGACGATCGTCGAGCGATGGACGCGCTGGAAACGGCGCGGATCGAGCCTCTTCTCCAGATCCTTCATCGTCTCGCGCAGGATCAGCGTGTTGTCGCCGGTGTAGATGCACATGTAATCGCCCGCCGCGTCGATCCGCTCGATCGTGTCGACGTCGACGCGGAAAATCTGTCCGCGATCCTTGATGTTGATGAGCTTTTCGTAGCGGCTCGACGCCATCTCGCCGCCGTCGACGAGGTTCTCGGCCGCCTCGGGCGCCACCTCGGCCAGCACTTCCTTGAGCTTCTCCACCTCCTCGGCGCCGCGCTTCTCGTGCAGCCGCTGGCGCACGCGGTCGAGCGTGTCGGCAAGACGCGATTCCTCGACCGGCTTCATCAGATAATCGACCGCCTGCGCTTCGAACGCGCGGATCGCATGGTCCGAATAAGCGGTGACGAACACGAACAGCGGCGGCTCGATCTCCATCAGCCCCTGGACGACCGAGAAACCGTCGAAGCCCGGCATCTGGATGTCGAGGAAGACGAGGTCCGGCTTATTGGTCTTGATCGAGCGGATCGCCTCTCGCCCGTTGGTGCATTTGTCGATGATCTCGACGTCATCAAAGGCTTGGAGGCGCAGCTCGAGGCCCTGGATGGCGAGCGGTTCGTCGTCGACTAGGATCGTTCGGATGGTCATGCGGCTTCTCGTGTCGTTTCCTCGAGCTGGAACGGTATCTCGATTTCAACGCCGAACCCGCCCCCTCGGTTCGACCGGGTTTCAAAACGGTGGTCGGGCCCGTAAGCCTGCACCAGCCTGTCCCTGATATTGGCCAGCCCGACCCCGGTGGAAAGACTTGGCCGCGGTTTGGCTCCCTGCATACCGGGACCGGTGTCGGATACGGCGATCCGCACTCTGTCTCCGGCGAGTCGAGCCGTAACGGCGATTTCCGCGCCCTCCTCCTTGGGCGTGACGGCATATTTGATCGCATTTTCGACCAGCGGTTGCAGCAGCAGCGACGGCAGCCGCGCCTTGGCGACGCGCGGATCGATCTCGAACACCGGGCGCAGGCGGTCCTCGAACCGCATCTTCTCGATCTCTAGATAAAGCTTCAGCGTCTCGATCTCCTGCGCGATCGTCACTTTCGCGGTCGGCTGATTGGCCAGCGTGTAGCGCAGGAATGACGAGAGCCGGCTCAACATGGCATTGGCGCGCTCGGTCTGCTTGAGCAGCACCAGCGTCGAGATCGAGTTGAGCGTGTTGAACAGGAAGTGCGGGTTGAGCTGGTAGCGCAGCATCGCGAGCTGCGCCGACGAGGCCTGCGCCTCGAGCAGCTTGAGCTGATCGTTCTGGTCCTCGACGATCAGATAGTAATTGATCCCGTAGTAGAGCGCCGACCATCCGGCGAGCACGATGAAGGCGATGTAGATCGCGCCGAACACCAGGTGCAGCGGCCCGTCGGTCGTCGGCGGGTTCATCAGCGAATAGGAGAAGGCGTCGAGCACCGCGAAAACGAAGGTCGCCGCGGCCAGCGTTGCCAGCGAGAGCAGGATGCCGGTCGCCTGCGGCAGGCGGCGGCGATAGAGGCCGTAGAGCGTCGAGAGCAGCAGCGTGATGCAATAGCCGATGATCGCCTCGATGATGTTCCCCACCACGCTCTTGAGCGACAGGTTGGAGATGCTCGAGATGCTCCTCAGCAGCAGATAGCCAGTCCAGCCGGCACCCTGCAGCATCCAGAAGGCGCGGTTCTTATCCTCGAAGAACGGGCGCGAGAAGAACCCCGGCCGAATCGCCGGCGTGACCGTGGCGGCTTGGTCGAGGCGGATCGGCCGCATGATCGCCCACATATAGCGGCTCGGCAAAAGGCGGGAAGGGGGTCGCCATCGCAGCTGACCTGCGCCCAAACGGAAACGCCGCCCCCGGACGATCCGGGGACGGCGCTTCGTTTCACCCCTGGGAAAGCGATCAGAAGGCGACGTTGAGCGTCGCGGAGATCGCCCGTGGCGAACCGATATAGGCGAACGGCACCTTGGTCGCATCCGTATTGCCGGAGAAGCCACCGACGTACAGCTTGTCGAACAGGTTGGTCACGTTCAGCTGCAGATAGGTCTGGTCATTGAGGCCCGCCCAGCCCAGGTTCAGGCGAGCATCGAGGTCCACCAACGTGTAGGCCGGCGTCTTGGCGCCATATACCTGGTAATAGGTAATGGTGCTGCCCGAGCCGTAGCTTTGGTAAACCGGCACGTTCTGATCGTTGGTGTAACGAGGTCCGGTGCGCTTGGCCTGAATGCCGATCTGGAGCGGGCCGATGTTACCCTGGGCGCGGCCACCGAAGGTGTAGGTCGGCGAACCGGCCTCACGCTTGCCGGCGGTGAGCGCGTAAATCGGATCGCCCGGCGTGCAATTGCCGGTCTGCGGCGGCGGCAAGGGCGAGGCCGTCGAGCCGCAAACGCCGGTCTGTACGTTGTCGAGAATCTTCGACTTCAGGTACGAACCGAACACGTACAACGTCAGCTCGGGCAAGGGCTCATAAGCGACGCTGCCGTCGATGCCGTACTTATGCACGGTTCCCAAATTCCGATAGACGGTGACGTTTTCGATCGGATCGTAGGACGAGGCAAGGCGGTTCTTGAAGTTCGTGTACCAGCCGGACAATTCAGCCTGCACCTTGCTGGTCTTGTACCGTAGGCCGCCTTCGAAATTATCCGTCGTCTCGGCCTTGGGATGCGCAGCCGGGCTATCCGCGGGGAAGGCGAACGAATTGTACAGATTGTCCGTGCTGGCGACCTGCAGGCCCTTGGAATAGCTGGCGAAGACGCTGACCGCTGGCGTAAAGTTGTAGGTAAAGCCGCCGCTCGGCAGAACCTTGCTGTAATGCAGCGTGCGCTTGCCCGGCGGCGTGTAGGTCGGATTGGCCGCCAGGAACGCCGCCTGCGACGCGTCGTCGGTGAAGCAATCGACAAAGCCGCTGCCGCCCGCTTCCGTCACGCAATAATTGTGCAGCTTGCGCTCGAAGAACGGCGCGCGAACGCCGAGATTGATGACCAGATTGTCGTCGAAAAACCGACCGCGATATTCGCCCGCGACCTGATTTAGAATTGCGTAAGACAGTCGGTTGCGCTTTTCGATCGGCAAACCGTCGCTGTCGAGGATGGGCTTGTCGATCGGAAACAGCCGGCGCGCAAAGCCATTGGGCTGCAGATAACCCACCTCGCCGGTCTGGCGGTGGCGGCCGTAATCGAGCGTATAGTTCAGGCGCACCGTCTGGGTGGGCGAGATGTTCCACAACAGGTTTGCGATGACACCGTACCGGTTGGTCATCGTATTGCTCGGCGCATAAACCTCCACGGTATCGAGCGTGTCACCATCGCCATTGAGATCGACGCCGCCGAAATAGGGTTTGCCGCCGACATAGCCGACCAGCGGCGTGCCGTTCTTGAGCTTGTAATAGCCCTCCGTAGCCGTGACCCCGCTCGAGCCACCGTTGGCCTTGGTGAATTGATAGCTGGGATCGACGGTGAGTACGAGGCCATCGGCCAGCGTGAACTTCGAGTTGATACGGATGTTGGCGTTGTTCGAAGGATTGAAGCTGTAGTCGTACAGGCTGCCGCAGACATTGCCTGCAGCATCCTTGCCCGGCGAATCCGCCACGCCGGCGTTCGCCGGACCGACCAGGCAATTGCCGAGATTGTATTCGCGTTCGTTGGTGCTGAGCGGGAAGCGATTATTGCTGCCCGGCCCGACGATGCGGTTGCCCGTTACCGCACCGGTTTTCGAATCGAGAATGGTTTGATCGGTGCGCAACGGCACCGAGGAGAAATTGCTGTTCTGATTCTGATTGTAATAACCGGCGATCGAGATGAAATCGCCGTTGCTGCCGATCGGCTGATACAGCTTCGCGTTATACTGCTGCTTGCTGATTTTGGCGCGATGATTGAACGGATTGTAGTTTTCGGCATGGCTGGCCGACACCCACGCCCGCGTGCCCCACGGGGTGAAATTGCCCGTATCGATCACGCCGAACGTGCGGAAATAGCCATATTCGCCGACTGAGCCGTCGAGGCGAACGTGGAAGTCTTCGGTCGGGTTGCGGGTGGTATAGTTGACGGTCGATCCGGTTGCCGACGCCGTCGGGCTGTCGATGTCGGTCGAGCCCAACGATACGTTGACCTGATCGATCAGTTCGGAATCCAGCTGCTGATTGGAATAAAGAGCATAATTGCCCGTATCATTGAGCGGAATGCCGTCGAACGTCTGCGAAACGCGGCTGGCGTCGAAGCCGTGGATCGTCAGCGTGCCGCCCGATGAACCGTAGGGATCGTTGTTCTGGAAGCTGACGCCCGGCATCTGGTTGATGATATCGTCGATCGACTGACCGGCACGCTGGTTGGCGATGAACTTCTGGGTCAGAACTTGCCGCGCCTTGGACGTGTCCGGAATGACCACACCCTCGACACCGTCCTTGTTCCGCGTTCCGGTGACGACGATATCGGTGTTTTCGAACGCCTGAGTGCCGGTCGACTGGGCGTGTGCCGCGGCCGGAAGGACCAGCGCGGCGACGGCCACGCCCGCAAGAAGCTTAAGTCGCATTGTATCTTTCCCCTGAGGAACCATTGGTGCGCCATCGGTTCGGCCGGACCCGGCCCCCGCACCGCATCGCGCCTGTGCCCTTCAAATATGGCGGGTCGATGACAGTCAACGCACTCGATCGTCGGCGCCGAAACGATTCATCCTGCGTTGCAAAAAAGCATCACCGGGCGGCGGCGACGATTTCCCCCCACTCTGCCTCGTCGATGACCTTAACCCCAAGTTCCGCGGCCTTTTTCAGCTTGGAACCAGCGCCCGGGCCCGCGATCACCAGGTCGGTTTTCGCCGAGACCGAGCCGGCGACACGGGCGCCCAGCGCCTCCGCCTGCGCCTTGGCCTCGTCGCGCGACAGCGTCTCCAGCGTGCCGGTGAACACCAAAGTCTTGCCGCTTACCGCCGACTCGCGGATTTCCGCGGCG
>Ga0164242_10004186_pt1 | contig 16245 bp, 18 predicted proteins | sample OricomgcompostMG_FD_108783 | JGI IMG/M metagenome (GOLD analysis project Ga0164242, IMG submission 108783) | Miracle-Growth compost microbial communities from Emeryville, California, USA - Original compost - Miracle growth compost (MG) ... | reverse complement strand
TTGGGTGCTCATGGCTGCGGCGCTCGTGCTCACGCTCTGGAGCGGCGCCGACTACCTCGTGCAGGCGTACCGGAGGCCGGCGAGGGTGAAGGCGTGAATGCGACGGCGGCGCGGATCGTCGAGCTCGCGATGGCGCGCGGCATCTCCATCGCGATCGCGGAGTCGCTGACGGGAGGCCTCCTCACCGCGGCGATCGTCGACGTGCCCGGGGCGTCGAACGTCCTTCGCGGCGGCTTCGTGACCTACGCGACGGCGCTCAAGCATTCGCTCCTCGGCGTCCCGGCGGAGCGCCTCGCCGAGACGGGGCCCGTCGACTACGACGTGGCGGCTCGCATGGCGCATGGCGCGCGGTGGGTCGCGCGGATCGGCGACGAGCCGGCGACCCTCGGCGTCTCGACGACGGGCGTCGCGGGACCCGATCCGCAGGACGGGAAGCCGGTCGGTCTCGTCTACGTCGGATTCGCCCGCGCCGGCGATCGGGGCGGCGACGTGCTCGGCTCCATCGAGGACGCCTTCTCCGGCACGCGCGACGAGATCCGCCGGGCGGCGGTGGAGGCCGCGCTCGGGGTGCTGCTCGGCATGATCGAGTCCCCCGACCACTGGACGTGAAGCCGGGCGACAGCGGATCCCCACGCTCATCCCTGAACTTGAGCCTCCGTTCAGCAAGTTTCGGGTTTCGGGGGGAATACGCTCCGTAACAGCCGAGTTGAACCTGATGTCACACGGCGATGGCTGTCAGAGGCGTGTGGCAGAGTGTCTGCAACTTCTCACGCAGGGAGGAACCCCATGGTCCTGGTCCGTCACGAGATCGGCGATGTCCTGCGTGACCTGCGTCTGCAGAAGGGTCAGACCCTCCGCCAGGTGGCCTCGCGGGCGTCGGTCGCCCTCGGCTACCTGAGCGAGATCGAGCGCGGTCAGAAGGAGGCGTCGAGCGAGATCCTCGCGTCGGTCGCCGATGCCTTGGAGACGCCCATCTCGGTGGTCCTTCACGAGGTGTCCGATCGTCTCGCGCTCCTCGAGGGCGTCCGCTTCGCCCCGGTTCGTCCCGAGCGCGTCTCGGCCGATTCGCTCGAGTCGATCCCCGTGCTCCCATCCATCCCGGACACGCTGCCCGACGACCTCATCGCGGAGTTCCGCGAGGACTTCGACGAGGTCGGTTCGCGCTGAGCGGCCACCACTGATCGAGCGAGGAATCGCGGGTGCGGATTCGCGAGTTCCGGCACGCCGTCGAGGCGGAGTTCGGGGACCGGGGCCCTGCGCTGCTGCATGACCTCGTGCTCGGCGAGGTCGGCGGGATGACGGCGGCCGAGGCGCTCGAGGCGGGCGCGCCCATCGACGACGTCTGGCTCGCCCTGTGTCGCGCGACCGACGTGCCGCCATCGCGGCGGCATGGCGTCGGCCTGCGCGATCCGCAGCGCTGAACCGCCTCTGTCCCTCGCGCGCCACTCACGTGGCGATACCGGCCCTGAGGGCCGCCTTTTCGTAGGAATCGCGGCGACACGCCGTCGAGGATCTATCGAAAATCTGTTCGAAGACGGGTACATTCGGTTCTCAACAGCTCTCGAATATCGGTGCTCGTCCACAGTTCCGCCCGTCGCATCCGGCCCATGTCGGTGGCCGGGCGTAGCGTGACGATCAGCACCCAGCCCTTGTCGGAAGGCCTTGGTGAATGCGCGGCAGCCGCCGCGGATCGAACGCCCCGACTGCCTATGGGCGGCCACCCATCACCGGACAGGAGAACACCATGGCTGCAGCAGCCGACCGTGAGAAGTCACTGGAAACCGCACTCGCCCAGATCGACCGCCAGTTCGGGAAGGGATCGGTCATGCGCCTCGGCTCGGACGAGCGCGCCCCTGTGGAGGTCATCCCGACCGGATCCGTCGCGCTCGATGTCGCCCTCGGCATCGGCGGCATCCCGCGCGGCCGGATCGTCGAGATCTACGGCCCGGAGTCGTCGGGTAAGACGACCCTGACCCTGCACGCGATCGCGAACGTCCAGAAGGCCGGCGGCATCGCCGCCTTCATCGATGCCGAGCACGCGCTCGACCCGGAGTACGCCGCGAAGCTCGGCGTCGACATCGACGCGCTGCTCGTCTCCCAGCCGGACACCGGCGAGCAGGCGCTCGAGATCGCGGACATGCTCGTGCGCTCGGGCGCGATCGACCTCATCATCGTCGACTCGGTCGCGGCCCTCGTGCCGAAGGCGGAGATCGAGGGCGAGATGGGCGACTCGCACGTCGGCCTCCAGGCCCGTCTCATGTCGCAGGCGCTCCGGAAGCTCACGGGGGCGCTGAACTCGACGAACACGACGATGATCTTCATCAACCAGCTCCGCGAGAAGATCGGCGTCTTCTTCGGCTCGCCGGAGACGACCGCCGGCGGCAAGGCGCTCAAGTTCTACGCCTCGGTCCGCCTCGACATCCGCCGCATCGAGACGCTCAAGGACGGTCAGGACGCAGTCGGCAACCGGACGCGCGTCAAGGTCGTCAAGAACAAGATGGCGCCGCCCTTCAAGCAGGCGGAGTTCGACATCCTCTTCGGCGTCGGCATCTCCCGGGAGGGCTCGCTCATCGACTACGGCGTCGACCAGGGCATCGTCAAGAAGTCGGGCGCCTGGTACACGTACGACGGCGACCAGCTGGGGCAGGGCAAGGAGAACGCGCGCCAGTTCCTCATCGAGCACTCGGACGTGGCGGCGGAGATCGAGGCGAAGATCTTCGCGCAGCTCGGCATCGGCGCGGCCGGCAAGGCGGCGAAGGCGGCCGAGGCGGGGAACGTTGAGTCGATCGAGGGTCGGCTCGCGCAGAAGCGAGCGGTCGGGGAGTAGGCGATGGGCGAGGTCATCCCGCTCTTCGGCGATCGCCCCGGAGCTCCGCAGATCGAGCCCGCCGGCGGTGAGCGTGCGCTCCTGGTCGAGGAGTCTGTCAGCGGCGGGCGCCCCGAAGTCGGTGAACCCCGCGAAGCGCCCGCCTTCACCCCGATCGAGGAGTCCTCGCTCGTCGCGCTCGGCCGCAAGCAGCTCTCGCGCCGGGAGCTCGAGCGCGCCCTGGCGAAGCGGGGCTACCCCGAGCACGCGATCGTCGATGAGCTCGACCGCCTCGAGTCGGTCGGCCTCATCGACGACTATGCGCTCGCGCAGCACCTCGTCGCGAGGTGCCAGGAGCGCAAGGCGCTCGCCGGCGGCGCGATCAAGGCGGAGCTCGTGCGCCGCGTCATCGCGCCGGGCGCGATCGATTATGCGATGGACCTCATCGACACCGGCGACGAACTCGCCCGGGCGCGCGAGCTCGCGGCGGTACGGGCGCGTCAGTACGGCCGTCTCGACGCCGCGGTGGCGGAGCGGCGCCTCAGCGCCTACCTCCTGCGCCGCGGCTTCTCGGCCTCGACGGTGCGCGCCGCGGTCGAGGAGGCGCTCCGCAGCGCCTGATGGCCCCCGCGCCGATGGCCGCCGAGAGCTGCGCATGTCGTCCCAAGCGACCGGCTCGTAGAATCGAAGCATGACCCCCACGGCCGCCCGCACGTATGAGGTGCGGACGTTCGGCTGCCAGATGAACGTCCACGACTCGGAGCGACTCGGCGGCTCGCTGGAGGCCGCGGGATACGTTCCGGCCCCCGATGGCGAGCAGGCCGACATCGTCGTCATCAACACCTGCGCCGTCCGCGAGAACGCCGACAACCGCCTCTACGGGCTGCTCGGCCACCTCGCCCAGACGAAGCGCGACCACCCCGACCTCCAGATCGCGGTCGGCGGCTGCATGGCGCAGAAGGACAAGGAGCACGTCGTCGAGCGGGCTCCGTGGGTCGACGTCGTGTTCGGGACGCACAACATGGGCTCCCTCCCGGCGCTCCTCGATCGGGCGCGGCACAACGAGGAGGCGCAGGTCGAGATCCTCGAGGCGCTCGAGGTCTTCCCGTCGACCCTGCCGACGAAGCGCGAGTCCACGCATTCCGCCTGGGTCTCGATCTCGGTCGGCTGCAACAACACCTGCACGTTCTGCATCGTGCCCAGCCTCCGCGGCAAGGAGCGGGACCGGCGGCCCGGCGAGATCCTCGCCGAGATCGAGGCGGTCGTCGCCGAAGGGGCGATCGAGGTGACGCTGCTCGGGCAGAACGTCAACTCGTACGGGGTGGAGTTCGGCGACCGGCTGGCGTTCGGCAAGCTGCTTCGCGCGGCCGGCGCGATCCCCGGCCTCGAGCGGCTCCGCTTCACGAGCCCGCATCCCGCCGCATTCACCGACGACGTCATCGCCGCGATGGCCGAGACGCCGGCGGTCATGCCGCAGCTCCACATGCCGCTCCAGTCCGGCTCGGACCGAGTCCTCAAGGCGATGCGGCGCTCCTACCGCTCGGAGCGCTTCCTCGGCATCCTCGAGCGCGTTCGCGCCGCGATCCCGCACGCCGCGATCTCGACCGACATCATCGTCGGCTTCCCGGGCGAGAGCGAGGAGGACTTCCAGGAGACCCTCCGGGTCGTCGAGCAGGCGCGCTTCGCCTCGGCGTTCACATTCCAGTACTCGATCCGGCCGGGCACGCCTGCGGCGATGATGGCCGGACAGGTGCCGAAGGAGATCGTCCAGGAGCGCTATGACCGTCTCATCGCCCTTCAGGAGCGGATCACGCTCGAGGAGAACGAGCGACTCGTCGGCCGCACCGTCGAGGTGATGGCCACCGAGAGCGAGGGGCGCAAGAGCGCGGCGACGAATCGGCTCTCGGGCCGGGCCGAGGATGCCCGCCTCGTCCACTTCGAGGTGCCGGCGGGGAGCGAGCGACCCCGCCCGGGCGACATCGTCAGCGTCGAGGTCACGCACGCCGCGCCGCATCACCTCATCGCCGACTCGATCGACGGCGCTCCGCTTCGCATTCGCCGCACCCGCTCCGGCGATGCCTGGGAGCGCGCCCGGTCGAGCGAGGCCGAGCACGCGCATGGCCACGTCGCTGCCGGCCCGGTCTCGCTCGGGCTGCCGACCCTCCGGTGAGCGTCGCGCGCGCCGAGCGACTCGGCCTGCGTGAGCGCAGCACGACGAGGCACGTCCGGCCGAGTCGTGGGGGGCCGGCGCGCATGCCGTCGTCCCTGATCGTCGTCGTCGGCGCCACCGGCACCGGCAAATCGGCCCTCGCCCTCGCCCTCGCCGAGCGGCTCGCGGCCGAGGGCCGTCGCGCCGAGATCGTCAACGCCGACGCGATGCAGCTCTATCGCGGCATGGACGTCGGCACCGCGAAGCTCGGGCCCGCCGAGCAGCGCGGGGTACCCCATCACCTCCTCGACATCCTCGAGCCGAGCGAGGAGTCGGCGGTCGCCGACTACCAGCGCCTGGCGCGGGGGACGATCGAGACGCTCCAGGGGAGGGACGTCGTCCCCATCCTCGTCGGCGGTTCGGGCCTCTACGTCTCGAGCGTCATCCAGGACTTCGTGTTCCCGGGCCGCGATCCCGCGATCCGCGCGCGTCTCGAGGCCGAACTCGCCGACATCGGCGCTCACGCGCTCCATGCACGGCTCGCCGCCGCCGACCCCCGCGCGGCGTCCCAGGTCGACCCCGCGAACGGCCGTCGCGTGGTCCGGGCGCTGGAGGTCGTCGAGCTCGAGGGGACGTTCACTCCCGGCCTCCCCGAGGACCGGGAGCCGTGGCAGCTGGCGACCATCCTCGCGCTCGGCGTCGAGCGCGAGCGGCTCGTGCCCCGGCTCGACGCGCGGGTCGAGCGGATGTGGCGCGACGGGATCGTCGAGGAGGCACGGGCGCTCCGCGATGGGCCCGGGCTCGGCATCACCGCGAGCCGGGCGATCGGCTATGCGCAGGCGCTCGCCCGGCTCGACGGGGACATCACGGAGGCGAGCGCGATCGGGGCCACGCAGCAGCTCACGCGACGCTACGCTCGGCGGCAGGTCTCCTGGTTCCGCCGCTACCGGGACGCGACCTGGCTCGACGCCGAGTCACCCGACCTCCTCGCGTCGGCCTTCGCCGCGATCCGCGAGAGGATGGAGGCATGACGGAGATCGCGTTCACGAAGGGCCACGGCACCGGGAACGACTTCGTCATCATCGAGGATCCCGACGGGGCGCTCGCGCTGGCCCCGGAGCAGGTCGCCGTGCTCTGCGACCGCCACTTCGGGATCGGGGCCGACGGCGTCCTGCGCGTCGTACGATCCCGGGCCGCGAACGACCCCGCAGCCGACGCCGGCGCCGAATATGCCGAATGGTTCATGGACTACCGGAATGCGGATGGCAGCGTGGCGGAGATGTGCGGCAATGGCATCCGCGTCTTCGCCCGCTATCTCCTGGATCACGGGCTCGCCGTGATGCCATCGCATGCGGCGCTCCCGATCGCCACGCGGGCCGGCGTCCGAGAGGTCGTCGAGTCCGAGGACGGCTACGCGGTGGACCTCGGCACGTGGCGACGGTCCGGCGACGACGCCACCGTGAGCGCCGCGCGCCTGGAGGTCGCCCGGCCGGGTCTCGGCATCGACGTCGGCAACCCTCACGTGGTCGTCGCGCTCGCCCAGGACGCGGAGCTCGTCGGACTCGACCTCGGCCGCGCGCCGGTGCTCGAACCCGCGCCGCCCTCGGGGGCGAACGTCGAGTTCGTGGTGCCCGAGGAGCCGCTCGTCGCGGACGGCGTCGGCCGGATCCGGATGCGCGTCCATGAGCGAGGCTCGGGAGAGACGCTCTCCTGCGGCACGGGAGTCGTCGCCGCTGCCCTCGCGATCCGCTACTACGCCGGCGACGACGCCCCCGACGAATGGCGCGTCGACGTGCCCGGCGGCCGGCTCGGCGTCCACGTCGAGGCGCGCGAGGACGGGGAGCACGCCTGGCTGAGCGGCCCCGCGGAGCTCGTCTACTCGGGGACGTTCGCGCTGTAGGGCGGCCTATCGTCGCCGGACCCGGATGACGCGGAAGCCCTTCGCCGTGTCGATCCGGTGCACCGCGAAGCCGGGCCCGAGCACCGACTCGAGCCAGCGCTGAAGGGAGTCCGCGCCGAGGTTCTTCGCCGCGACGAGGTGGGCGTTCGCGCCCGGCTCGAGGCGGGGGAGCCAGGTGTGGAGGATGCCGTGCAGCTCAGACTTGCCGACGCGGATCGGCGGATTCGACCACACCGCCGCGAACTCGATGTCGTCCGGCACCTCCTCAGGCCGGCATGCGATGATGTTCGGCATGTGGAGCTGATCGGCGTTCGCCTGCACGAGATCGAGGGCGCGCTCATTCACGTCGACGGCGTAGACCGTCGCATTCGGTGAGGCGAGCGCGAGCGTGAGGGCGATCGGACCCCAGCCGCAGCCGATGTCGAGCAGGTTCCCGCTGGGGGGAGGCTCGGGCACGGTGCGGAGCAGCACCTCCGTTCCTCCGTCGACGTGGTCGGGGCTGAACACGCCGCCCGCGGTCGTCACCTCGAACGGACGACCGGCGAGGACCACCTCGATCCGCTTCGGCTTCCATTCGCTGCCGGGGACGCTCGAGAAGTAGTGGTCACCCGACATAGAGAGACAATCTACCGACCGGCGAAAGGCCACCGTTTCAAGTGATGGATGAACTTCAGGGCGAATCAGGACGCAGTGCGAGCCGCGAGGACGCGGCCGCGACGAGCGCCTCGGATCGCATGATCGACCGCATCCTCGGCCGTGCGGGCGCCGGCCGGGCCTCGGCCGCCGAGTCCGATGCCCGGCGACACGACGAGGCGCGCGCGCTCGCGATCCAGCACGATGACGCGTACGTCGATGCGCGGGACGGCGAGCAGTTCGACCGCGACGAGCGCGAGGCGCTCCGGCGCGTGGGGGGCCTCAGCACCGAGCTCGAGGACGTCACCGAGGTCGAGTACCGGCAGGTCCGGCTCGAGCAGGTCGTGCTCATCGGCGTCTACGCGGGCCGCAGCGCACAGGACGCGAAGGACGCCGAGAACTCGCTGCGCGAGCTCGCGGCGCTCTGCGAGACCGCGGGCGCGATCGTCCTCGACGGCCTGCTCCAGCGCCGCCCGCACCCGGACCCGTCGACGTACCTCGGCAAGGGCAAGGCGGAGGAGCTCCGCGGCATCGTCGCCGCCTCAGGCGCGGACACGGTCGTCGCCGACACCGAGCTCGCGCCGAGCCAGCGACGCGCGCTCGAGGACGTCGTCAAGGTGAAAGTCCTCGACCGCACGGCCGTGATCCTCGACATCTTCAGCCAGCATGCGAAGTCCCGCGAGGGCAAGGCGCAGGTCGAGCTCGCGCAGCTCGAGTACCTGCTCCCGCGGCTCCGCGGCTGGGGCGAGTCGATGTCCCGGCAGGCCGGCGGCCAGGCGGCGGGCGGTGTGGGCATGGGGTCCCGCGGTCCCGGCGAGACGAAGATCGAGCTCGACCGCCGCCGCATTCACACCCGGATGGCGAAGCTCCGCAAGCAGATCCGCGCGTTCGAGCCCGCGCGGCGGGCGAAGCGGGCGAACCGTTCGAGGAATGCGGTGCCGAGCGTCGCGATCGCCGGCTACACGAACGCCGGCAAGAGCTCGCTGCTCAACCGCATCACGAAGGCGGGCGTCCTCGTCGAGAACGCGCTCTTCGCGACGCTCGACCCGACCGTCCGACGGACCCGTACGCCGGACGGCCGCGAGATCACGCTCTCCGACACGGTCGGCTTCGTCTCGAACCTCCCGCACCAGCTCGTCGAGGCGTTTCGCTCGACGCTCGAGGAGGTCGGGGATGCGGACGTCATCGTCCACGTCGTCGACGCGGCGCACCCCGACCCGGCGCGCCAGCTCGCGACCGTCCGCGACGTCATCGGCGAGGTGGGCGCACGCGACGTCCCAGAGATCGTCGCCTTCAACAAGGCCGACCTCGTCGACGACGACACCCGGCTCGTGCTCCGTGGTCTCGAGCCGCGCGCCGTCTTCGTCTCCGCGAAGACCGGCGAGGGCCTCGATGCGCTCCTGCTCGCGATCCAGGAGGCGATCCCGCAGCCGCCGCGCATCGTGAAGCTCCTCGTGCCCTACGACCGCGGGGAGGTCATCTCGCGGCTCCATGTCCGCGGCGGCGTGCTCGACACCGAGTACCGCGAGGAGGGCACGCTCGTCACGGCGCGCATCGACGATCGCGAGGCCGCGGCGCTCGAGGCGTTCCTCGTTGCCTGAGATGGCCGCACACACCGGTCCCTGAGTGCGCGCAGCGAGCGGAAGGGGCCGCCCACGGGGCGGACCGGGGGCTGTCCCCACCCCGATCCGTCGGCGGAGGGGATGTCGTGGCCGGAGGACGGACGGGAGGCTTGAATGTCGGGTGCGGCGGACATTCATCTCCCGTTCGCGCCCGGCTCGACAATCCCGGACCCGAAGGAGCACGATGACGACGATGACGACACCCGCGACGGCGGCCCCGACTCCGGGTGCGCGCAGCGGCTTCTGGCGGCGCTACGGCCTGATGTGGACGCGCACCTGGCGCGAGCTGCTCGCGATCGTCGCCCTGTACGCCATCGGCGCGTTCGCGTTCGGCCTCAGCTGGGGCCTCTTCGCGGGCGGCGTCGGGACGCTTCCGGTGTTCCTCATCGGAGCGTTCGTGATCATCGCAGCCCTTTATGCGGCGCGCTTCCTCGGCACCGCGGATCTCGCGATCCTCGAATGGACCGGCCTGCCGAGGATCGCACGCCCGGCCTGGCCCGAGCGGCCTGGCTTCGCGGGCTGGCTCCGCTCGCTCTTCGGGGGCGCGCACTACTGGCTCTCGCTGCTCTACTTCCTGCTCCCGAAGTTCGTCGTCGGGCTCGTCTCGCTCGTCGTGATGTCCGTGTGGCTCGGGATCGCGCTCGGGGGGACGTTCTGGAGCGCGTGGGGATGGGCAGTGCGGCGCGCGGATGCCGACCACGGGAACTACGGCGGACTCGCCTGGGCGCTGCACCGCTGGCTCGGCGGGGACGAGATCTGGCTCGAGGCCGTCATTCAGACCGTCCTCGGCCTGATCTTCCTCTTCACGCTTCCCTGGATCACCCGCGGTCTCGTCTGGCTCGAGTGGTGGGTCGCGCGCGGTCTGCTCGGGGCGTTCCCGAGCGAGGCCCTCGTCGCCCGACTCGCCGGCGCCCAGGCGTCTCGTGCCGCGGCGGTCGCCGCCGAGGACTCCGCGATCCGCCGGCTCGAGCGGGACATCCATGACGGTCCGCAGCAGCGGCTCATCCGGCTCCAGATGGACCTCGCGAGCGCCGAGCGCCGCCTCGCCGACGACCCGAGCGCCGCGCGCGACCTCATCGCCTCCGCCTCGGAGCAGGCGAAGGAGGCGCTCGAGGAGCTGCGGGCCGTCTCGCGCGGCATCGCGCCGCCGATCCTGCTCGACCGCGGTCTCGTCGCCGCGCTCGAGTCGGCGGCGGCTCGAAGCGCCGTCCCCGCGACCGTCGATGCCGCCCTCCCCGCCGGGCTCGCGCTGCGGCCGGAGCTCGAGCGGAACGCCTACTTCATCGCGAGCGAGGCGATGACGAATGCGGTGAAGCACGCCGGTGCGACGCGCATCTCCGTGCGGCTCGTCATCGAGTCCGGCGCCCTCCTGGTCGAGGTGAGGGACGACGGTCGGGGCGGCGCGATCGAGACGCCGGGCCACGGCCTCGCCGGCCTCGCCGATCGGGCGCGCGGCCTCGGCGGCTCCCTCACGGTCTCGAGTCCCGAGGACGGTCCGACGATCGTCGCGGCACGGCTCCCGGTCCGGGCCGAATGAGCGATCCGGCCGGCCCCGTCGACGGCATCGATGCCTACCCTGGAGCGGTGGGAGTGCGTGTCGTCGTCGCGGATGACTCGACGCTGCTCCGGGAGGGCCTCATCCGTCTCCTCGGCGAGGCCGGCCATGAGGTCGTCGGCGACTTCGCCGACGCCGAGTCCCTCGTCGAGGGCGTCGAGGCGCTCCGCCCGGAGCTCGTGATCCTCGACATCCGCATGCCGCCGGGGCATCGCGACGAGGGCGTCCGCGCGGCGATCGAGCTCCGGCGTCGCGAACCGGGGCTCGGCATCCTCCTGCTCTCGCAGTACATCGAGGTGGCGTACGCGCAGGAGCTGCTCGGGGCCGGCTCGGGACGCGTCGGCTACCTGCTGAAGGATCGGGTCGCCTCGCTCGACGAGCTGGTCGATGCGATCGATCGCATCGCGTCCGGGGGCACGGTCCTCGACCCCGAGGTCGTGCGCCAGCTGCTCGGCGCACGGCGTGACCCCCTCGCGACCCTCACCGCCCGGGAACGCGAAGTCCTCGAGCTCATGGCCGAGGGGCTGTCGAACGGCGCGATCGCGCGTCGCCTCTTCATCGGAGTCGGAGCGGTCGAGAAGAACGTCACCTCGATCTTCGCGAAACTCGGCCTCGCGGAGTCCGATGACGACCATCGCCGCGTGCGCGCGGTGCTCGCCTGGCTCGACGGCTCGGACTAGCGCTCCCGGTCTTCCGGCGGGGGCCGATCAGACGGAGCGAAGGACCGCGACGACCTTCCCGAGCAGCTCCGCCTCGTCGCCGAGGATCGGCTCGAAGGCCGTGTTGCGCGGGAGCAGCCACGTATGCCCGTCTCGCTGGCGGAACACCTTGACGGTCGCCTCGCCGTCGAGCATGGCCGCGACGATCTCGCCGTTCTCGGCGGTCCGCTGCTGCCGGACGACTACGAAGTCGCCGTCGCAGATCGCCGCGTCGATCATCGACTCGCCGACGACCTTGAGCATGAAGAGGTCGCCCTTCCCGACGAGCGTGCGGGGGAGCGGGACGACCTCATCGACCTGCTGCTCCGCGGTGATCGGGATGCCGGCGGCGATACGGCCGACGAGCGGCACCATGGCGGCGTCGCCGACGGATGGCGAGCTCTCGTTCGACGTCTCCTGACCGGGCAGGTCGATGAGCACCTCCATCGCCCGTGGTCGATTCGGGTCGCGACGGAGATATCCGGAGAGCTCGAGCTGGTCGAGCTGGTACGACACGCTCGAGAGCGAGGCGAGGCCGACCGCATCGCCGATCTCGCGCATCGAGGGCGGATAGCCCCGCGTCGAGACGGAGCGGCCCACGTATTCGAGGATCGCGCGCTGCTTCTCGCTCAGCGTCGTGCGCCGGCGCGAATCGCGCTCGAAATCGGTGGCGTCGCCCATGGGGCCCCTTCCCGTCGCGGCCCGGGGCCGATGTCGGTGGTTCGTTCGAAAGTGTATTCCGTGGACATCCTCCAGGCAAACATTCGTTCGAACGCGTCGCCGCCGATGTCGGTGGTCGGTTCGAAGATGGGCTTGCCATTCGAAGATGTCGAACGTATATTCGGAACACAGCTTCGCATCCGGTCCGCTCGGACTCCCGGCCGAGGGCGAGCGGCCGGATGCGATGCCAGACCGACAGGAGATGACATGAGCAGCATCGCGATGACGACGATGGTCCGACCGGCGTTCTCGGACTCCGGCCGTCCAGCGCCTGCCCGCGCCGCTCGTCTGCGCATGACGCGACGCGGCCGAGCCGTCCTCCTCACCGTACTGGCCGTCCCCCTCGCCGCGGGCATCGCCTTCGGCGTGCTGAATGGAGGGGCCGCGGATGCGACGAAGGACGCGACCGCGCCCCTCGAGTTCGTCACCGTCGATGCGGGCGAGACCCTGTGGGGCGTCGCGACGGAGATCGCCCCGGGCGAGGACCCGCGCGACGTGATCGCCGATCTCATGTCGTTCAACCGGCTGCCATCGGCCGACGTCCCGGCCGGCCTGCACCTCGCGATCCCGCCGAAGTACCTCGGCTGATCGGCGGGGTCCGGCTGCGTCGGCGTCCTGCTCGACCTCCGCATGGAGCGGAGCGTCCGTCGTGCGCTCCTACGCTTGAGGAGTGACGGAATTCACCGACCTGCCGATCCGGGACGACCTGAAGGGGCTTCACCCCTACGGGGCGCCGCAGATCGATGTGCCGGTCCAGCTCAACGTCAACGAGAACACGTTCGGCATCCCGGAGCCTGTGCTGGACGACATCGCCGCCGAGCTGGGCCGCGCCATCCGGGGGGCGAATCGTTATCCGGACCGTGAGTTCACGGCGCTTCGCGACGGCCTTGCGGCATATGTCGGTCACGGTGTCGCGCCCGAGCAGATCTGGGCGGCGAACGGCTCGAACGAGATCTTCCAGCAGCTCCTCCAGGCATTCGGCGGGATCGGGCGCACGATGCTCGGCTTCAGGCCGACGTACTCGATGTACCCGCTCCTGTCAGCAGGTGTCGGCGTGCGCTGGATCGGCGTCGACCGGCAGGAGGACTGGGAGGTCAGCGCCGACTACGCCATCGCCGCCGTCGAGCGGGAGCATCCCGACATCGTGGTCCTCTGCACACCGAACAACCCGACCGGCACACCGCTCGGGCTCGACGTCATCGAGGCGATCTATGACGCGCACCCCGGCATGCTCATCGTCGACGAGGCGTACGTCGAGTTCCAGGACGCGCCGAGCGCCGTGACGCTGCTGCCCGGACGGGAGCGGCTCGTCGTCTCGCGGACGATGTCGAAGGCCTTCGCGTTCGCCGGGGTGCGGCTCGGGTACCTCGTCGCCGACCCGGCGGTCGCCGATGCGCTCCGACTCGTCCGGCTCCCGTACCACCTCTCGGTCCTGACGCAGGCGGCCGCGGTCGCCGCGCTGCGGCACTCGGGCGAGATGCTCGCGCAGGTCGATGCGATCAAGCGCCAGCGAGACCGGATGATCCGCGAGCTGACGGTCCTCGGCTACCGGCCGTACCCGACGGCATCGAACTTCGTGCTCTTCGGCGGCGTCGCCGATCCGCAGCGGATCTTCCAAGGGCTCCTCGATGCGGGCGTCATCATCCGGGACGTCGGGATCCCGAACACGCTGCGCGTCACGGCGGGGACCGAGGAGGAGACGACGGCCTTCCTCGAGGCCCTCGCGCGACTCGCTGACTAGGCTCTACGTGTGAGCGAGACCAGGACCGCGACGATCACTCGGGAGACGAGCGAGTCGAGCGTTCGTCTGCATCTCGACCTCGACGGAGCCGGCCGGTCGACCATCTCGACGACCGTCCCGTTCTTCGACCACATGCTCACCGCATTCGCGAAGCACTCGCTCGTCGACCTCACCATCGAGGCGAGCGGCGACGTCGACATCGACGTCCACCACACGGTCGAGGACACGGCGATCGTGCTCGGTCAGGCGATCCGTCAGGCGCTCGGGACGAAGGCGGGGATCGGGCGCTACGGCGACGCGACCGTGCCGCTCGACGAGGCGCTCGCGCGCGCGGTCGTCGACGTCTCCGGGCGCCCGTATCTCGTCCACGAGGGCGAGCCCGCCGGCTTCGAGCACCACCTCATCGGCGGCCGCTTCACCGGCAGCCTGGTCCGGCACGTCTTCGAGGCGATCGCCCACAACGCCGGCCTCACGATCCACGTCGACGTCCTCCGGGGCCGCGATCCGCACCACATCGCGGAGGCGGAGTTCAAGGCGTTCGCCCGCGCGTTCCGCAAGGCCGTCGAGCCGGACCCCCGCGTGACGGGCATCCCGTCGACGAAGGGCGCGCTGTAGCCATGGCGCCGCAGAAGCGAGTCGTCGTCCTCGACTACGGCTCGGGGAATATCCATTCCGCCGCGAAGGCGATCGAGGAGGCCGGCGCCGTCGTCGAGGTGACGGCCGAAAGGGCGAAGGCGATGGAGGCCGACGGCCTCGTCGTCCCCGGCGTCGGCGCGTTCACGGCCGTGATGCGCGGGCTGAATGCGGTGCGCGGCCCCGAGGTGATCGACCGCCGGCTCGCGGGCGGGCGCCCCGTCCTCGGCATCTGCGTCGGCATGCAGGTCCTCTTCGACCGAGGGATCGAGCGCGGCACGGACACCGAGGGGCTCGGCGAGTGGCCGGGCGTCGTCCGCGAGCTCGAGGCGCCGATCCTGCCGCACATCGGGTGGGACGAGATCGAGGCGCCCGATGACTCGGTGCTCTTCGCAGGCATCGGGGACGAGCGGTTCTACTTCGTCCACTCGTATGCGGCGACCGACTGGGAGCTCGACGCCTACGGCCCCTTCGGGCGCCCGAAGGTGACGTGGTCGGAGCACGGCGAGCGGTTCATCGCGGCCGTGGAGAACGGCCCCCTGTCGGCGACGCAGTTCCACCCCGAGAAGTCCGGACGCGCGGGCATCCGCCTCCTCCGCAACTGGATCGACACCCTCTAGCACCCGCGCCGGCGGCCGCGGCTCGCGCATTCACCATCCCGTGATCTTCGGCCCCTCCGGGAAGGGCTAGGCTCGTTCCCCGTCATGAGCGAGTTCAGCAGCACCCCCGCCCTTCAGCTCCTCCCGGCAGTCGACATCTCCGACGGCAAGGCGGTCCGCCTCGTCCAGGGCGAGCTCGACCGGGAGACGAGCTACGGCGACCCGGTCGACGCGGCGAACGACTGGGTGGACCAGGGCGCCGAGTGGATCCATCTCGTCGACCTCGACGCCGCATTCGGTCGCGGCGAGAATCGCGGGCTCATCAAGAAGGTCATCAAGTCCCTCCCGAAGCGCGTCCAGGTCGAGCTCTCCGGCGGCATCCGCGACGACAGGTCGCTCGAGGCCGCGCTCGCGCTCGGCCCGAAGCGCCTCAACCTCGGCACGGCCGCGCTCGAGAACCCGGAATGGGCCGCCCATGTCATCGCCGAGTACGGCGAGGCGATCGCCGTCGGCCTCGATGTCCGCGGGCATGTGCTCGCCGCCCGCGGCTGGACGCAGGAGGGCGGCGACCTCTTCACGGTGCTGCAGCGCCTCGAGGACGCGGGGTGCGCCCGCTACGTCGTCACGGACGTGACGAAGGACGGCACGCTCAAGGGGCCGAACCTCGACCTCCTGCGGGAGATCACGACCCGCACCGACAAGCCCGTCGTCGCCTCGGGCGGCGTCTCGAGCCTCGACGACATCGCCGCGCTGCGGGAGCTCGTCCCGCTCGGCGTCGAGGGCGCGATCATCGGCAAGGCGCTGTACGCGCGCGCGTTCACGTTGACGGCGGCGCTCGATATCGCCGGCCGGTAGGTCCTCGTCGACGAGCGGCGAGGGGGGCGGTGAACGAGTGACCGCGTCACAGGATCCCGGAGCGGCGCGCTCGGGCCACCGCTTCGGGCGCGGCTCCGAGCAAGCGAAGCGAGTCGCAGGGGCGTCGGACGAGCACGACTCGGCCGGGCACGCCTGGACGGGTCGCGAGTTCCGCCCGAACCCGAATGCGGCCGACGACGGCTCCGCCGATCCCGCGCTCGCCGCCGCCATCGCGGCGCACGATCTCCCCGCGGTCGTCGAGGCGCTCCGCACGGCACGCCTCCTCGTCCCGCTGCTCGCCGAGGCCGGCACGGTCGGTCGGACCGCGTCCGGG
>Ga0164242_10004184_pt1 | contig 16247 bp, 9 predicted proteins | sample OricomgcompostMG_FD_108783 | JGI IMG/M metagenome (GOLD analysis project Ga0164242, IMG submission 108783) | Miracle-Growth compost microbial communities from Emeryville, California, USA - Original compost - Miracle growth compost (MG) ... | reverse complement strand
GGCGGGACGGACCACTAGACGAGGGTAGGCGGACGTGCAGACCGTGGGCCCGTACAAGTCGATCCTCCCCCTTGTCGATGCGACCGATGCATTCGCACATGCCGCCTCGCCAATTCAGCTTCTGCTGCCCTTGCGCTCATGTTCGTGGCATCTCCCAGTGGTGCGCTCCAGTCCGACTAATGCAGCCCGGACAAGCGCCGGAGCGCCTCCAGCTGCCCGCCATCGCCCCTCATAGGATCAGGATCAGCACGGGAGGGGGTTGTAGCGGCCGGTCCGCAATACGCAGTGCGGCCCTCGCCGTCCAGGGGGTGGACGGCCCAGCCGCGATGTTGCCAGATATGGGCATTGCATACGGAATATTCCGTTCTCGCCTCTGCGCTCCTGAGAAGGAGTGGTCGGTTTTTGAGAATACCGCTTTGGGGTGATAGGATTATTAGGGTGGGTGACGACTTAACATGCCCTCCCTGGTCAAAGTCCACGAGAACGTTGCCTTTGCTCTTGGCCCTCGCGCTTGATAGGGCAATGCATGAATCAACGGAGCCACTGCTGCCCTGATAAGGTGAGGGTTGTCTTTGAGAAGAGGTCTTCTCGCCTGGCCCAACTACGAGACCGGGATAGGCCACACGTGCAGGGCTCACCGCCCTGCTCATCAAGGTGAGCAAGCCATTCCGAAATCCCCCTTGGAAACATCCCTGACTATCGATGTTTCGCCATCACCAACACCCCTGGGAATCTCCTCGTTTTGCCTCTCTTCTTCCCCAACCAACCCTCGGCGTGGGTTGTCCTCTGGCCCACAGCGAGCCATCCGCCCTGTCACACGTAGGACACAATGCCACTCCGGGCCATGATCAGTCGGTGGTCATCCGCAACTGTCATCCCGGAAAGCTGCACCCGCTTCAAATAAAAACTCGCGGCTGTCAGCATGGCAGTATGCACCCTACCGGCCCAATATCTCAGCCGGGGGAAACCCCCCTGCCCGGCGAATGCCGGTTGCGCGAGAAGCCAAGCCTTGTTGCTTGCATGCCGTTTCCCAAAACTCCCGACCGGGCGGCCGCCGGAGAGCACGTATGTATGCCTTGCCCCGTGCCTTCCTACTGGATCCGCTCGAGCTGAAGGGTAGCCCCCGCAGACCCTTCCTGCAGAGACTTTGCAGAGATGTGGCTAGGCGCGGCAGTGTCGTGTCGTACTTGTCAGCCGCATCTTCGGACAACTTTATTTTTCCAAGGATGGGCATCATGCAAGTGCTCGATGCCGAGGGGCCTGGCCCCCCACACTCGAGTTCCGGGCTGAGCGGAAGTGGACCGGGGCGGTGGGCATCGTTCCTAAGACAGAGACTGTACTAGATGCTTCTTGGCTTGTATGCGTTAGTCACGGATGAATACCGGCGGGTCACTACATCAGCGAGTGGACGCTTGGTGGATGGAAAGATGAATTGTTACTTATCAGGGTGTGGCATATACTCACTGCTGATAGCCTGATCCTCATCGTTGCGAGCACACTGGTAAGATAGACCACTGGGCCCTATTCTGGGGACTCGCACCGTAGAGATGGGTTTGTGACCATCGTAACAGCGTAGTAAGACGGTATTGGCACCGTACTAGAGTGGGATAGCCTGCTACGCAGCATTAGAGACACAAGTCAGATACTCGTGGTTCCCTACTCACACCCATAGCCTATCCGGCGCGGCCGACCAACTACATGCTGGGAGGAGGGGTTCGCACCCACGTATGGTGAGCATATCGGACTGGCGTCCTGTGGCCTTGGCGACAGCGGAAGTTCAAGCCATGGACCGCATCCATCTATTGACTACTAGCTTGGGGATGGAGGGCTAGATGAGGAAGAGCCAAGTCGCCATTCTCGTATCGGTTAACAAGACATATATCTGAGCCGTGGCTCGCGATAGGTAAGGCTATTAAAGAAGATATTTGGATACATCTGAGGCTCGGAGTGGAAGTAAACGGATCTATCCCCCATCGAGAAAATGTCTCCAAGAGGGATCTATCTGCTCCTCCTTAAAGCAACATCCTTGACTACCTAGCTAACGTTGGTAAGTTGTGTCTGGCCAACCTTAAACCCGTACTCTCCGGGGAGGAAGAGGAACCGCCCAACACGGTTTCCGTAGAAGACTTGAGGGAACCGGAGCTGAACCTCAGTGGCTTGCTGGTCTACGAGTCCAAATAAGGATACCACTCCGAGTGGCGTTTAATCGGGCCTCAATACAAGATGAACTAGGTAAGGTAGGTTCAAAATCATATAAGTATGTATGTTAGAGTCGTTCAACTCCTAAGGAACTTTAGACAAGCTCTTCTCTCGCTCGGTATGGTGTCATGGAGCATAGCACCATATCGCGACATCCCAGGTTTCACGGGGAAATGCGTTAGGGGGAATAGTCAAGTTTATTCCGTAAGGCGGATATCTCGCCCATCCTTCAAAGGTGTTGCCTGTTTGACAGAGCAATTCGCCCTCACATCTCTCATTCCGTGGTCTCGATCAGAGTCCATATCCACAGCCATAGTAACGCCATCACCCTAAACGTTTTCGAGCGTTTGGGTTTCCAACACAAAAAAAAAGGTAGTTCCTAACTAGAAATAACAGGGACGAAAACGCGGTTCTGGGGTCACTCGCAAATGGGGACCCTAGATAGTTGGACCGGTCTCGTCTAGATGAAGTTTAAATAACAAGAAGATGGTAGTAGGCAAGGGATCAGGTTTTTGCAGCCCTGATATTCGCAGAGATGGTGTGTGAGTCTAGCAGGTGTTCGAAAGGTGGCATTCGGATAATTTGCTTAGATTGAGTCCTGGGTTGCGTGCTCGTCTCCGAACGGACTCCTCTCACGGTTCTTTTGCGGAGGGTTCGAGGACCGTTGTGATGCTCGCCGAGTAGCGTCTTCTGCAACAGCACTCAAGCTCGTGTGGCTCCGATGTCCCAATCGTGCCGGCGGGTCAGAGAAGGGCCCCTGGTCAGGCGAGGGGGAGTCTTCGATGATGGTCTCGGAGGTGGATTCACGGATCGTACTATTCTCGCGTAGCGGCGACCCGTCCTCGGGCGTCTTGGGCTTGCCCACGCTTACGACCTTTGAGTTTCCGCTCCCAACCCGGACAACCTGAGCGCGCACGGGCATGGCGGTGTGGGCGCTGGCGTTGTTCAGGAAGGTGGAGCCGACGCTGAAGGTGCTGCCGCTGGGACTCGGCGGGCGTAGGCCGCTGTACTTCTCGTAGTCTACGCTGGGCACCGGCGGAGTGCTCCCTCCGGAACTCTTCGAGTTAACGGTCCTCACGCTGACCATCTCGGGCTTCGCGCGCAGGCCGGTCTGCTGCGCCGCCACGATGACGGCGTTCTTTCCGTATACGGTTGAGGCAACACTTGAGCGGGGAGCGTATGAAGTGCGGGCGTACGAGGTCCTGTCGGTATAGCCGGAGAGAGCGGAGTAGGTAGAATCACGAAGGTCGCCCGGCATGAAGAAGTGGTCGTCAGGGCCGGCAGGGGTGCTAGCCTGCGAGACAGCAATCGGGATTGGCGGGACAGGGGGGACGAGGACGGTCGGCGAGGTCGGGGTTGCTCGGTTGGTGACACCGGGGATGTAGGCAATCTGGATGATGTTCGAGGCCCTCGTCAGAACGGTCGAGGCTATCGAATGAGCCGTGTGCGTAGACGACCGCTGGTCCCTCCTCTGAGCGAAAGCCTTCTCGGCATCCACCACCTCATCCTGCTCCTCGTCGATGGGCTCCTGCTCGAGCGGTTGCCTCCTGGTCTTGATGCAGAATCTCCAGACGAGGTAGGTGATGACGGCGATGGTGGCGACGCCGCCGATTACGCCTCCGGCGATGGCACCTACGCTCGGCGGTGAGCTGTCGGAGTTGGCGTTAGCGGTCGGCGTGGGATCGGCGGGTGCGCAGTATGCCCTTTGGCACTCGCCGCAGTTGCTCGGGATGGAGAATTGGCATTGTTCGGTGGGCAAGCAAGTCGGGCAGACGAGCTTCTTATCAGAGCAGTCGGCGCAGCCATCCTTCGCCCTGCTAGAGAGTAGGTCTTCCAAGGAGACTAGCCGCATAGTGTTAGTGGGTGAGGCCGTACGCTGATAGTCAGTTCGCGGGACAACTTACCAAACGATTGGTCTAGTGTGCTCGTCATCTTGTTCTGTGCTTCTAGATTATGGAACGGCGGGGAGGTGATGCAAATCGAAGCAGGTCGATCGATGCCTTCAAGCCGGGCGGTGATCGACGTGTCGGGGGTTCGACGCTGGACAAGGGGGTGTTGCTTCGACGCTCCTTTGTTTCGCTAACCAGGGCACGGCTTCCTCGAAGGCGATAAGGATCGTCGTCGAAGAAAAGGACACAAGAACGGTCGTAGAAAATAGCAAAATGTCGTCGTGTTCGAAGCGGGAACACTGGGAAAATGGAACTAGAAATGGAACTGGAATCGGAATTCGAGGTTCGGTGGCTGGGAGGTGGACGAAGATCGAGAAAACGCGGGTTGGTGAATGAGAAACGAGTGACGGCGAGGCTAGCTCAAAAGGAAGGGTAGAAGAAAATCAACGGATATCTTTTTTTAGGAAGACATCTATCGAGTGAATGATCCGAAACCACAGAAAAAGGATCCCGTGGAATAGCGAAGAGCTGAGTTGTTGCTGAGATGGCGGATGGTTGATGGACAGCAAGCAGGAAGGAAGCAAGCCAGCAATTCGGAGAGGACGGGAGTCAGGGACAATCTTCAGGAACGGATCGAGGAACGGCGGGACAGAAGAGACTTTACGGGAGGGCAAGGCCGGGGGTAGGGGGTACCCCCTCCAGTTACAGTCAGCGAAGCATTCAATTTACGGCAAGGGGACCAGTGGGCGGGCAGAGCAGCAGGCACTGGTACCTCGTTGGAGCTTAGCGCACACCTGACGGAATTTAGCGAAACGTATTGGGTGCCCGTGCCAGACATTTCATTCGTCGGCCCGGATCCTGGACCCCTGCAATACCTCGAGTGGGAATCCACACAAGGGAAACATCACCTCCGTTTCCCCCCCTCTTTCAGCCGATTTCCACCAATCCAACCCCTCTCCCTTCGCTCCTTTGGCCTGCCCGGGCTGGTGAGCAAAAAGGGTAATATTGGCTTCTGTTGCAGATGTATTGCCGCAAGGAAGGACGCACGGAGACTACCACACATATATTCAGAACGGTGCCGTCTTGCCATTACAGTTATTCGCTGGATCCCTCCTGACTCTGTCTCTCTGATGGCTCACGGGCGTCGAGCAAAAGGGAGGGAGGGAGGGAGCGTGGTAGGGAGCCATCGATGGCGTAACCGTACATTTTGCTATACGACCACAACACCACCAAGATTAAAGATTGACAGCCTTCGCAGTAGCACCGTCGCACCACTACGCCGTCCACGAACTCCACGTGTACGTTGTACGTTGTACGTTTTGATACATACTGTGGTCGTAATAATGAATGTCCCAGAATAATCAATCAAAATCGGCGTGGGGGATGCTTGAGCAATTAAAAAGAACCGGTACGCATTGATGATTTGATGTTGCTGATTGCCAAGCTTGGCGGCGGCGGCGTTTGCTGGGTTCTTTAATTTTAGACCTGGCCAGAAGCCCTCTCTATTTACCGAGATTGCCCTCAGCGTAACGTATCGCCGGCTCCGTTGTTTGGCCCTCTGCAATTTTTGCCTTCCAGCTTTGGGGCGAAGATCGTCGTCGGCTACCTACTTTGCCGCTTTGCATTCCTGTTACCCTGTGTTAGTTATGCCCCCGTCGGGGCGGCTGTTGATGAAGCGCGAGGCACAATGACATCAGGATGGGTGATCAGCATTCATCAACATGAACCCGTGTTGTATGTGCGATGGGGCACGCGTGTAGCGGGAAGTGGTCCCTCTGGGCCTCTGTGCCTCTGCGCGAAACGTACCGCAAGGCGGCCCAGTATCTCGCAGTTGGACTTGTGCCGGATCGTCGGTGGTCCCCGCATTGTTTCGCTCGCTCCGCCTGGTGATCTCCGGTCCCCTGCCAAGATTGGAAAGTTGTAAGTTGCGGCTCCGAACACCGTTAAATAGCGATTGCTATCTTTATCGAAATTCGAGAGAGGGTTTCTTGGGGCCCAAGGCACAGAGATGAATATGAGCTATGGTTTATTGAGTGGGCTTGGGACCCAACACGGGATCAGGGTGAATGAAGGCGGGAGAGACCCCTTGGCTATAGCGAGAGGTCTAAGTGGCGAGGAAATCAAGTTGGCTCGATCGAGTGGATTCAAAATAAGGATTGTTGCCTCCAGCACGCTCAGTTCAGTATAAACTATACGACCATTAGGCTAAACCAAAGAGAAAAAAAACTTGGGAGTCGAAAAAAATATCTTAGAAGACGAGGCCATCCCCAGAGCATACGTAACCAGAGTTGCGTGAACGTAACCAGAGTTGCGTGCTCCCGGCTATCCGTGACGAAGACGAGGAAGATGATGTCAAACCTGCTCCTTTTTGCGCTCGTATCCGGGGAAAGCCCCTGGCTATGGGCGAAGAGCCGATGGTACTGACCGGGAACGGAGCACCACTCGGTAATGCCACCCCCGGTGGCAGATGCTACGCGCGCGGCAGCCATGGCTTGAGTCGCGAGAGAAGGCCCTGGTGACGGCACTCTGCCACATTACCGGAACTGTAATCCGTACCTGGTGGAGCATCCAACATGCAGCATCCAGCACCCAGAACATCATGGTGGGGTTTGTTTCTACGCATAGGCTGGGATTTTTTTTTCTTCTAAAACCATATCTCGACCAGGGCCGCGCGTTGTGACCGGTGAGTGGAAACTTGAATAAAGAAGCGCATTGGCTAGATTGCGTCGTCGTTGTCAGTCTCGACCTCTCTCGCTATAAGTGGGAACCACTTGGTTCTCCACAGTCTGTCCGGGCGGCTGGCCGAGCCCTATCCAACGTCATCGAGGCTCTGAGGCGCGTGGATGGGATGCCAACACGAACTTCGCTTGGGAAAAGAGCTGCTCAATGCCTATGCAAATCCCCTCGAACCAGCGAACCTCGTAATATAATTTGGAGTCTTGGACAACTTGACAACAAGAACTTGGCAGGTGGCAAAGGTCGCGTGGCCAGCTGGTTTCTGCAAGGCCCTGCAATTTCAAAAAGTTTAGTGGTATTTGTTTGAAACGGTCATCGGGCTGTGGTGCTGTCATGTCACCGGCGCAAGTGGGCAGTTTGCTGCAAGGTATGTACGTTGTAGGGGTTCGTGGCGGAGCGCTGATGTGGTCACGCACAGCCTCAGCGTCAGGACCCACACATAGCAAATTGGGACTGGTCGCGCCCGGGGAGCTTGTCGCTTTGGGAGACCTCAGTGGGCTTGACAGGGGAGGACGAGGCTATTTTTAGTGTAGTGAGAGTTGAACGACTTTTTGGTCAGATCCGATGCCTGTTGTTGGCAGGGTGAGGAGGCGAGAGACATGTCTTTGTTGGCTCTCCCAATGAGGTAGCAGATGGCGATGCCGATAGGTAGCAAATTCCTGGAGGGCGTTGTGTTTGTTGGATCATGGGAGACAAAGGGAAAGATGGTGGGTTGGGGCGGCCTTGTGCTGTTTCCGAACAGCGTTGCCGTTGAATTATTATTACTAACAACAGGGGGAAATGGAGATAGTAAAACTTTGGGGGAAGATGGAGACTGGGAGGGAGTGGACTCAACAGTGGAGGAGTCCTGGTCTCCGTCTGGACCGGACTGTGAGATGTGAGTTGTGCATGGGTCGTTTGTGTTTCAGATGGTCACTTACGTGGAGCTCTGGCATAAATAACTTTTTATTGTTAGTTATCAGCGGGATTCTCTACCGTGATCCTAACAGATCCAAGGTACCGGCCCACCCGTTCGGCGGGACGGGGCTACCTTTTCTATGTATGCGTACTGCGTCCACGGTAACTTGCTTGAAGCTGAGCGCCAGATCTGCAGGGTTAAAAGCCAAGTGCAAAGAGGAGTACGATACTCCACTCGCCATGCACCAAGGGAAAAAGGTACCGCTAATAGGGGATCGTCCAACGCAGGGTAATCCAACGCAGATTCTAAAACCTGCACGCGAGAACACGCGAGAAGGCAAAAGTAAAATCAAGGAGAGATGCGGATGGGATCGCGGGAAAGGAAGCATTGCTCGCGAAGGCTGGGCTGGGCTGGGCTGGAGTGGGCTGAGAGGATGATGGGAAATGGGAGCTTGGCACTAGTGAAGGACAATATGTACGTCGAAGTTTGGTGGAAGGATCCGTACATAGCTAATAGTACAGTCAGGGCGGGAACAAGGGGAGGAGGCTGAAGTGAAGGGGTACCACAGTAAGAAAGAGAGGTAAGAAGAAGAAGCTAAACAAATCCGTATTTTTGGGTGTGGCTCTGGCCTGCGAATGCCGGGCGAGGAAAAGTCATGACCGCCGTCGGAGCGGCCCCAGGCATCAGCTCCCAAGGGTGCGCCCCTACACAATCCCTGTCTGTAGGTTGGCATAAGCCACACACTACACACGGTCATTCCAACTTTCTTGATGCTGCTGATCCGCCCATTCTTATTCCTCCGACTCGAACTCGTTTTCACGAAACACCAAAACAAATCTCTCTCTTTCACTCCTCTCAAGACTGTACGCGGTCTTTGGGAGCAGCATCCCTTCCGTATTTCTTTCTTTCTTTTTGCCGCCATCGCCCGTCGGTGAATCAGTGCCCTTTCCCTCCCTTTCCGCGTCGCGCTTGGCTGCCAACCAGGTTTCCCACTTACCGGTCAGCCCAAGGGGAAAAGTTGGTAACCCTTGTCAGCAACAGCCCCGTCAACCTCACCACGAGTCAAGAACCATCTCCAGCTCAACCTATTGGGACTACATTAATATCACGACTGGCATCTTTTTACCTCTTTTTTTCCCGTCACTTAGCGTTTTCCGCTCACTTAGCGAGCAAAGGTTTGCACTGAAGGCCAGCGTTGCAGACCATGGCGTACAACGGCCGAGGAGGTGACTATGAAGGTCACCACTTGCAAGACCTCAACCCCAATACCCAAGTAAGCAATGCCTCCGGTTTCCTATCCCGGTTCCTTATCCTAGGCGCCTTATCCCCGCCAGTACCTAACGAGCTTTCTCTTTTGTAGCAATACCGACATCACCAACCCGGCGAGGAATACGATGACGAAGCTCAAAGTTCGCTCCTCAGCCAGACCGCCGCCCCCTACGACCACGAGCGTCTGGGCGCCAACACTCCTCCCGTCCGCCCCGTCTCGGCCTACAGCTTGACAGAGTCCTATGTCCCCGGCGCTAGCGCCACCCGCCCCGGCGTCACTGTCGGCACCACCCCGCCGCCTCCCTTCCCCAACGAATATGGCCAGGGCGGCCCCGCCCAGTTCCGCCACGAGCTCGAATCCGACCCGGCATACAGGATGTCCTCCGTGGACCCGGACGAGGGTTGGATCCGCCGCCAGCAGCCCAATGCCGCCCCCGCCGGCGGCCTGAAGCGCTACGCAACCAGGAAGGTCAAGTTGGTGCAGGGCTCCGTCCTCAGCATCGATTACCCCGTTCCCAGCGCCATCAGGAACGCCGTCCAGCCCAAGTACCAGGACGTCGAGGGAAACAACGAGGAGTTCTTCAAGATGCGGTATACTGCCGCCACCTGCGACCCCAACGACTTCACCCTCAAGAACGGCTATGATCTGCGTCCCCGGATGTATAACAGACACACCGAGCTTCTGATCGCCATCACCTACTACAACGAGGACAAGGTCCTGCTCTCCAGAACCCTCCACGGCGTCATGCAGAACATCAGGGACATCGTGAACCTGAAGAAGTCGAGCTTCTGGAACAAAGGCGGTCCAGCCTGGCAGAAGATTGTCGTGTGCCTGGTCTTCGACGGTATCGACAAGACCGACAAGAATGTGCTGGACGTGCTGGCCACCATCGGAATCTACCAGGACGGCGTCGTGAAGAAGGACGTCGACGGCAACGACACCGTCGCCCACATCTTCGAGTACACCACCCAGCTCTCCGTCACGCCGAACCAGCAGCTCATCCGGCCCATGGACGACAGCCCCCAGACCCTGCCGCCCGTGCAGTTCATCTTCTGCCTGAAGCAGAAGAACAGCAAGAAGATCAACTCGCACAGATGGCTGTTCAACGCCTTCGGCCGCATCCTCAACCCCGAGATCTGCATCCTGCTCGACGCCGGAACCAAGCCGAGCCCCAAGTCGCTGCTCGCCCTGTGGGAGGGCTTCTACAACGACAAGGACCTCGGCGGCGCCTGCGGCGAGATCCACGCCATGCTGGGCAAGGGCGGCAAGAAGCTGATCAACCCCCTCGTCGCCGTCCAGAACTTCGAGTACAAGATCTCCAACATCCTCGACAAGCCGCTCGAGAGCTCCTTCGGTTACGTCAGCGTCTTGCCGGGTGCCTTCTCCGCCTACCGCTTCCGCGCCATCATGGGCCGCCCGCTCGAGCAGTACTTCCACGGCGACCACACGCTATCCAAGATCCTGGGCAAGAAGGGTATCGAGGGCATGAACATCTTCAAGAAGAACATGTTCTTGGCCGAGGATCGAATTCTCTGTTTCGAGCTGGTCGCCAAGGCCGGTCAGAAGTGGCATCTGAGCTACATCAAAGCCGCCAAGGGTGAGACCGACGTGCCCGAGGGTGCTGCCGAGTTCATCAGCCAGCGCCGGAGATGGCTCAACGGTTCGTTTGCCGCCAGTCTCTACTCGCTGATGCACTTCGGGCGCATGTACAAGAGCGGGCACAACATCATCCGCATGTTCTTCCTCCACATACAGCTGATTTACAACGTCCTCAACCTCCTCTTTACCTGGTTCTCGCTAGCCTCCTACTGGCTCACAACGTCTGTCATCATGGATCTTGTCGGCACCCCGGTCACGCCTTCCCAGACTGCTTCCGAACACCACGGCTGGCCGTTTGGAGATACGGCTACTCCCATCTTCAACGCGGTCTTGCAGTACATCTATCTGGCATTCGTCATTCTCCAGTTCATCCTGGCGCTCGGAAACAGGCCAAAGGGCTCAAAGTACACCTACATCACCTCCTTCGTCGTCTTCTCGCTCATCCAGGTCTACGTGCTCATCCTCTCGGGCTACTTGGTTGCGCAAGCATTCCAGACGCCCATCGAGGACCAGATCTCGTTCGACAATGCCGGAGACGCCATGAAGAGTCTTTTCGGAGGCACCTCGGCAGCGGGCGTCATCCTGCTGGCTCTGGTTACCATCTACGGACTATACTTCCTCGCCTCGTTCCTCTACCTCGACCCGTGGCACATGTTCCACTCGTTCCCGTACTACATGGTGCTCATGTCCACCTACATCAACATCCTGATGGTGTACGCCTTCAACAACTGGCACGACGTCTCGTGGGGTACCAAGGGCTCGGACGCGCAGGAGGCCCTCCCGTCAGCCCACATCAGCAAGGGCGAGAAGGACGAGGCCGTCGTCGAGGAGATCGAGAAGCCGCAGGAGGACATCGACGCCATCTTCGAGTCGACCGTCAGGCGCGCTCTCGCGCCCCACGACAGCACCGAGAAGCCGGAGCCCAAGGATCTCGAGGATTCGTACAAGTCCTTCCGAACCATGCTGGTGGTTCTGTGGCTCTTCTCCAACTGTTTCTTGGCGGTTGTGATTACTAGCGAGAATTTCGACTCGATCGGCATCGGGGTAAGCATAATTTTCTATTTCTCCTTTCTATTCCTCACTGCTCATCCCGGGCCTCATTGGCTAACTCGTGCGTCTTTAGAAAAACGCCTCCACGAGAACTGCTTGGTTCTTCAAGTTCCTGCTGTTCGCCACGGCCTTCCTCTCCATCATCCGTTTTATCGGCTTCCTCTGGTTCCTGGGCAAGACTGGCATCATGTGCTGCTTCGCTCGGAGATAGATACGAAAGGCGACGATGCCGAAGGCAGATGGGGGGGTGTAGTGGAAGTGTTTTTGCAAAGACTGTACATCAGGTTGGGACAGGTTTCTCCCGGAGCTAGGAAGTTTCCCTGGCTTTGCATTCATCAGCATGTTGGTTTGTATCGACGGATATCATAGGATCCAATAATCTCGACAGACCGAAACCACCTTGAGAAAGGGGAGGGGGAAATTCGAGGTGGCAGCTGGTTTAGCTTCTGAGACCTTAATTGGCATTTGGTCGCGGCGTATTTTCCCCTCACGTACGGTTTATTTTTTTGTAGTTTTTCTGTTATAAAAGAGTTGTTAAAAAGCAACGAAGACAGGCACTTTCTTTAGGCACATATGATAGCCAACCTGAAGTGCAGTTGGATTCTGTTTGATGCTATCTGACTAACGTATATCTCACGTACGCAAGTATATCTCTTAGGAGGCAACCTGCCGCCTGCGAATGACTAAACTTGTGCACGGTCCATTATCCTGGGCAGCTATGCCGCCATCCTTTGGTTGATACAACCTGCTCCAAAAAAAGGCCAGCCAACTTGCCACCTCCCCATTAGGCCCGATTCAACTACACCGGCGAGCAAACCATAGATCGTTCTTGAGATCCCCTCGTTTTTCTCTTTTGTTTGGACCTGGTTTTCTTCGTATCATCTAGAATACTTGCCTTCCGCCTAATCCCCTCCTCGGACAAATCACCCCGCCAAAACCGCATTCCTGATCCAACTCGCGTGCCTCCCCCGCGAGCCAGCAGACAAGATGTTGAAGATCTGGTCTATGGTATGTGTCGCATGCCATCGCGGGGCCTTGGGGCGCTGCCTACACACTTCCAACTAACACCGCCCGCGTAGAAAAAAGAGCAGCAAAAGGCTGAAAATGCCGAGGGCGCTGCAGGAGGGAAGAAGAAGAAGGTGACAGCGGCGCAACTACGAGTGCAAAAAGGTAGGCACTTCATCCTCTGCGGAACCCCCTTCTCTTGTGCCCCCTCCCCCGGCCGGCCTCGACATGCCTTTGTCCTCGCTGGAGCCTGCACAACAACCTGTCCTCGCCGTATCATTGCGACTAAAACCGTGCGACTCTCTGCAGATCTCTCCGAGCTGTCCCTAGGCAGCACGATGAGGACCGACTTCCCCGACGCGGACAACATCCTGCACTTCATCCTGCACGTCGAGCCGGACGAGGGCATGTACCGAGGCGGGCAGTTCAGCTTCACGTTCACGATCACGCCGAGCTTCCCGCACGAGCCGCCGCGGGTGCAGTGCCGCGAGAAGATCTACCACCCCAACATCGACCTCGAGGGCAAGGTGTGCCTCAACATCCTGCGCGAGGACTGGAAGCCCGTGCTCAACCTCAACGCCGTCATCGTCGGCCTGCAGTTCCTGTTCCTCGAGCCCAATGCGAGCGACCCGCTTAACAAGGACGCCGCGGAGGACCTGCGCCAGAACCGTGAGGTGTTTAGGAGAAATGTCCGGACGGCCATGTTGGGTGGGATGGTACGGGGCGAGAGCTTTGAGAAGGTCATGAGGTGAGGTGAGAATAGCGGTCGGTATAAGGGAGGACGGTTTTTGTCCCGCAAGCTTTGGTCGGAGGGATAGGCCCAGCTACGGTAACGGGGAAGACGAAGAAGCATGGCATGGGAACAGGCATAGATGCGTACATTTTCCGGCGTTACTATTTTACACGATCACGAATATGATTTACAAAACTCTACGGCTCGGCCTTGAAGTCTACATACCTAGGTAGCTAACGCCCCCACCACTGTCAACCACCAAATCGCCATCGCTGGGAGGGACGGAGGCAGAGTGATATCGTGCTCCCCTTCTAAATCGCCCGTGTATAGGTAGGTAGTTGGTTGCTTTAGATAACCCCAGCGACGGCCTATTACAGGAAGAGACTTTGGTTCTAGGGAGACTTGTAAAGAAGAGAGATGAAACGAGAGAGAAAAAAAAGAGACGTATCTCTAGAACCTCGATTCCTAAATCGGTATTCCCAGCCCAGCTGTTCGAGTCACACCGCCGTAGTTTGTCCAAGCGTGAGTAGGTATCTCGGAGAATGACTAGTGTCCCCGTGCCCCCGCATGGCTGGCTGCGGCGCTAAGGAAATGTATGGGGACCCTTCAAAAGTGGTGGTGGCCCAGCCAACAACCGGCGGGTCATTGACAAAAAAAAGTCCCACCGAAGTCGGTGACTGGGAACCGACACCAAGGGGAGAGCTCTCCAGCAAAAATAAATTTTCAACCCGCAACTCGGCGTAAATCGAACCCCCCCAATTATAAAGAGTCAGACCCCCAACACCATTCCCCCTTCCCCCCAACCTCACATCTCCACTCAATTCACATCATCATGTCCTCCCGAACCTTCTCCAGGGCGCTCCGCTCGCCATTGGCCCGCCAATTGGCCTCGCCAGCCGTCCAGAGACGCACCTTCGTCTCTGCCCTGAACGCCGTTCGGGCCACCGCCGTCACCGCCCGCGCTGCTGCTCCTACCCTGCAGCAGCAGACCCGCGGTGTCAAGACCATCGACTTCGCCGGCTCGAAGGAGGAGGTCTACGGTAAGGGCTCTACCGTTGTTGCTGCATCGTTGTTGTCCTTGTTTGGTGGCTAACATCGTTGTCCTACTCCAGAGCGTGAGGACTGGCCCAAGGAGAAACTCTTGGTGAGTCACCCCCCGGTCGGAAAAGCATTCCCCGAAGGACTTCCCCCCAGCTAACACACTATGAAGGACTACTTCAAGAATGATACCCTCGCCCTGATCGGCTACGGCTCGCAAGGCCACGGCCAAGGTCTCAACCTCCGTGACAACGGTCTCAACGTCATCATCGGCGTCCGGAAGAACGGCAAGTCGTGGAAGGATGCCCAGCAGGACGGCTGGGTTGAAGGCAAGAACCTTTTCGAGGTCGACGAGGCCATTGGCCGGGGAACCATCATCATGAACCTCCTCAGTGATGCCGCCCAGAGCGAGACCTGGCCCGCCATCAAGCCGCAGCTGACCGAGGGAAAGGTAAAAACCTCTCAACTCTCCCGATTTTACCCCCTCAATACAGGCCTAGGCTCTTTCTAACACTGTTCGGGGGAAAAAAAAGACTCTGTACTTCTCCCACGGCTTCTCGCCCGTCTTCAAGGACCTCACCAAGGTCGACGTCCCTAAGAACATCGACGTCATCCTTTGCGCCCCCAAGGGCTCTGGGCGGACCGTGCGCTCCCTCTTCCGCGAGGGCCGCGGCATCAACTCGTCCTTCGCCGTGTACCAGGACGTGACCGGCAAGGCCGAGGAGCGGGCCATCGCCCTGGGCGTGGCCATCGGCAGCGGGTACCTGTACAAGACGACCTTCGAGAAGGAGGTGTACTCGGACCTGTACGGCGAGCGCGGCTGCCTCATGGGCGGCATCCACGGCATGTTCCTAGCCCAGTACGAGGTTCTGCGCGAGCGCGGCCACAGCCCCAGCGAGGCCTTCAACGAGACCGTCGAGGAGGCCACCCAGAGCCTGTACCCGCTCATCGGCGCCAACGGCATGGATTGGATGTACGAGGCCTGCTCGACCACCGCACGCCGCGGTGCCATCGACTGGACCCCGCGCTTCAAGGACGCCCTCAAGCCCGTCTTCAACCAGCTGTACGACTCGGTCAAGAACGGCGAGGAGACCAAGCGCTCGCTCGAGTACAACAGCCAGGCCGACTACCGCGCAAAGTACGAGGCCGAGATGGAGGAGATCCGCAACCTGGAGATCTGGAGGGCGGGCAAGGCTGTCCGGTATGTACCACCCACCCACTTTCGGTTATGAAAGGACACTCCCATCGCGATAGGATATCCCGCTAACGTAACCCTCTCTAGTGGCCTCCGCCCCGAGAACCAGAAATAAGCGAGCTGGTGTTTGTGAACATGTGGAACGGTGGATGAACTCTTGCGGTTAATCACTGGGGAGAGAGCTTTTGCGTGTACTTGTATTCTGGATTCTTGGCTTCGAAGGAATCCGGGGCCCGTGGTACCAAAAAGTTTTGCGTGTCCTTTGGCATGGCCCCCTCTCGGTCTGGCTTGAGGAGGACCATCACTCTCATACTACCTACTACCTACCTATCCTATCTTACCTTACCTACGTCCTGCTCCTTTCGTCGTCGGATTTATTTCCGTAACCATCTCTCGGTGTATCTTGGTGGGCCAATTCAATGATATTTTTTCTCTCCGTTATCGGCCGTGCCCCTCATTCCGTCATGACCATGTGAAGCTCGCCCGCTGTTCGCCCGTTGCTTACCATTACTCTCAGTGGTTGGTTGTCCATTTCCAATTGCACGCGAATATTTTTCATAAATATCTCCCCGGCATCCTCGACCTAAGGCAGTAAGTAGTAGCCTTACTGAAGGCAGCTACAAGTGACCCATCAG
>Ga0164242_10004183_pt1 | contig 16253 bp, 11 predicted proteins | sample OricomgcompostMG_FD_108783 | JGI IMG/M metagenome (GOLD analysis project Ga0164242, IMG submission 108783) | Miracle-Growth compost microbial communities from Emeryville, California, USA - Original compost - Miracle growth compost (MG) ... | reverse complement strand
TCGTCATAGGTGGCGGTCTTGACCAGGGGCACGAGGCCCTTGCCGGTGGCATAGAGGCGGCCCGGCACCAGCCGCAGGGCCAGGGCCTTGGCCTCGTCTGTCCTGGGATGGCCGACCTTGAGCTCCATCGCCTTGGCGGCCTTGCGAGCGACCTCTAGCTGGCTGGCATCGAACCGGGCGGCCCTCGGCTTCCGGTTCTCGTCCAGGCCCAGCAGGACCAGGATGGATGGGGTCGGCTTCATGACTTCTCTCCTCTCAAGTTGCGGGCACGCTTCTGCGCGCCCGATCAGGCGGCTTGCCGCCGAATGGGTTGGGGTGGTCGTCAGGTCGGGTCGGTTGTCAGGCAAGGTCAGTCGACAGCCTGGGTAGGCCGTTAGGGCGGCGGGGGCGCCCTCCTTGCCGGTCAGTCGCTTAGTCCTGGCCGGGGTTGCCAGTCAGGGCCGGGCTCAAGACCAGGCGGTCGCAGGAAGCGAACAGCGGGCAGTCCTGATTGGTGCAGCCCTTGCGATCATTGATCCTGCGGCCGTTACAGATGTTCAGCTCATCGGCGGCACAGAAGGACCAGAGCGCGAACTGCACGAAGCGCGGGAAGCACTTGGGATAGGCCCGATTATACTTGCGGGCATCAATCCGCTTGGCCACCGACCGGATCAGCGGCGCACAGCCACCTTCCCGATAGCAGGGCTCTCCGAACGGATGCTCCATGCCCAGTCGCCGCAGGATGCCGGTGCGGCAGAACCAGTTGTGGACCAGCGAGTCCACGGCGATCATGTCCGCCCCGGCCCTGATCCAGTCGGGCCGTTCCGCATCGCCAGCCAGCAACAGGGTCGCCATGGCCAGGTTCAAAGTCTTGGCCGACACGCCGTAGATGTGGCTCATCGGTCCCACGATAGGCCCCGTCAGGTGTCCTGGCGGTCCCATCTGGTCCGCCAGGGTGGGCCGGAGCTGATAGTCGATCCAGCCGACCAGGTCGCCCAAGGCCACGTCCCTAAGGAACAGCCATAGCGAATACGCCGTCTGGTTCAGCCGCCCGTTCCGCAGGTCGTGCCTGGGCAGAGGACAGTCCGGCTTATGGTCCGGCTCCGAACAGCGGTCTTCCCACTTGCGGTAGCCGCAATCGTAGAACCGGTGGTAGGCCGCCAGCTTGGGGCAGGACGGTTTGCTGCGCAACGCCCGCTCGATGCTCTTGGCGGAAATCCGCTCATGACCTTCGATATAGTCCACTGCCACTGCATCGGAGATGCCTTGCAAGCTCAAGATGCCCACCAGCCACTCAAAGATCACGCCGGTGTTGCGCCGCCGCACCGCTTCGATCACACCGGCGGATGCCAACTCCACTCTAGCATCGTCAACTAGGGTTCGGCTTCCGGCCAGCTCACAGACACGTGTGACAAGAGCAACCACATGCTCCATCCCATCTGCACTGCTCGTCCGTTTGCTCACGAACCATTGCCAACTTGATTCGCAGCCAGCTTACGAAACCACGCAATAGTCGCGTCAAGCGGCCCAGTTTGGAGCGAAAAGTCGAGAAACCGGAATCGGTAAAGTGATGATGGCCATCAACGGTGATGCGCCAATAGAAAGAAACCGAATCCATGAAAAGCAGCAAACGAAAAAACACCAAGCCTCGCTCCGAACTCTTTGAGGCATCTGATTATGCAAGTGTGCTCCAGGAAGTTGCGCCGAACGTCGAAGATCACATCGGCGCAAGGCGTGATCTTGGAGCAATCATCTTCGTCAAGCCGTCCTACGGAAAATCCAAACGCAAGATGAAGGTTCTCACCATGCCGCTCGACACCAAGGATCCCGCTCTCCTAAAGGAAATCCGCAAAGTCTTGGCAGATACGGAAGACTGGCCGGTCTATGAGGCCGCGGGCTGGTGAAGCCTAATGGGCCAGCCATATCTCCGGCTGGCTCAACCTCTCCATCTGATTTGCAAATCCGCAAATCATAGGAGCGACACCAGCCTGCGTTGCGCGGAGGTGTCGCCGTCGATGTACCGCTCGGTCGTTACTAGAGATCTATGTCCCGCGAGGATTTGAACATCGCGTAGGGATCCTCCGGCTTCGTGCACTTTACGCGCTGCTCTGCTTATGAAGCTTCTACGCCCTGAATGGGACGAGCAGCCCGCAAGACCCAGTTCCCGGTACAGCGCCCCGAACCAGCACACCAGGCTGTTGGGGCGCATGTGCCCGCCCTTGCGGGAGCGGATCACCGGACCGATGGGGCACGGTGTCCGCCGCAACAATGCCACCAGCGCACCGCGCAGCTCCGGATGGATCGGTATCCGGCGGCCATGCTTCTTCTTGGCGATACGATCCTCAAGTTCGATGCTCTGGCCGATCTTGCCGGAGGCGTCCATCACCATCTGCCATTCGAGCTTTGCGATCTCGGCGGCCCGGAGTCCGGCACGCACCGACAGCAGGATGATGACCCTGCTTCGCAATGAATCTCGCCGCCCGCGGACATGCTCTAACAGCGCGTCCAGCTCTGCGGGCGTGAGCGTCTTGGCCTGGCGGCCCGCCATCGCACACCTCAATTGAAGGAATTTTGGAATTGGCTCTGCCAAGCAGGCACACCTGCTCAAAACCGCCGCGAAACGAGCCAAATCGCAGCGCGTAAGTTTATAGCATGACGATTTTATAGTGTCAAATCAGTACTTTAACATAGTTTGAGATTTTCGATCCTAGAGTCCTTGCGGGAGGCAGAACACCCCTCGTACTTCTGCTTTTCAACTCCTCGTTGGATAAATAGCCTATCGAAAGCAAAATAGAGGGCGGGGGCCCTACCATGGATCAGAAAATCGCATCGATACGCGATCGGCTTCTTAAAGAACGGGAAGCTCTTCTCGACCTATCCACACGTAACCGCCTTCTAAATACGCCAATGCGGACTCGAAATGTCCGCACGATTGAAATCGTCGATGAAAAGCCCGCAGAGGTATTTCGACTTCTGAGCGACGGAAAGGGAATGACCTTTCTTCCCGGTATACAACTTTCAGAGGAAGACAGGGCTCTTTTAGAAGCGGATGACAAGGAAACTGGAGGCATTCCGCAGCCGACCGACGATGCGGTGGACGAGCGCGGTGTGGCGGCCAGACATACAGACTTACGCCTACAGACTCGGCTGACTTCCGAAGGTCTTCAAAAGCGCCTGTTCGATATCTGGTACGATGCAAAGACGCTTGAGGAGGAACAAGGCGTCAACATCCTTTACCTCGCAATAGGTCTCCTTCGCTGGTATGAGGACGAAAGTTCCGATGTGGTGAGGCACGCCCCATTGGTGCTTTTGCCCGTTTCATTGGAGCGCAGCAGCGCCGCAGAGAGGTTTCAGTTAAAGGGAAGGGGTGAGCCCCCGTCGCCAAATATCACGCTTCAGGCGAAGTTGAAGGCTGAATTTGGCATTGTAATTGAAGACTTCACTGACGAAGACGATCTTGATCTACCCACCTATATTGCAAAGGTGGCAGAGACCGTCTCTGCAAAGTCCCGCTGGGAAGTTCTACCTGATGCGATGGTGTTGGGTTTCTACTCATTCGCCAAATTTTTGATGTACCGCGATCTCGATCCAGACAACTGGCCAGAGACCGTTGCCATCAAAGATCACCCCTTAATTGCGGGTCTTTTGCGCGATGGGTTTCCAGCAAGCGAACCGATAATTGCAGATGACGCTAAAGTTGACGACGCCATACCTCCGCTGGAGTTAAATCACGTCGTTGATGCTGATAGTTCTCAAGCAGTGGCAATTGCGGAAGCTGCGGCTGGCCGTACTTTGGTCATAAAAGGGCCGCCTGGAACCGGCAAATCTCAGACAATTACCAATGTAATTGCAGCAGCAGTCGCCAGAGGAAGGCGGGTTCTGTTCGTCTCCGAAAAAATGGCCGCGTTGGATGTTGTGTTCCGGCGCCTCAAGCAAAATGGATTAGGTCCGCTAACTTTTGAGCTTCATTCCAATAAGATAAACAAGCGGACGGTTCTCGATGAACTTAAGCGAACCAAAGAAGCTGGCAATCCTCGGGTACAAGATGATCTCACGGTCATCGAGAGGCTGGGGAATGCTCAAGGCGAACTGACTTCTCATGTGGAGCGTCTACATAAACCGCTGTGCCCATGTGGGCTGACCCCTTATCAAATAGTCGGACGCTTAGTCGCGGCATCCAATTCATATCAGTCTGAGCCATTCGCTCTTGTTGGTGCAACTGAGTGGACGAAAGAGACAGCGGCCCAACGGCGAGAACTCGCCGCAGAAGTTTCCGAGAGACTCAGGGAATTGGGTCCGCTCGCTGAGCATGCCTGGAAGGGTGTCCGCTGCGAACCGCTTGATCCTATGGAGCGCAACACTATCCAGAAGAATGTACAGGATCTCGCTGACGCTCTGAGCACTGCAATAAGCGAGGCTGGCGTAGCGACAAGAGAACTTGGCGCCCCCGCGGCAACCTTGCTTGGGCAGCTATCTGTCGCCGCTCATTATTTCGCCATTGCGCGCAGCTTTCCTGAGGGCGCGGATCGAGAAGTGTTCTCTCTGCCAGCTTGGGCCGACGTACCCGAGAAGATCGGGGTAATTCAGCGCGCAGGCTCCAATTACATCGCCGCCAGCCGCCCCCTAGACAATGTTCTCAATGCATCGGGATGGAAAGCCGACTTTTCGGCGATCAGAATCGCGATTGTTACTAAAGGCGGGAGTCTCTTCCGTTTCTTAGATGGGAATTATCGCGCTCAAATCGCGCTATTGCGCTCTTATCTGAAGAATGCCTTGCCGTCGAAGCAAGCGGACCGAATTGCGCTGATCGATAGCATCACCGCGGCTCAGGAGGCTAAAGCCGCATTTGATAAGTGTTCGGCTGATGGCTCTGTTCTTCTCGGTAAATTGTGGAGAGGTGCCGACACTGACTGGAATGTTGTCGGCTCCCTACTAGCTTGGAGAAGTTCTGGAAGCGCTTTGCCCGCCACGTTCTGGCAAAAGTTCTCGATGGCGGACCAGCAGGCGGTGGCAAGCGCAGGGCTGCGCCTCGATGCAAAAATGGAAGTCTTGACGCGAACCATTTCATACCTTTCCGAAGTTCTGAGGCTGGATTGGCCTCGTGCTTTTGGATGTTTGAGCAAGGAAGACATTTCCCTAGAACTTTTGCAGGGGCGGCTCGCCATTTGGTTGGAGCGTGGCGAAGCGTTGACCCGATATATCGCGGTGTATGGGAGGCTGCAGGCCTTCGCTGGTCAAGGAGGCGGTGCTTTGGTGGATGCCCTTCTGGATGGCCGGCTCGCCGCGGACAAGCTGCCAGTCGTCTTTGACACGGCCTATTCGGCTGTTTTGAGGGCAACACTATTTTCGGAGTGGCCTGAACTTCGTGCCTTCGATGGCGACAGCCACAATCGATTAGTACAGAAGTTTCGAGACTTGGATCGCGCCCGGATAAGGCTCGCCCGAGAACAAATAATCGCGCGGCACGCCGCCGGACGGCCTAGCTCTGCTGGGGGGATTGGCCCCCTCGGAGTGCTTAACGCGGAGATGGCGAAGAAGCGTGGCCATCTACCCGTTCGGTTGCTCTTGGACCGGGCAGGTCCAGTGATTCAGCAGTTGAAGCCCGTTTTCATGATGAGCCCGCTATCTGTGGCTCAGTTTCTGAAGCCCGGCGGCATGAAGTTCGATCTACTAGTGATGGACGAGGCCAGTCAGATCGAGCCAGTAGACGCTTTGGGGGCGGTAGCGCGGGCGGATCAGATCGTGGTGGTTGGTGATGAGCGCCAATTGCCGCCTACGTCGTTTTTCAAGAAACTGACTGGTGAGGAAGACAGGGACAGTGACGACGAGGGCATTGCCATTCAGGCAAAGGATGCCGAATCGATTTTGGACCTTTGCCTCGCCAAAGGGGTGCCTCATCGAATGTTGAGTTGGCATTACCGTTCCAAGCACCAATCGCTAATCGCGGTTTCAAATCGCGAATTCTACGAGAACAAGCTCTACATCGTGCCCAGTCCGTACGACACGATCGCCGGAATGGGGTTGAAGTTTCATCTGATGAAAGAGACGGCTTACGACCGTGGCGGTACTCGGACAAATCCGAAGGAGGCACGGATTATTGCTGAGGCTGTTATGGCCCATGCCAAGGATACACCTGATCTCAGCTTGGGCGTGGCAACATTTTCGGTCGCCCAGCGTCAGGCCGTCCTAAAGGAACTCGAATTACTACGGCGGGCAAACCCCAGTCTCGAAGAGTTCTTTTCCGCATCCGCGAATGAACCGTTTTTTGTGAAGAACCTTGAAAATATTCAAGGCGACGAAAGAGATGTCATTCTGATTTCAGTTGGTTATGGAAAGACTGCCGAGGGATATCTTGCGCATTCCTTCGGTCCGCTAAGTGGGGAGGGCGGGGAGCGTCGGCTTAATGTACTTATTTCTCGCGCGAAACTGCGTTGCGAAGTATTTTGCAATTTTACGGGAGCCGATATTGACCTTGAGCGGACCCGGGCGAGAGGCGTCGCTGCACTCAAGCTCTTTATGACTTTCGCAGAAACTGGAAAGTTCGGCCTGGGCGAAAGCGTCGGCGATGAGCACGATAGTGAATTTGAAGAGCAGGTATGTAACCGCCTTCGCTCACTCGGCTATGACGTTAAAGCCCAGATCGGGGCATCCGGGTTTAGGGTGGATTTAGCTATATCAGACCCTGAAAAGCCCGGCCGGTTTGTCCTGGGAATCGAGTGTGACGGCGCGCAATACCACTCTTCCCGTTCTGCTCGAGATCGTGACCGGCTGCGGCAGCAGGTGCTGGAAGCGCATGGGTGGATTATCCATCGTATTTGGAGCACCGACTGGTATTTGCGCCCGGACGAGGAGCTCAAGAAGCTCGAAACGGCTATTGCGGGCGCAAAAGCGGAATGGCGAGAGCGTGACGAGCAGACGGTGTTACGCCCCAAAGCGGTTCCTTTGGAATTTGAATCGGAGATTCAAGGGGACGTTCAGGTAGTCACCGCTGTGATGGGCGACAATTCGCCGAAGGCGGCTGTGGAGGAACGGCTGTTGTACCAGGAGGCGAACTTCCCAGTGAATGCTAGTGTCGATCTCCATGAAGTTCCGGTTGCCCAGTTAGCCAACTATATAGTGCAGGTGGTCGAGATAGAAGGGCCGGTTCATCTCGATGAGATCGCCACACGCCTACGTACGCTGTGGGGTTTGAAGAAAGCGGGCGGACGTATCCGCGCTGTGGTGGCAGAAGCTGCTGACGTAGCGATCCGGCGAGGTCAGATCGGTGGTGAGGAATTCCTGTTTATCCCAGGAGCTCCAGTTCGGATAAGGGACCGCTCACAAGTCTCTTCGCTGGGCCTCCGCAAACCGGAAATGCTACCGCCAAGTGAGGTGTCCGAAGCAATGTTAGCTATTGTCGCAGAGAACTTTGGTGCGAAGCACGATGAACTAATTCATGCGTGCTCCAGAAGATTCGGATACTCATCGACAAGCTCGCAACTCAAAGACCTCTTAAGCGAACGAATTGGGGATTTGATCGCTGCCCAAAAATTGATGTTGCAAGACGGACTGTTGATGATTTCGAGCGACTAACCTGCTGCTATCGATGCGTCCGATTTTTCATATTGGTTTGCGCTCAATGCTGCTGATGACCGCAAACTGGCGACTGGAATAGCGTATTTTGTCAAAAATGCACTTTTACGTGCGAAAATTATTAGTATTTACAATATGTTGGCTAAGTAAATCCGAAGGCATTAATCTCTAGCATTTTCAGCAAGCCGCGTAATTCCATCAATTTCCATTTTCGAAGGCGTCGGTATCACACCGGTGAAGGGGATTTCATGGGCGTTACCGAGGATATTTTGGAGTGGTCGAATACTAAGCTATCTCCGTGGAAACAGGATGCCCTTAGGCGCCTCGCAGGCACAAACACCTTTTCCGAGGCTGACGAAGCAGAAGTGCTTAGCCTAATAAAGGCCAAAGCAGGATTCACACTTCCCAAAACGCCGCCAGCGCCTATCCCTCTAACGGCTGCCCATCTCTCGTCATGTTCGGCGTCTGGTTCGTTGGCGATCAAGCGAATCCAGAATATTAAAAATGTCAACCGCCTTACGCCGTCAGCGGAACTGAGCTTTTGTGCGCCAGGACTAACTATCGTGTATGGTCGCAACGGAAGCGGAAAGAGCGGCTTCGTTCGCATATTTCGCACGGCTTGCAGAACTAGAAGCGACAACCCATCGAAACTCAAGGTATTGGCCGATGTGTACGGTGCCTCTACTGGCCCACAGCAAGCCGAAATTGTAGCTGAACTGGACGGTGCCGAAGTCGTAATCCCATGGAAATCGGGCGGACCCGCTTCCGAACCCCTTCTTCAAGTGGCGGTATTCGATAGCGATGCTGCTCAGCTATATGTAGATGGCGGAAGCCAGGTACATTTTTTGCCATTCGGGCTGGCGTTACCTCATAGGCTGAACGAACTGTGTCTTCGCCTCAAGGCTAAGTTGGAAGCCGAACAACAGCCGATCCACAGTCAACTAGCGGTCGCCAAAGTTACTTTTGAAGTGCCAAGAATAAATAAGCCACAGATGTTCTTTGATACGCTGAGTGCCAAGACAACTGATGCCCAGATAGATGCTGGAATACAATTCTCGGCTGAAAGTGAAACCCGTCTGTCGGAGATCAGTGCGCTTCTCTCTGCAAGTAGTGCATCAGCCACGGATCTTGCAGCATTGGTAGCGTGGGCCAATGGCGTGGTCGATGAGTGCGCTCTTCTAGAGGAGGCGCTTTCGGATGAAAATATTCTGGCCTTTCAGTCAAAAAAGAGAAGCGCGGTGGAGGCGCGCAATGCGGCAAATATGAACGCAAGCGATCTTTTCGCTGGGGAGCCTCTTACAGGGGTTGGTAGCGATACGTGGCGTCGCCTCTGGATCGCCGCAAAGGAATATTCGGTCACAGAGGCTTATAAGGACGCTGAGTTTCCAGAGCTTGGTTCGGCTGCATCGCCCGCCGATTGTGTTTTGTGTCAGCAGCCGTTGAGCCCATCGGCGGTCGCACGCATGAGCCGCTTTCGAGACTTTATCAACGGCGCCTTGGCAGACGCCGCAAACGTAGCGGAAACCGAGTTACGGGACGCAATTGACGACTTGCCAAACTTTGGTTGCCTGTCCGCTTCTGACTGGGAAGCGCGGCTAGCCCAGGTCGGAAAACGTGACACTGAGCTTGCAAGTAAACTGACTGCTTTTCGAGAAGCCGTACAGACGCGGCGAGAGGCAGCCTTGGCTGTATTAGAGGCGGGGCTCATTACGCCTACAGGAGCGTTGGCTTCACCGAAAGCGGAATTAGTTTCACTAGTCGCAAAGCTCACGGCTGAGGCTGCTGAGTTTTCTAAAGGCGACGACGCTATTCAGCGTCAAAATCTCGTTGAGGAGCGAAATGAACTGATCGACCAAAGGCTTTTAAGTACCAACCGAGAGCAACTGGTTAAGCGTCGCGATCTGCTAAAGGAAGATGCACTTTTTGTTGCTGCGCTGGCTGAGGTTCAAACGAAAGCGATCACTACCAAAGCTAACGAGCTTGTTGATGTTCACCTCACTGCTTCGGTGATGGCCCAGTATAATGCCGAAAGAACCGAATTAGAGGTGGCTCATTTGAAGGTTGGATTAGCCCGGAAAAGTGGCCAGACCAGAGCTACGTTTCAAGCAGTGCCGGGAACATCCATTACCAAACTAAGTTCGGAAATACTGAGTGAAGGAGAGCAGAGGGCTCTGGCTTTGGCATCGTTCTTAACTGAAGTCGGCAGTAATGCAGGATCTGCCCCAATTATTATTGATGACCCTGTATCGTCGCTTGACCGAGAACGGGGATTAAAAGTAGCGGCGCGGATCGCGAAGGAAGCGAAAGTTAGGCAAGTTGTAGTATTTACTCATGACCTCATCTTCTTCAATGACCTATGTAAGGAGGCCGACGAAGCTGGCATCCCAACTGAAACAGTCGCCTTATTTTCCGACGGTGCCAATTCTGGCAAGGTCGATCCGGCGGGCGTTTCCTGGAAGGGGCTCGCAGTCGCCAAACGGCTAAAGCGCATCCGCGATGACTTCATCCCGGTGAAGCCGCTGCACAAGACAAGCCCTGCGGACTATGAATTTAAGGTCAAAAATCTCTATGGCCGTCTTCGCGATGCCTATGAAAGACTAGTAGAAGAGCACATATTCTGTGACGTAGTGCGCCGGGGGGTTGATCGAATTGAAACGCTTAAACTCCGACTAGTACATTTAACTGATGCGCTAGCCGTTCGGTTTCACGACGGCATGACCAAAGCAAACACGCATAGTCATGACAATCCGGCTTCGGCTACCGTGAAGGTTCCGGAGCCCGCCGAATTTGAGGGCGATCTTGCGTTTATTGAGCAGTTGATAGCGGATTTGAAGGCTGAGAGCGCCAAAGCAGAAAGTAACCGACCCAGCATGAAGCCGCAAAAAGCGTAAGTGCTGATGAATCCACGATGTCTATTCATTGAAAGCCACTATTGGCTTCAAAAATCACAAGCAATACCAATGAATGCCATCAAGTTATGGGAGGCATGGCTTAGTAAGCCAACTATCGTAGCTTAGCTTCTAAGCTCTTGAAGCGCGAGCAGGCTGTACTACCGGCCAGATGCCCTACGTGGTGATGAGCGGTTTCGCATTACTATCGTGTTTGAAAATAGGAGGCTTGGAGTTCCTGCATGGATAGCGTGATGAAGTCTCTTGACGCTCAACTCAAAGAGCTCCCACGCCATTTCCTCGAGAAAATCATCCTCCGGAAACTAAAAGCCGCGGGGATCGAGGACGCGCAACCGGCAGCCGCAAAGCTTGCCACGAATGTGATGGCTGGGAAGCATGAGAAAGTAAAATTCGGCAATTCCAAGGAGAAGCGTGATGTTGTTGTCGAGCTCGGCCCGGCCGACCTGGCCGAGATTGAGACCAAAGTTCAGAACTTCATCGCAGTTGACTTTCCCAAAGTACTCGAATCGACCGCCGAATACAGCGGTAAGCGGCTTGCAGAAAGCCTGAAAAAGAAATGGCCTGAGCAGGCCGAATGGCAATACGCCGTTACAGCGAATTTCATGAGCAATCTCGATCTTCGCTGGGGCCCGTCGATTGACTATCTCAAGATGCTCCTAACGATTTCTCGCGAGCGGCAGGAGGAGCGTTTGAAGCGTTTGGCCCGGCGCAAAAAGCTGCCCGATCCAGCCCGTCAGGAGGTGTTGTTGCGGCTGCAGGCCCGCGGCTGCCAGGTGGCTGAGGAAATCATTGTGCTTCTCGAAAATGGATTTGCAGACGGCGCCATGGCCCGATGGCGCACGCTCCATGAGATTGAGGTTGTGTCGTCGATCATCAATGCTGGCGGCGAGGACATGGCCATCCGGTACATCGACCACCAAGTGGTCGAGGATAAAAACAGCCTTGATGACTATGAGCGACGTCAAATCCCTAATGGCGGCCCGCCAGTCAATCCGCGGGAAAAGATGCTTGTTCTCAAAGAATACGACGCCCTGATCGCCAAATACGGCAAACCTTTTTCTTCGCCCTGCGGATGGGCGGCCGATTATGTAAATAAGGCGAAGGTGATTTTCGGCGATCTGGAAGAGGCAGCTCAGCAGATCAAGGCGCGGCCTTATTACAGGATGGCCAGCCACAATGTGCATGCCAACCCGAGCGGCACCTTTTCCCGGCTTGGCGCGCTGGACGACAGGATCGCTATTTCAGGTCGTAGCAATGCCGGGCTGGGTGATCCGGGCATCAAGACTGCCCATTCGCTCGTGCTTCTGACACTTTCGCTCTACGGCCCGAAATTTGAGATCATGGACATCGTAGCTTTGAAGACCGTGGGTATTCTTGGCGACGAAGCAGTAGCGTCTTTCAAAAAAGCGCATCGCCGCCTAGCACGTGATGACAAGAAGGCTCAGCGCGCAATGGAGGAACTGGCGAGAAACCGCAAGAAGCCACGCTGATTTACTCACCTCCCAAATTTCTTGGAGAAAGAAGAGGCGGTGATTGCTGAGTTGACAACAAAATGGGTAAGTGAACGATGGTGGTGATTTGTGCATGGATCGTTCATCGAGGTCAGTAGTCAAACTCCGCTCTCATAAATCGCTTAAATGGAAATATTGACGGCTCCGGTCTGCTCAACTTTGGTACGCGCTGCTCTGCGGTGTTATTCGACTTTCCAGCGACCACTCCCTTTCGCTTTCTAAACACGCGCCTTGCTATATTGATTTCTGCGACGTCAAATATCTGGTCTTCCAAAAAGGTGACATCAGCGGCAAGCATTGCTGAGAGAATTGGATGGCCTTTCACAGCATTTACCATTGCTTTGTCCGAGGTCCATTTTCGCCTTACTGCTTCATAGAATGGTAGCCAGTTGTCACTGGTTATACCGGCCCTCTTGAAATCAGCTCGCCACGGCCAATTCTTTAAAGAAAACTCTAGAAGTCCTCGTTCACTGAGCATGCCCAAAATTGCGAATATAACCGGACTAGGCGTACCAGCCGCGGAAATCATGTCGTCATTGGATACTTTGATTTGCAGGGCCCCGCACACAAGGAGGGCCCAGGACACTTCAAAATCGTGACCTTGGGGTAAATGGGTTTTTATCGTCGCTTTTGCCCACTTACTTATTCGACTGCGGAAATCAGGGGTGGCGCACCTAACCTGATGATTAATTAGAAATTCGGCGACGTGGGATACGCATACGGGATATTCTCGAGACAGCCGAAACAGAACATCGAGGGCGAGCGAGAAATTTCGCTGAATCTTGGTCAACTTACCGATCCGGTTACATGCCCAAGCCGCAGGTCGGCCAGAATCTGCCTCCGTACAGCAATATAGGGTCACATCAAGTAGGCGTGTTAGATGCCGTTCTTGTGAAAGTGTGTCTGCGTCAACTAGGGGGGAGCTATCAAAATCAAGTCTCCACCTTTCTTTGAACGAATGCTTGGAGGATTGGACGCCGGTTTTTTCATCATTGAGTTGGAGATTAAAAGCCCATAGGGCATGCCTAAGAGAAATTAAGCCAGCTCGTGCGCTGTCTTCATCGTCAAATCCAATCACAAAATCGTCCATCAACCGACAAGCTGGGCGTCCTTTTACGGCAGACAAAAACTTTGCGTCTTTTTCAACACCTGCGAGGAGTAACTCTGCGATAATTCGAGAAGTGTCAGGCCCCACAGGAATCCCGAAAGTCTCTCTGGACTGGCAGGCCTGAAGTGCATCGTCGAGCTTGTTGGACCAGTGGGATTTTAATTTCTTCTGTTGGCTTGCCCACCAGTCCTTTGCTTTCGCCTTACCTAAAACTGCCCAAGGAAGTGAATGAGTGTAAGCCGTGTAAAAGAACCTTGATATATCTGCCTTCAGGATAAACGCGCATTCTGCGGCGACTTTCTCACGTCGTTTATCCCATTCTCGGAAATTCAATCCCGCAAATGCTTTGGAAGAGGCCATATCTTCCTCAACGCTATACAGCGTCGCCTTGCTTCTGCGAATAACCTCGCGGACTTTAGCTCGATGCTCACACAGCAGAAGTGACAATGCTAATTGTGCGACTGGATGGACTAGGGCCAGATTACGCCGAGTATTGGCAGTGCGGGGTGCTGAAAATGTACTGTATTGTGTATTGAGCTTTTTGACCGCATTCATTGCGGCCCTTATTTTCTGGAAATCTCGCTTGCAGTACTCCGCAAAGTACCGCGCCGTCACAACGGGCGGAACTTCTTGGGGCAAGTACCCCGTTCTAATCAATGCTGCCAAAAAGTCTGCTGGTCTTGCAGATCGCTTCGTCATGGCCACACTTAGCCTACGTATCCATCTTGGCAGGTAGGACAAATGTAATCCGTCTGTCACTCACCATTTCTTGCCATGTATGATCGGACGGTGTGGCCATTTGATCCTGCTGTGCCTGACGCGCGATCTTTGCATCAGACGTAGCATCAACTTTCGCCCAGTTAATCTTGGTTGAGCGTGTTGTACCGGATTTTTTCATAATCTGTCTCTTTTACGCGGCCTTCGGATGCGTCGTGATCTGCATACGCACTTTGACGCCAGCTTTTGCAGCCAGGTCGATCAGCATATCCAGACTGAATTTATCGATCTTGCCACGCAGCAGATCGTTCAGGCGGGGCTGTGTGATACCCAGTCGCTTTGCCGCCGCCGCCTGGGTCAGCTTCCAGGCACGAACCTGCTGTTCGATAGCGATCAGAAGATTGGAGCGCATGGTCATGCTCGCGGCTTCGGCAGGGGTATTCTCCAGCGCCTCCCAGACATTCCCAAAACTCTGACGCGCCATCATGGCCTCCTAAATCTGCTTCAGCCGTGCAATGGCGAGGTCCAAGTCCCGCTTTGCCGTCTGGTGTGTCTTTTTCTGGAAGGCGTGCAGGACATACACGGCTTCCGCTCGCTGCGTGACATACAAAACTCGAAACGCACCTGAATCGTCCCGTATTCGGATTTCCCGTACCCCAGGACCGACCGTCACCATTGGTTTCCAGTCGCTTGGATCGAAACCCTGCTGCACCTTGTGCAACTGAACCCCAGCTTCCTTTCGCGCATTTTCCGGGAAGTCTCGCAACTGGTCGAGGGAATCCCCTAGGAATTCGATACGCTTCATTTCATGCTCATTATATCAATTCTTGTATAAATGGCAAGGTGGCGGTCCCAATTAAGCGAGGGCGGGCAACGGGACATACTCAAAATTATGGTCAGCCAGCTTTTTGCTCAAGGAGGCTTTCTCCTTTTGCCAGATGGGTAGCTATGGACGCTGAAACCTCATCGGCGGCTGCGATCAGCGCCCGGTCAGGGACATGCGCGTACCGCGCTGTAACGCTCCCGCTTCTATGGCCGAGCAAGCCCGCGATGGTCAGTTCGGAATAGCCCAGGTCTGCTGCCACCGAGGCGTAGGAGTGCCGAAGCGTATGGAGGCTGACCTCTTTGAGGCCCGCCAGGGCGCAGACCCTTCCAAACACATGCGGCACACCGACAATGCCGCTTTCGTAGGTTTTGGCAGGGAATACCCAGGCGCAGTTTTCAAACTTCGGCTGCTGGACAAGGTGATTGACCGCAGCCGTGCCGAGGGGCCGGATTTGGGCTCCCGTCTTGCTGTCTCCGAAATGGATGCACTTATGGGCAATGTCCAGCCATGCCCAGGGGAGGTCGAGGATCTCCTGGCGGCGGCATCCGGTGAGCGCCAGGGCCGTTATTGCGGCCAGGGCAGTGCGGTTCTCCTTCGTCGCCTCCGCTATGGCGATAGCCTTCCCAAGGGCCTCATATTCCTCATAGGACAGGAAACGGGTTCGCTTTTTTGTGGGATATTTCTGAACGCCGCGGGTGACGTTGTCGCTGACGATGCCGTGCCTGCGGGCATATTCCAGAATGGCCCCCATCATGCCCACCGTCCGCGCTGCCACGGTGCGGCCACCGCGAGCTGTGCCGCCGCGACCGATCCGTTTGCCTTTGGCGGCTGACTTTCCCTCGGCGACCTGGCGCTGCAAGTCCTCCATATCGGCCATCCGAAGCGATGCGGCCTTACGGGTGCCGATCAGCGGCTTCACATGGCAGTCGATGCGGCTTTGATCATTCACCCAGGTGGAAAGCTTCACGCGGGGTTTAGCATAGGCCTGGTACTCGTCGCACAGCTCCGCGACCGTCATGGCTTTGCGCTGTGCGTCCTTTTCGGCGCCAGGGTCAGTCCCCCGCGCCACATCCGCCAGCCTCAGCTTCGCCTCTTTGCGGGCTTCGTCGGGTGTCAAAGCCCCGACCCGCCCAATGGTGTATTTGCGAAGCCGTCCATCCCGGTTGCGGTACATGATGACCCACGACATGGCCCCAGAGGGGCGGACCCGAAGCCCGAAGCCTGTCAGGTGGTCATCCCAATAGGTCTGCTCACTCTGAACGCCGTTTTTGGTGAGCTCATCCACCAACCTTTTGGTTAGATTGGGCATTTTCAGATTTTGTTACCCCAGAAGCCCAAAACGGGCCGGGGTAACACTGGGGTAACAACAGCGCGGAAATTCATGGAACGATGGTGCATGGTAAAAAGCACTATACATCGTATTAAGCTACTGAACAATAAAGACTATTTCCAACTTCAGCCATCACCGGGAATATCGGGGAAATCCGGGGAATCTCGCTTTGTTCTAATTGCCAAGGTTAGGGTCGGGCGTTCGATTCGCCTCGCCCGCTCCAGGTTTTTCAATAAAATCAGATAGTTACTTGGCTACTCGGTGTAGGGTCGTGCCCTGGTCGGGAGTACCCCGGGAGTTC
>Ga0164242_10004182_pt1 | contig 16254 bp, 12 predicted proteins | sample OricomgcompostMG_FD_108783 | JGI IMG/M metagenome (GOLD analysis project Ga0164242, IMG submission 108783) | Miracle-Growth compost microbial communities from Emeryville, California, USA - Original compost - Miracle growth compost (MG) ... | reverse complement strand
CCACAACGCCTACGGCACGGCCATGCGCGACGCCCTCATCGCGGGACTCGAGCTTGCCCGGCTCGACCCCTCGATCACCCAGGTGCGGTTGCGCGGAGCCGGTCCGTCGTACTGCTCCGGGGGTGATCTGGCTGAGTTCGGCACCGCCGGCGCACCGGCCGCGGCGCACCTGGTCCGGCTCGCCCGCAGCGCTGGCCTGCTGGTACATGAGCTGCGCGACCGGGTCACGGTCGAGGTCCATGGCGCCTGCATCGGCGCCGGGGTCGAGATCCCCTCCTTCGCGGGCCACGTGGCCGCGCGGCCCGACGCCTTCTTCCAGCTGCCTGAGCTGGCCATGGGACTGATCCCGGGCGCCGGCGGCACCGTCTCGCTCACCCACCGGATCGGGCGGTGGCGGACCGCCTACCTCGCGCTCAGCGGAGACCGGATCCCGGCCGCGACAGCCTTGGAGTGGGGCCTGGTCGATGATCTCGTCTGACCCGGTCGGCGCCTGGGCCGCCTCGGGCGCGATGGCACTCACCGGCCGCCGCGAGGGCGCTCCCCTCGTCGCCGGCGGTCGCGCCGCGGCCTGGGTGCAGGAGCAGCTCGCCGGTCTCGGGCTGTCGATCCCCGGGCTGCTCGGCGAACGCGCCGCGTACGCCGGGCTGCAGCGCAACGCACCGTGGTCGTGCGGGGGCGCGTTCCGGATCCTGCCCAGCTCCGACGGGCACGTCGGGCTCTCGCTCGCACGACCCTCCGACATCGAGCTCCTCCCCGCCCTGGTCGAAGGCGAGGTCGGGAGCGATCCGTGGGAGGCCGTCGCCGCCTGGCTCACCACCACGACGTCGTCCGACGCCGAGGCCCGGATACGACTGCTGGCGTTGCCCGGCGGCGCCGTACCGACGGAGCCGCCGAGCGAGCGCGCCGGCGTCCTCGTCGACGTGGGCGGCGAGCGCACCCCGAGCAGCACGCCGGACAGCACCTCCCGCCGTACGCCGCTCGTCGTCGACCTGACCAGCCTGTGGGCCGGACCGCTCTGCGCCCACCTCCTCGGGCTGCGGGGAGCACGGGTCGTGAAGGTCGAGAGCCGCCAGCGCCCGGACGGCGCCCGGCTCGGTCCGACGGCGTTCTTCGATCTCCTGCATGCCGGGCACGAGGAGCTCGTCCTCGACTTCGCCACCGAGCTCGACCAACTCCACGCGCTGGTCCGCGAGGCCGACCTCGTGCTCGAGGCATCGCGTCCGCGGGCACTGCGCCAGCTCGGCCTGATCGCCGAGGAGGTGGTCGGCGCCGGTACGTCGTGGCTGAGCATCACCGCCCGTGGCCGTACCTCCGACGCGGTCGGTTTCGGGGACGACGTGGCCGCCTGTGCCGGTCTGGTCGCCGAGGTCGACGGCGAGCCGGTCCCGGCCGGTGACGCGATCGCCGACCCGCTCACCGGCGTGGCTGCCGCGGTCGCCGCGGTCGACGCGCTGGCGAGTGAGGAGGCCCGCCTCATCGACGTCTCGATGCTGCACGTGGCAGCGGCCGTCGCCGACGGCCCGGTCCCCGAGCACGACGTGGTGCGGCACGGCGGCGGCTGGCTCGTCGCGTACGACGGCGGCGAGGTCGCGGTCGCCGAGCCACGGACTCGGCCATGACGACGTTCCGGCTCCGCGACGTCGAGATCGAGGGGCGCCGCTGCGACGTCGCCGTCGTCGACGGCGTGATCGCGCGCGTCGACCCACGTGCCGCCCTCCCCCCGGGACCCGACGACATCGACGGCGGCGGCGCTGCTCTCCTGCCGGGACTCCACGACCATCACCTCCACCTGTTCGCGATGGCGAGTGCGGCCGGGTCCGTCGACTGCTCCCCGAGCGCGGTCCACGACCTCGCCGGGCTCGCAGCCGCGCTGCAGGCCGCACCAGCCGACGAGTGGATCCGGGGCACCGGCTACCACGAGTCGGTCGCCGGCGACCTCGACCGCGCGCTGCTGGACCGGCTGGTGCCGCAGCGTCCCGTCCGGATCCAGCACCGCAGCGGCGCGCTGTGGATGCTCAACAGCGTCGCCCTGGCCCGCATCGAGGCGGCGCTGGGCGAATCCGACGACGTCGAGCGCGACGAGAGCGGCACCCCGACCGGTCGACTGTGGCGCTTCGACGCGCGGCTTCGCCGCGCGCTCCCCCAGGTGCCGCCGTCGCTGGCTCCCGTGGGGCGCCGACTGGCGGCGTACGGCATCACCGGCGTCACCGACGCGACCCCGGATCTCGACGAGACCGCTCTGCGGCTGCTCGCCGACGCGGTCGGCGACGGGAGCCTGCCCCAGCGACTCACCCTCCTCGGCGCGCCTCTCGGCGCCCGCCCGCCCCACGGCGTCCGGATCGGTCCGCGCAAGCTCCACCTGCGCGACCACGAGCTGCCGACCTTCGATGAGCTGCTCGACCAGGTGGCGACGACGCACGCCGCCGGCCGCGCGGTGGCCATCCATTGTGTGACCCGCACCAGCCTGCTGCTGAGTCTCGCCGTCCTGGAACAGGTCGGAGCGCTCCCGGGCGATCGCATCGAGCACGCCTCGGTCGTGCCGGCGGAGACACGCGCACAGCTGCGGGGGCTGGGGGTGCACGTGGTCACCCAGCCGGACTTCCTGCGCACCCGTGGCGCCGATTACCTGCGCGACGTCGATGCCGAGGACATCGCGCTGCTCTACCCCTACGCCAGCCTCCTGGCCGCCGACATCCCGACCTGCGCGTCCAGCGATGCGCCGTACGGATCGGCGGACCCGTGGCAGGTGATCATGAGCGCGGTGGCCCGACGTACGACTGAGGGGACCGTGATCGGCGCCGACGAGAGAGTCGAGGCGTGGACCGCGCTCGCGGGCTACCTCGCCCCGCCCGACTCCCCCGGCGGACCGCCACGACGGGTGAGCCCCGGCGAGCCGGCCGATCTGGTGCTGCTCGATCGGCCGCTCGCCGGGGCTCTCACCGATCCGCGTGCCGAGCACGTCCGATCGGTCTGGATCGCCGGGCGACCCGTCGCCTGACGCAGCTCAGGGCTGATCCATCATCCGGGCGCCGCCGTCGATCGAGATCACCGTGCCGGTGGTGTAGCTCGACGCGGCGGAGGCGAAGTAGAGCGCCGCTGCGGCGATCTCCTCGGGCTGCCCGATCCGCTGCAGTGCGAGCGTCTTCTGCGCCCGGCTGGTGAAGGCGTCCATGTCCCACTGCCGGGTGATGTCGGTCTCGATCGCACCAGGCATGATCGCGTTGACCCGCACGTGCGGCCCGCATGCCTTGCCCAGGGCGACGGTCATGTTGTTAAGCGCCGCCTTCGCGGAGTGGTAGGGCACACCCCACGGGTACGGCTCCACCGCCCCGGTCGTGCTGATGTTGACGATCGAGCCACCGCGGTCGGCCGCCATCCGCTCGGCAGCGAGCGCCGAGAGCCGGAACGGTCCCTTGACGCAGACCGCGTAGACCTTGTCCCACAGCTCCTCGGTGATCGAGGTCAGCGAGTCGTAGCGCGGCGAGAGACCGGCGTTGTTCACCAGCACGTCGAGGTGACCGAAGCGCTCGTACGCCGCGTCGATCAGCCCCGGAAGCTCGTCCCAGCGCCCGGCGTGGGCGGCGTAGGCGAGGGCCGAGCGTCCGGTCTCGCGCTCGATCTCGTCGGCGAGCAGCTGGCACGACTCGAGGTTCCTGCTGGAGATCACCACGTCGGCGCCCGCCTCGGCGAGGGTACGCACGATCGCGCGCCCGATGCCGCGGCTGCCGCCGGTGACGAGGGCGACCTTCCCGGTCAGGTCGAAGAGGTCGGCCGGGGCGGTCATGACGCGCTCGCCAACTCCGCGGCCTTGGCCGCGGCGTCGAGGATCAGGTCGTTGTACATCGCAACCTTCGGGTTGTCGGTCTCGCCGGCGAGATAGCGGGCGTACCCGCCCTCGAGGACGATGGCGAGCTTGAAGCGCGCGAGGATCGTGTAGTAGCTCAGGTCGGGCACGGCGCCACCACTCACCCGCTCGTAGTGCTCGACCAGCTCACCGGGCGACGGCATGTCGCTGAGGTCGAACATCGCCGCCTCGTCCGGCTGCTCGCCGGGCTCGGGCCACTTCATCAGCAGCTGCGCCAGGTCGAGCAGCGGGTCGCCGATCGTCGCCATCTCCCAGTCGACGATCGCGGCGAGGTCCGCCGGGACGTCGCGGGAGAACAGGACGTTGGGGAAGGCGTAGTCGCCGTGCATGAGGCCCGGCGTCCACTCGGTCGGACGGTTCGCACGCAGCCACTCGCCGGCCACCTCGAGACCGGGGATGTCGCGGAACCGGAACTTCTCGAGGTGGGCGTACCACCGATCGACCTGGCGCTCGTGGAAGCCGTCCGGGCGACCGAAGCCCTCGAGCCCGCGCGCCTGCCAGTCGACGACGCGCAGCTTCGCGATGCCGCCGACGAGCTCGTAGGCGAGATGGTGACGGGCGGCGAGATCGGTGTCGTACGGCGCAGGCCAGACGTCCTTGACGCCGTAGGACCAGCCGTCGATCGCCTGCATCAGGTAGAACGTGCCCCCGAGCACCGACTGGTCGGTGCACAGCGCGTGGACCTCGGGATGCGGTACGTCGCTGCCGGCGAGCGCCTGCAGTACGCGGAACTCACGCTCCATCGACTCGTTGCGGCCCGGCGGCACGATCCGCGGTGGCCGACGCAGGATCCAGCGCTGATCGCCCCGGCTGACCTCGAAGATCGCGTTCTGGTTGCCGCCGACGATCAGTCGCGACTCCACCGGCTTTCCGGTCTCACCCAGGTGCTGGGTGTCCATCCACCGGCCCAGCTTCTCCGGGTCGAGCAGCGCCAGGACGTCGTCGTCGGTGCGGCTCTGCGCCGGGGTCACCACTCGAGCTCCGCCTGCCAGTTCGGAACGCGCGCCGGCGGGAGGTGCGGGATGGAGGTCAGCAGGTCGCCGTACTTCTCCTTCGCCCGGGCCAGGCGGTAGTCGTAGAACTCGGTCGGCCACTCGTCGGCAGCGGGCTCGAAGTCCTTGAGCAGCGCCTTGCCCAGGTTCGCACGGTGGACGTCGGTCGGGCCGTCCGCGATGCCGTAGACCATGGTGTTGCCGAGCCACTTCATCAGCGGCAGCTTGTCGGTGGTGCCCAGGGCACCGTGGATCTGGATGCCGCGCTCGACGATGTTGCGCACCACGCGCGGCATGGTCGCCTTCACCGCCGCGATCTCGCGGCGCGCGCCGACGGTGTCACCCTGGTCGACCAGCCAGGACGCGTGCAGCACCATCATCCGGTACTGCAGCAGCTCGATGTAGGAGTCGGCCAGGAAGCCCTGCACGAACTGCTTGTCGGCCAGCGAGCTGCCCTGGGTGAAGCGGCTCTTGGCCCGCTCGCCGATCATCTCGATGATCCGGTTGCACAGTCCGATGGCCCGCATCGACATGTGGAGTCGGCCGCCCGCCATCCGGGTCTGCATGACCTGGAAGCCGGCGTTCACCGGACCGAGCATCGCCGAGTCCGGCACCCGGACGTTGTCGTAGTGCAGGAGACCGTGGTGGGCCTCGTAGTCACGGGTGGCGTGAAGGTGGTGGTTGTCCTCGAAGATGATGCCCGGCGTGCCACGCGGGATCACGAACAGCGACGAGCCGCGGACCACCGACTGCTCGGGGTCGGTGATCGCCATGACGATGAGGAACTGCGCGACGTCGGCGTTCGAGGAGAAGTACTTGCGGCCGTTGATCATCCAGTCGTCGCCGTCCTTGACGGCGATGGTGGTGAAGACCTTGGGGTCACCGCCACCCTGCGGCTCGGTGACCGAGAAGCAAGACTTGATCTCGCCGGCCAGGAGCGGCTCGAGGTAGGTGGCCTTCTGCTCCTCGGTGCCGAACCGCGCCAGGATCTCGGAGTTGCCGGTGTCGGGAGCCATCGTGCCGAAGGCCACCGACGCCCAGGTCGTACGGCCGAGGATCTCGTTGATCAGGCAGAGCTTGACGGCGCCGAAGCCCTGGCCGCCGAGCTCGGGGTCGAGGTGGGGTGCCCACAGGCCCTGCTTGCGTACCTGGTCCTGCAGGCCCGGGATCACCTTGCGGCGCTCACCGTCCAGCGGCAGCCACTCCTGCCCGGGGAAGATGATGTCGAGCGGCTCGAGCTCGTTGCGGACGAAGGCGTTCGCCCAGTCCAGCTTCTCCTGAAACTCGGGCTCGGTCGAAAAGTCCCATCCCACAGCTGATCTCCTGTTCATCTAGCGTCAACACATCTGTTGACATCTTGAGGTTAGTCATCTGACACCGTGTCGCCAACGGTCGTGTTGACAGCGGTCTTGACGGGCGCCCGGGTCAGCCACCGAGATAGCTGGCGGCGAGTGCGCCCTCGTCGACAGCCGATGCCGGGCCCTGCCAGGTCACCGCCCCGCGTGCGAGGAGTGAGACCGACTGCGCCATCGCCATCGCCCGGTTGACGTATTGCTCGACGATGAGCAGCGCGGTCCCGGCAGCGGCCAGCCGGGCGAGCGAGGCATAGATCTCGTCGACCACCACCGGGGCGAGGCCCAGCGAGACCTCGTCCAGCAGCACCACCGTGGGCCGGGAGAGGTACGCGCGCGACAGCGCGAGCATCTGCTGCTGGCCGCCGGACAGCGAGCCGGCCACCTGGTCGAGGCGCTGGCCCAGGATCGGGAAGCTCTCGATCGCCGGCTCGATGCTGCCGTCCCGCAGCCACGGCGGCACCTGCAGGCACAGGTTCTCCCGCACGGTGAGGGACCGGAAGATGCCTCGCCCCTCGGGGATCAGGCACAGCCCGGCTTCGGCCCGCTTCTGCGGCGAGAGGCCGGTGATGTCGACCCCGCCGAGCAGCACCCGCCCGGCCTCCGGACGCAGCAGCCCGGCCGCGACGCGCAGGGCGGTCGTCTTGCCCGCGCCATTGGCACCGAGCAACGCCGTCACCCCGCTCGAGGGGACCGACAGGGTCACGCCGCGCAGTGCCCGGGCCTTACCGTAGGCCGCCGAGACGTCGACGAGCTCGAGGGCGGCGGGTTGGGTGGTCATGGCTTCTCCATCAGGCGTACGTCGGGGCGCCGAGGCTTGTCGATGACGGCGACGGCGCCCACGTCGGCACCGAGGTAGGCCGCCCGGACCGTCTCGCTGGCCTGCACTTCGGGCGGCGTGCCGTGGAAGAGCAGCTCGCCGAAGTCGAGGACGTAGATGTCGGAGCAGATGTCCATCACCAGTGCCATGTCGTGCTCGACCAGCAGGATGCCGAGGCCGCGCTCGTCGGTGACCCGGGTCAGCACCTCGCCGAAGCGGCGGGTCTCCTCGCGATCGAGGCCGGCCGAGGGCTCGTCCAGCAGCAGGAAGCGGTAGGGACCGGCGAGGGCGCGTGCCAGCTCGACCAGCCTGCGCTGTCCGGTCGACAGCGAGGCGACGTCCCGGTCGGCGATCTCGACGAGACCGCACGAGCGCAGTGCCGCCTCGGCCCGCTCGGCGGTCAGGGCACGCTGCCGCGGCCCGGACCAGACCTGCCGCAGCGGGTTCGATCCGGCGATCGCGGCCTCACAGCCGAGCGCGACGTTCTCGCGCACCGTCATCGAGTCGAACAGCTCGGGCTCCTGGAACGTGCGTCCGAGTCCGCGTCGGGCGCGTCCGGCCGGTCCGAACCTCGAGATCTCACGTCCACCGAACGAGACGGTGCCGTCGACATGGCGGTTCAGCCCCGAGCAGGCGTCGAACGTGGTGGTCTTCCCGGCGCCGTTCGGGCCGATCAGCCCGGTGATCCGGCCGGCCTGCGCCTGCAGACTGAGGCCGTCGACCGCGACCAGGCCGCCGAAGCGGACGCTCAGGTCCTGCACCTGGAGCTCGGCCGGCTCGACGCGGTGCTCGGGGGTCGGCGCTTGCGCCGCCGAGGCGAGCGGAGCGCGTCGAGCACGGCCACCCAGCCGGTCCAGCGTGCGCCGCACCCGTTCGGGCAGCTCCGGCTGGCCACGCAGTGCGATGACGACAGCACTGACCCCGAAGATCAGCTCCAGCCAGTACGACGTGTCGGGCGAGGTGAAGTAGGAGGGCACGAGCGTCAGACCCAGGCCCGCGACGAGCGCTGACCACGGCGCCCCGCCCGCGGTGATCATGATCAGGCTGAGATAGGTGAGCGAGAGGATCGGGTCGAAGTTCGCGCCCGAGACGTAGCCCAGCGCCGAGCCCATCAGCCCGCCGGAGAGCCCGGCGATGAAGGCCGAGACGCAGAAGACCATCACCCGCAGTGCGATCACGCTGGTGCCGCTGGTGACCAGCGCGGTCGGCGAGTCGGCCAGCGCGCGCAGCAGTCGGCCCAATCGGCTGCGGGTCAGCCAGACGACGAAGACCGCGGTCAGCACCGTCACCGCCAGCACCACGTAGTAGAAGCCCCGATCGGAGTCGACGGTGAGCCAGCCGAGATGCGGGAGCGGGACCGGGATGCCCGCGGAGTTGGCGCCGAACATCCACGACGATTGGTAGAACATGTTCTGCAGCAGCAGGCCGAACCCGAAGGTCGCGAGCGCCAGGTAGAGCCCCGAGAGCCGGATCGCCGGGATGGAGACCAGCGCCCCCACCGGCACCACGATCAGCGCCGACAGGATCAGCGCCAGGAGCCACGGCACGTGATGCTCGGTGGTGAGCTTCGAGAACGCGACGGCTCCGATGGCGGCGAAGCCGGCGTGGCACAGCGAGACCTGGCCCGACGTCCGGGTCAGCAGACCCAGCGACAGGAAGAGGATCACCGCGGTCAGGCCGATGGTCCACTGGATCAGCCGGAAGCCCACCAGCTCGGGTACGGCGACCAGGAAGGCGAGGACGACGACACCGGCGATCAGCTGGATCCGTCCCGGGACCGACCAGGGCACCACCCGCCGGGTGAGGCCGACATCGCGGACCGCCAGCCGGACCCGGGGCGAGACCACCAGGACGACGAACAGCAACGCGAACGGCAGGCTCGGCGGCAGCCCACCGAGGATCGACCCGGCGGTCAGATACTTCGTCAGCAGCGACGCGGCGATGCCGATGACGACCCCGCCGACCCAGGTCAGCGGCAGGCTCGAGAAGCGTCCGATGGCGGCGGCCCCGAATGCCTGGACCACCAGCAGCGTCAGCGAGGTGGCGTCGAGGTCGATGCTCGGCGCCAGCAGCAGCCCGGACAGGACGGCGAAGGTGCAGCCGATGACCCAGGCGGCGCGGCGTACGCGCGCCGGGCTGGTGCCGGACAGCGCCAGCAGGTCCGGATCGTCGACGACGGCACGCATCGCCATGCCGGTGCGACCGACCCGGAAGAACACGTACAGCCCCGCCGTGGCCAGCACCGAGACGATCACGACGATCAGCGACTCATAGGTCACGTTGGCCGACAGCACCTGGAAGGTGCTGGTCGAGAGGTAGTGCGGGAACGGTCGCGACGGTGCGCCGTAGATCAGGGTGCAGCCGGCCTCGATGACCAGCAGGACGCCGATGGTCGCGACCACCCGCCAGACCAGTGCGGCCCGCGCGATGCCGCGAGCGAAGCTCTCGAAGCCGAACCCGAGGGCCGGGCCGAGGACCAGCAGGCAGATCGCGGCCGCGATCGGCCACGGCACCCCGTGCTGGACGTGCAGGGTGTAGAAGGCGTAGGCCGCCACCGTGGCGAGCGCGCCGTGGGCGAAGTTGAAGATCCCGGAGGTCTTGTAGGTCAGGACGAGCCCGACCCCTGCCATGCCGTAGACCGAGCCCGCGGTGGCGCCCGCCACGATGAAGGGGAACAACGAGTCCATGCCGACCTCTAGGAGACGCAGCTCGGGATCAGTCCGTCAGGCGCAACGTACTTTCCGTCGGAGATGCCCACGGCGAAGCCGCAGGTGATCGTCGTGGCCTTGCCCTTGGTGTACGTCAGCGGCGGCGTCAGGCCACCGAGCGTCTCCCCCTTGAGCGCGTACAGACCGTCGAGGATCTTCGCCGTGGTCAGCTTGTCCGGCGAGCCCGCTGCCTTGTAGGCCGCCTCGAAGAGCTTGCCGGCCGCCCACGAGAGACTTGCGGCGGCGTTGAGCGAGGTGTCGGGGGCGTACTTCTTCATCGCGGCGTGGAACTCCTGGGTCGCCGGCGAGCTGCTCACGAACCAGGGCGCGACCGACTCGGCGCCGGCGACCCGTGCCAGTGCCGGGGTCTTGAGCCAGGTGTCGGTGATCGCGCCGTCGTCGCCGACCTCGAGCACGGTCATGCCCTGGCTGGCGCAGGCGGTCGAGAACCGGACGACCGCGTCGGAGCCGGCGACCACGTACATCGAGTCCGCTCCGGACGACTTCGCCGCCAGGCACTGCGCGGTGTAGCTCGGCGCCGTGGTGGAGAACTGACCCGTCCAGACCGTCTTGATCCCGTAGCCGGCGCCGATCTGCGCGATGCCCTTGGCTCCCGAGGCGCAGATCGCGATCTCGCTGCAGTACGGCACCGCCAGCTTGGTCGCACCCTGTGCCGCGGCCGCCTTCAGGGCGATCTGCAGCTGAGGGGCGCTCGAGGCCCCGGTCGGGAAGAACATCGGGTTGGTGTCGAACTGCGAGAGGTCGTCACCACCGATGACGGGGATGCCCGCCTTCTGCGTGTAGGGACCCCACTGTGCGTCCGTGCTGGCGTAGTCGTCGATGAGGGCCACCACGTGGTCGCGGGTGATCAGCTCTCGTGCCGCCGCCAGGCCCGTGGCTGCGGAGTCGTTGTCCTCCTTGATGATCAGCTTGATCGTGTGACCGTTGAGGCCGCCGGCGTCGTTGACGCTGCTCGCCCATGCCTGGATCGCGGGCAGCGCAGGCAGCGCTGAGGACGCTTGCGAGCCGTGGAAGCTGCCGATCACGCCGAGTGTGATCTGCGAGTCCGAGCCGGCGGCGCCGTTCGAGGCCGAGCCGCATGCGGTGAGCGCGAGGGCGCCGATGCAGCCGAGGACCGACCATCTGGCCGATCGCGACGGCAGGAGTGACTTCTTCACTGGGGTCCCCTTGTCCTGGGCAGTGACGGCTGGGCCGCCCGGAGGATGGATGAGTGTGGAGGGGTGGAGCGGGGGCGATGCGACCGGCCACCTGCCCGAGGGGGACGGGTGTCACATTTCCTGCTCACGACGCTAGACCCGAGGGCGCACCTCGTCAACGGGTCCGTTGACTAAATTCAACGACGCTGTTGACCCGACGGATGGCCGTCCGGGCCGAAGGGGCGGGTCGGCGACCCTCAGTGCTGCGCGCCGACGATGACGAAGGCCACGACGGCGACCTCCGCGGAGCGGTTGCGCCAGGCGTGGGACACGCCGTTCTGGACGAGGACGTCGCCGGCGCTCAGGGCCCGCTCCTCGCCGGAGGGGAGGACGGCGCGGATCTCGCCGCTGATCACGATCGCGTAGTCGACGGTGGTCGTCTCGTGCAGATAGAGCCGGGCGGACGGGGCCTCGGTCAGCGGCTCGTCGGCGGGCGCGGGCTCGTCCATGCCGAAGCCCGGCTGATAGTGCATCACCAGGAAGCGGGTGCCGCCGACATCGGGGAAGAAGGGCCGATCGAGGCGGGTCGTCTCGCCACCGTCGGACGGCAGCAGGATCGGGCCGTCGCTGGCCCACAGCAATGCGGTCTCGACGCTGGCCGGGGCCGTCGACCCGACGACGTGCGGCGGCGGCCCGTCGCGCACGAACGCCGCGGTCCCGTCGGGGAGGGTCCCGGTCACGACTCGTCGGATGAGCATCGCGCGCCTCCTGGTGGCATCGCCGCACCCGGTGGGGTTCCGGCGCCCTCCACGCTAGGGGCGGGCGCCGGACGTGTCAACGATGCCGTTGATCAGGCGGGAGCCTCGTGCTCGGTAGGACCGGAGATGCCGGTGAGCAGCAGGTCGGCCAGACCCTGGGCGACCTGCTGCGCGGAGAGATCGTGCCCGGGCTCGTACCAGCGATAGGTCCAGGCCGCGAGGCCGAGCACGGTCTGGGCCAGGATGCCGACCGGGAGGGTGCTGTGGAGCGCGCCGCTGCGGACGCCCTCCTCGAGGACACCGCGGATGAGCCGGTAGTTCTTCTCCGAGGCGGCGGTGATCTCGTCGAGGGCGTCCGACCCCATCTCCTGGAGCCGGCTGGGGTCCTCCTGGACCCAGACGTAGAGGTAGGGGAAGTGAGCGTCGAAGGAGGCCATCAGGGCCTCGATGATGCGCCGTACCTTCTGTGCCGGGGGCAGGTCGCTCTCGGCGATCGCGGTGAACGCCGCGAGGTTCTCCCGCGACGAGTCGCGCAGCACCTCGGCGAGGAGCTCCTCCTTGCCGGCCACGTAGTAGTAGATGCTGGCGCGGTCCGAGCCGGCCTCGAGCGCGATGTCGTTAAGCGTCATCTCGTGGATGCCCTTGCGGGACATCACGCGAGCCGCGGCGGCGACGAGCTCCTGGCGACGATCGAGGTACGAGGCGCTCGGCCGCGCCCGGGCACGCGAGCGGCGAAGGTCGATGTTGCTCTGCTTCGGCGCCTCGGACTCCGCGTCGCGGGCCTTCTTCCGCGTCGGCTTGCTCGGCGACGACATGGCGGGATGCTAACAGCGGGACCGACGCGCGTCCGCGTCGGCATCGCTCTCGCCGAGCACCCACACCCGGTCGGGGCCGTCCCAGCCGACGCCGGGCCATCGCACGAACTCGCGCACCACGGTGCAGGTGCCCAGCTGCGGCTCCTCGACGGTCCGATAGAAGCCGCTGCCCAGCAGCCACGGGTCGCTGTACACATCGTGCCTGCTGAGAACGGGGACCGCCGGCACCTGTGCCTCCTGCAGACGGTGGAGCGCCTCGCCCCGCGGCTGGGTGCCGAGCACCGCGGCCAGGCGCTCACCAAGCTCGCCGGCAGCGCTACCAGGACCGGCCTGCGCACTGTCTCCGGCGCCGAGGCCGAGCGCGGTGCTCGTACGCTGCTGCGCCGCGTCGTCGAGGGCGGCGAGCGCGATCCAGCCGTCGCGGCACTCGTACAGCCGGTGGAACGGCTCGGGCCCGGGGAAGTCGCGTCCCCCGCGCTGCGGGGCCGGCCTGCCGGCGTACGCGGTGACCTCGACGTTCTGCAGCCACACCGATGCGTTGGCCAGCGAGGTGGCGACCTGCTGGGCCACGCCGGTGCGGCGCCGATGGAACAGCGCACCGACGATGCCGAAGCCCAGCAACGTGCCTGCCCCGATGTCGTTGACCGACATCGTCGACATGACCGGAGCATCGTCGCCCCCTTGGACGCTGAGCATCCCGCTACGGGCCTGCAGCAGCGGGTCGAAGCCGGGGTGGGCGCGCAGCGGCCCCTCGCCGAAGGCCGTCATCGAGGCGAGGATCGCGTCGGGGTTGGCGGCGCGCAGGGTGGCCTCGTCGAGGCCGAGACGGGCACGCACCTGCGGGCGCAGGTTGTCGAGGTACACGTCGGCGCTGCCGAGCAGCTCGACGAGCCGGGCCCGACCGGCGGGTTCCTTCAGGTCGACGATGGTGCTGCCCTTGCCGCGGTTCACCGCGGCGTATGCCGCCGGATAGAACCGGTACGGGTCGCCCTCCGGGCCCTCGACCTTGGTCACCTCCGCCCCGAACCCGCCCAACAGGGTGGCAGCGAACGGCGCCGCCATGAACGACGCTCCGTCCAGGACGCGCAGGTCGGCGAGTGGCATCGGGAGGGCGCCCGGCGTCTCGTACGACGCGTCGCCTGCGGCCCCGCCTGCAGCCCGTGCCCACGGCACCGGCGACGGCGTCGTCCAGTAGTCGCCGGACGGTCGGCAGACCGCGCGGCCCGGCAGGTGCTGGACCCGCCCCGGCGACGCCGGGAGCACCACCGGCGGTGACGGCACCACGACCTCGCCCAGCACTGGGTCCTCGAGCGTGGTGCGCATGTGGTTGGCGATGATCGTCTCCGACTCGAACCACTCCTCGCGGTCCAGGACCGGCGCGACCGGCACCTCGGCCTCCTCGAGGAGACGCAGCCACTCGGCGCGTGGCCGGGTCGAGAACGCCTGCTGCAGGCGACGGTTCACCAGCTTGGCCGCGGCCGGCAGCATCACCCGCGCGAAGTCGCCCTCGACCTCGGGCATGACCATCACGTCCATCGCATCCAGCACGTCGAGGGCCTGCAGGAAGAACGGTGCGACCAGCGCACCGAGATAGAGCCACTGCCCGTCGGCGCACTGGTAGGTGGTGAAGTTCGGGCCGGTGTCGCCCTGTCCCTTGCCGCCGCTGTACATGTGCAGGATCCCGGGTGCGTCGACCATGACGGCGGCCTGCATGGCCGCGACCGCGTGCAGGCCGGTCACGACGACCGGACGCCCCACGGGTCGTTCGAGCCGTTCGTACAGGGCGGCCGCGACCGCCGTCGCCGCGAGACCACCCTGCGTGTACGACAGCAGCGGGACCACCAGCGCGACCGGCCGGTCCTCGGTGGCCTTGTGATAGTCCGACACCCCCGACAGGGCGGTGAGGAGGAGTTCGTCGCTCGGCAGGTCCGACCACTCCCCCGTCTCCAGCACGCCCGGCATCGAGACATGGATGAGGCCGGGCGCCCATGCGGCGACCGATTCGGCGTCGAGGCCGCGATCGCGCAGTGCCGACGACGGGCCGTCGAGGAGGAGGACGTCGGCGGCACCGATGAGGCGGCGCAGCTCGCCGTTCTCGGCGGTGTGGGCTCCCGGGAGCACGGCGATCCGCTTGCCGCGGTGGCCCGCGACGTACTCGGGGCTGGGCGTCCCCGAGAGCTCGGCCTCCTCCACCCGCACGACGTCTGCCCCGTAGTCGGCCAGCAGCGCACCGGCGGTGGCTCCGGCGAGCGACGTGGTCAGATCCAGGACGCGGACGTCGACGAACGGGCCGTGCGAACTCTCGGGGCTCATCGTGCTTCTCCTTCGGGTGATCGGCTCTCCGGCGGCACGGGGGCGCCGCGCCACTGCGCGACCACCGTCGCGGCGGCGACGGGCTCGAGCGGGGGCGGGTCGGGGAGATCGAGGCGACTGCGCGAGAACCGAGGGGCCGGCGCCGCCTGCACGACGCCGTCGAGATCGATCAGCGTCCCCCGGTCGGCCACGTGGGGATGGGCGGCGGCCTCCGAGAAGGCGAGCACCGGGGTGAGGCACGCCTCGGGGATCTCGAACACCGGCGACCAGGCATCGCGCGGTCGCGACGCGAAGACCTCGCTCAGGCGTGCACGGGTGGTGGCCCAGGTCGCGGGATCCTTGCGATCGGGGAACGCGCTCTCACTCAGTCCGAGGGCGGCGAGCAGGGTCGCCCAATGGCGGTCCTCGAGTGCACCGACCGCGACGTAGCGACCGTCGCGACAGGCGTAGGTGCAGTAGTACGGAGCCGCACCGTCGAAGCTGTTCACTCCCCGGCCGTCGTCCCAGAGTCCGCCGGCCCGCGAGGACCAGATCATCTGGGCCAGCAGGCTGACACCGTCCACCATCGCGGCCTCGACGACCTGCCCTCTGCCGGACCGCTCGCGTTCGCACAGCGCAGCGAGGATCCCGACGAGGGCGAGCATCGAGCCGCCGCCGAAGTCGCCGACGAGATTCAACGGCGGCACCGGCGGCGCGTCGCAGCGGCCGATCGCGTTGAGGACGCCGGTCAGCGCGATGTAGTTGATGTCGTGACCGGCATGACCCGCCCAGGGGCCGCCCTCGCCCCAGCCGGTCACCCGGGCGTAGACCAGCCGGGGGTTGATCGCGGCGCACTCGTCCGGGCCGATCCCGAGGCGCTCGGCGGCGCCGGGCCGGTAGGACTCGATCAGCACATCGGCCGCGGCCGCCAGCTCCAGCGCTGCGGCGCGGTCGGCGGGCACCTTGAGGTCGAGCTCCAGGGATCGTCTCCCTCGGAGTAGATAGTCGACGTAGCCCGGCTTGCGGACCTCCGGGCCGGCGTCAGGACGTTCGATCCGCACGACATCCGCGCCCAGGTCGGCCAGGACCATCGCCGCATGGGGGCCTGGGCCGACGCCCCGAGCTCGAGGACGCGCAGATGTTCCAGAGGACCTGCCATGACCGCCGCTCCTCGCCGCGGGGTCGAGCCCGCGTTGTGCGTCGCCATCATGTTGATCACCATGTGACGATCAACACATACGTTGACAGTGACGTTAGCGACGTCCGAGCGCTTGGTCAACAGGGATGTTGCCAGCAGGTTCCGACGCCCTCTCGGGCGTCGCGGTGCGGGGCGATCCGCCCCGCACCGTCAGGTGGTCACAGGACCGCGGGACGGTAGCGCTCCAGCAGCACCCGACGCAGGATCTTCCCGCTGGGCAGCCGCGGGACCTCCTCGAAGCTCCACGACCGCGGGATCTTGAAGCCGGCGACGTGTCCGCGCGCGTAGGCGGTCAGT
>Ga0164242_10004181_pt1 | contig 16254 bp, 14 predicted proteins | sample OricomgcompostMG_FD_108783 | JGI IMG/M metagenome (GOLD analysis project Ga0164242, IMG submission 108783) | Miracle-Growth compost microbial communities from Emeryville, California, USA - Original compost - Miracle growth compost (MG) ... | reverse complement strand
GTGGTCATGCCGTCCGGCCAGGTCAGCAGGCGGTGGCGCTGCGCGGTGTGGAACTCGTCCGGGGCGACGGCGAAGACAGAGGGGTCGGCGCCGACCTCGGTCAGCGAGGTCAGCCGGGGGTAGCGGTAGAAGGCGCAGTCCTCCACGCCCTTGGCCATGACCATCCCGCTGGTCTGCTGGAAGCGCTTGCTGGCGGCCAGGTCGGCGCTGGTCAGCCACGGTTCGAGCGCGTCGAAGGTCGCCTTCAGGTCAGGCCGGCGGGTACGGGCGAGCGCGAACGCGTCGTCGAGATATTCACGTCCCTCCGGCAGGTAGGAGCGGTAGACCGGGAAGCAGGCCATCAGCTCTGCGACGGCGTCCTCGGCCCGGAAGGCCGGCACGACCGGCAGGTGCCGGCGCAGATCGCGGACGATCCGCTTGACCTCCGAGCGCAGCATCCCGTCAGCGACCTCGCGCTTGCGATCGTGCACCAGCTCCGGCCAGTCCACCGGGCCACCGCGCAGCCGGGTCTCCAGGTCGTCCAGCGGCCCCTCACCGGCCGGATCGGTGAGCACCCGGTCGATCAGCCCGAGTACGTCGTACCCCGTCGTGCCGGACGTCGCCCAGGACTCGAGCAGGTCCTCACCCGGCTCGAGGATCTTCTCCACGAGCACGTAGGCGCCGCCGGTGAGCGCAGCTAGGTCGGCGAGGTACTTACGCGGGTCGCGCAGCCCGTCGGGGTGATCCACGCGGAGCCCGTCGACCAGCCCCTCGGTGAACCACCGACGAATCTCGGTGTGCGTCTCAAGGAAGATGTCGGGCTCCTCGACCCGCACCGCGGCCAGGGTGTTGACGGCGAAGAAGCGGCGGTAGTTGAGCTCGTCGTCGGCGGCACGCCAGGAGACCAGCTGGTAGTGCTGCCGCTCATGGATGGTGTTCGGGTCGGCACCGTCGTCGGCGGTCCCAGGTGCGATCGGATAGAGGTTGTCGTGGTAGGCCAGCTCCGGTCCGTCGTCGCCGTCCACGACGCTCAGGTGGTCGATCCGGCCGCCCGGCAGCAGGTCGTCGTCGCCGACGACGGGGATACGGAGATGCTCGTGACCGGCGTTCCAGTCGATGTCGAACGCCGCCGCATGCGGCGAGTCTCGGCCGAGCCGCAGCACGTCCCACCACCACGGATCGTCGCGTGGCGTGGCGATCCCGACGTGATTGGGCACGATGTCGACCAACACGCCCATGCCCAACCTGCGCGCCTCGGCGGAAAGCGCCGCCAGCCCCGCAGCGCCGCCACGTGACTCATCGATGTGATCGTGCGCAACCACGTCGTAGCCGTGCTCGCTGCCGGGCTCGGCCGCGAGCAGGGGTGAGAGATAGACCCAGTCGACGCCGAGCCCGTGCAGATAGGGCAGCTCACGGGTGGCCGCGAACAGGTCGAACTCCGCGGTGATCTGCAGCCGGTAAGTGCTTACCGGCACCCGCATTCCGCCCATCACCCAGGTCACCGGACCTTGTGCGCCGCGACCGACGCGGCCACGGACGCCGCAACCGAATGGTCCGGGGCCGCGACCGGATCGTGATGCTGGCGGAGCACGACCACGCTTCGTGACGCCAGCTCCAGCGTCGTTCCGGCGGCCAGCGCCTCCGGTACGCCGGAGCCGTCGGCGCCGGTGTCGATCACCACGTCCCAGGCCTCGGCGTATTCCGTGCCTGGGAGGGTCGCCTGGGCCTGGCCGTCGGCGTTGAAGTAGAGCAGGAAGTGGTCGTCCACCACCCGCTGCCCCCGGGCGTCGGTTCCGGGGATCCGCTCACCGTTGAGGAACATCCCGAGCGCCTGGCTCTCCGGGCTCTCCCAGTCGCCGTCGGTCATCGGCCGACCGGAAAGGTGCAGCCACACGATGTCATCGAGCTGGTCGGCATCGGCGTCGATGCCGGTGAAGAACCGACGTCGCCGGAAGGTCGGGTGCGACAGCCGCAGGTCGATGAGGGTCGCGGTGAATTCCAGCAGCGGCTGATCGGCGTCCTCCCAGTGCACCCAGCTCAGCTCGTTGTCCTGCGCATAGGTGTTGTTGTTGCCCTGCTGGGTGCGGCCGATCTCGTCGCCGTGCAGCAGCATCGGCACACCTTGGGAGAGCAGCAGGGTAGCCAGGAGGTTGCGCTGGGTGCGGGCACGCGCGGCTAAGATCTCCGGGTCGTCGGTCGGCCCCTCGACGCCGTGGTTCCAGGAGCGGTTGTGGCTCTCGCCGTCGTTGTTGTCCTCGCCGTTGGCCTCGTTGTGCTTCTCGTCGTAGGAGACCAGGTCGCGCAGAGTGAAGCCGTCGTGGGCGGTGACGAAGTTGATGCTCGCGAAGGGCTTGCGACCCGAGCGCTCGTAGAGATCGCTGGAACCCGACAGCCGGGAGGCGAAGTCACCCAGCGACGGCTCGCCGCGCCAGAAGTCACGCACGGTGTCGCGGAACTTGCCGTTCCACTCCGTCCACAGCGGCGGGAAGCCACCGACCTGGTAGCCGCCGGGGCCGACGTCCCACGGCTCGGCGATCAGCTTGACCTGCGAGACGACCGGGTCCTGCTGCACGAGCTCGAAGAAGGACGACAGCCGGTCGACGTCGTAGAACTCCCGGGCCAGCGTTGCCGCCAGGTCGAACCGGAAGCCGTCGACGTGCATCTCGGTCACCCAGTAGCGCAGGGAGTCCATGATCAGCTGGAGGCTGTGTGGTTGGCGCACATTGAGGCTGTTGCCGGTGCCGGTGTAGTCCATGTAGTAGCGCAGGTCGTCCTCGACGAGGCGGTAGTAGGCGGGGTTGTCGATCCCCTTGAAGCTCAGGGTCGGGCCGAGATGGTTTCCCTCCGCGGTGTGGTTGTAGACGACGTCGAGGATCACCTCGATCCCGGCCGCGTGCAGGGTCTTCACCATCTGCCTGAACTCCTGCACCTGGCTGCCGGGGGCCGCATCGGGACGCCGGCTGGCGTAATCGGCATGCGGGGCGAAGAAGCCGAGGGTGTTGTAGCCCCAGTAGTTGCGCAGTCCCTTGTCCAGCAGCGTGCTGTCCTGCACGAACTGGTGCACCGGCATCAGCTCGATCGCCGTCACGCCGAGCTTGCGCAGGTGCTCGATCACCGCCGGATGTGCGATCCCAGCGTAGGTGCCCCGCAGCTCCTCCGGTACGTCGGGGTGCAACTGGGTCAGCCCCTTCACATGGGCCTCGTAGATCACCGACTCGCCGTACAGGTATCCCGGCCGACGGTCCCCTTCCCAGTCGAAGTAGGGGTTGACCACCACGCCGCGTGTCATGTGGGCGGCCGAGTCCTCGTCATTGCGTGAGTCGGGCTCGCCGAAGGTGTAGCCGAACAGGCTCTGGTCCCCGTCGATGTCGCCGGAGGTCGCCTTCGCATAGGGGTCGAGCAGCAGCTTGGCCGGGTTACAGCGCAAACCGTTGCTCGGATCCCATGGCCCATGCACGCGATAGCCGTAGCGCTGGCCCGGCTGCACGTTCGGCAGGTAGCCGTGCCAGACGTAGGCGTCGACCTCGGTCAGCTCGACGCGGTTCTCCTGCCCATCCTCGTCGAACAGACACAGCTCGACGCCCTCGGCGATCTCGCTGAACAGCGCGAAATTGGTGCCGTTTCCGTCGAAGGTCGCTCCGAGCGGATAAGGCTGTCCCGGCCAGATCTCCACATGCCCTCCCGGTTGCATTGAGTCGTGCACCGAGTACCCCGACGTCCCGGGTTCAAGGCAACACCGTGCGTGTTTCAGGCCGGCTGTTGCACGGTTACGGACTGCTTGCCACTCGGCGACCCGCACTCCCGCACGGCCATCCCGGACCGCGGGAGTACGACGCAGGCGACCGAGCCCGGTGCCGCGACCAGATCAAGCCGGTTGAAGTGCGCCCGCATGTCCGCCCGCGCGGCGGCGATCACCCCGACCGCGACGCTGGGCAGCGACCGCACGGAGCTGAGGTCCATCACCAGCGAGCGAGTGTGGTCGGCGGTCAGCGTCCTCAGCTGGTGGCGGAGTTCGGTCGCCCCGCGCTCGTCGAGGTCGCCGGAGACGGTGAGAGTGCGCGTCGCCTCGTGGTAAGCGCAGGCGAAGGGGGTGCTGGCCATGGCGCCTCTGTGCCCCCGGGGTGCCCAGTTATGCGCAGGACATGCGTCCAGATTTTGGTGGGTGGTGGATGGGTGGGTAGTGCTGGGGGCCGGGCTGATCTGCGGTGCCGCTCCCTGGGAGGGGTAACACGCTGTTACATCGGGTAGACGGTCGACGCATCGACCGTCTACCCGGGCGGACGACGTGTTACCCCTCGTAACAGCGTGTTACCCCGGGAGTGCACCCCGCCCGACAACCGACCGATTCCATCCACAGACCGCTCCCGCTGCACCGTCATCCCCAGCCTCCGAACAGCCGCTCGCGGCCAGGCTTTCAGCGCTCGACGCTGAGGAGCATGAACGCAAAGGTCCTTGGGCACATGGCGAGCCAGAACGGCCTGGTCACGCGCCGCCAGGCGCTCGCGGCCGGAATGAGCGAGCGCGAGATCGACCGGCTCGTCGCCCTTAAGTCCTGGATCGTCGTCCGTCGGGGCGTGTACGCCGAAGCCTCCGTGGTCGATGCCGCGACGACCGTCGGTGCCGAGCAGAGATTGCGCGACCGGGCGGCATGCCTTCGGATTTCGGTGCCGTTCGTCCGGAGTCATGAGACGGCAGCGCTCGAGCTCGGCCTAGGCGTGCTTCTTCCGCCGCCAACCGCACGGCTGACCCACGTCACGAGGCCCTGCGTCGGGAGCCATCTCCGCTACGGGGTCAAGCACCATCTCGCGCCGTACCGCAAGGATGATGTGGTCGAGGCCAACGGCTTCGGTGTCCTCAGTCCCGCGCGGACCGCTATCGACATCGCGCGGGAGCACGGCTCGCCGTACGGCGAAGTCGCCATCGACGCCGTCCGTTGGCACGGCACCTCGGTTCTCGATCTGGAGAACATCCTCGACATGATGCTCACCTGGCCCGACCACCGCCGCGCGTTGAACTGCCTGCAGAACTCTTCTGACGGTGCCGAGCGGGTGCCGGAGACGCTGATGCGTCTCTTGCTGGAGGAGATCGGGCTGGGTCCGGTCGACACACAGTTCGGGATGCGCGACGACAGACGTGAAGCCTGGGCCGACGCGCGGGTCGGCCGGCACCTGTTCGAGTTCGACGGCAAGCTGAAGTACCTGCGCCCTGACCTCCGGCGACCGCTGATGCGTCCTGAAGACGTGGTCTTCGAGGAGAAGAACCGCGAAGACTGGTTCCGTGGTTATCGACTCGGCATGTCGCGGTTGATCTGGTCCGACGTCTGGGGGCCCGGCCGGGAGCCGGCCAAGGAACGCCTCAAGCGGGAAGCCGAGCAGACGACTGCCCTGTTCGGCACATCGATCGACGACTTGGCGCCGTACATCATCCGTGACCGGCGCCGAGCTGCCTGACGGGGGCAGCAGACCGTGCGGGCTCCGCTCGGGGGGCCGCCCGGGGCGGGTAACACGCTGTTACACCGGGTAGACGGTCGACGCATCGACCGTCTACCCGAGCTGACAACGTGTTACCCCCGGCAACAGCGTGTTACCCGACCCGCCCCAGCAACAGCCGCGTGAAGCAACCCCGCAAGCCGCTCACTCGCCGAGCATCGCCCTCTCCGCACCGATCGTGGTGTCGTCACCGTGCCCGGTGTGAACGACCGTCTCGTCGGGCAGGGCGAAGAGCTTCGCCCGGATCGACGCCTCGAGCGTGGGCCGGTCACTGTAGGAGCGGCCGGTGGCACCGGGCCCACCGTGGAACAGAGTGTCGCCGGTGAAGACGCAGCCGAGGGCTGGAGCGTGGAGGCAGATCGCCCCCGGCGCGTGACCGGGCGTGTGCAGCACCTGCAGCGTCGTGCCGGCCACCTCCAGCGTCATACCGTCGTCCAGATCGAGGTCCCACAGCTCGCCGTCCACCGCGTCGGGGCCTCCGTGGGTCAGCTCCCACAGCGGCCTGTCGTCGGGGTGGAGCAGGATCGGCGCACCGGAGCCGCCGTTGACCGCCACTCGCAGCTCAGGCGCTACCCGGACGTGGTCGTCGTGGGCGTGCGTGCAGATGATCGCCTTGACCGTTCGGTCGCCGACCACATCCAAGATCCCGGAGACCGAGTGCGGAGCGTCGATCACGACACACTCACTGTCGTCACCGACCACCCACACGTTGTTGTCTACGTCGAACGTCTCGCCGTCCAGCGAGAATGTCCCCGACGTGACGCCATGGTCCACCCGCACCGGGCCCCGCACCGGGCCACTCACAGGACGACCACCGAGCGCAGTACGTCGCCGTGGTGCATCTTCTCGAAGGCCGCCTCGATGTCGCTGATCCCGATCTCCTCGGTCACGAACGCATCCAGGTCCAGTCGGCCCTGCTGATAGAGATCGATCAGCATCGGGAAGTCCCGCGAGGGCAGGCAGTCGCCGTACCAGCTCGATTTCAGCGCCCCGCCGCGACCGAAGACGTCGATGAGCGGCAGGTCGGGGACCTTCATGTCAGGCGTCGGTACGCCGACCAGCACGACCGTTCCGGCCAGGTCGCGGGCATAGAACGCCTGCTTCCAGGTCTCTGGCCGGCCGACGGCCTCGATCACGACATCGGCACCGTCAGCGCCCTCGTAGTATTGCGCGCAGATCTCCTTGATCAGCGCGACCGCATCCTCCTGCGCAGAATCGACGATGTGGGTGGCACCGAGCTTCTGCGCCTGGGCGAGCTTCTTGGCATCGATGTCGACGGCGATGATCGGGGACGCACCGGCCAACGCCGCGCCCGCGACGGCCGCCACTCCGACGCCACCGCAGCCGATCACCGCGACGCTCTTTCCACGAGTCACAGCGCCGGTGTTGATCGCTGCACCGATGCCCGCCATGACGCCACAGCCCAGCAGGCCGGCGGCCGCCGGCCGCGCCTCCGGGTCGACCTTGGTGCACTGGCCGGCCGCGACCAGCGTCTTCTCCGCGAAGGCGCCGATGCCCAGCGCCGGAGAGAGCTCGGTGCCGTCCTCGAGCGTCATCTTCTGGGTCGCGTTGTGTGTGTTGAAGCAGTACTGCAGGTCCCCGCGCTTGCACGCTCGACACTGACCGCAGACGGCCCGCCAGTTGAGGACCACGAAGTCACCCGGCGACACCTCGGTCACGCCTTCGCCGACCGCCTCGACGACGCCCGCGGCCTCGTGTCCGAGCAGGAAGGGGAAGTCGTCGTTGATCCCTCCCTCGCGGTAGTGCAGGTCGGTGTGGCATACCCCGCAAGCCTGGATCTTCACCACCGCCTCACCCGCGCCCGGCGCGGGGATGTTGATCGTGACCAGCTCGACCGGCGCGCCCTTCGATCGGGCGATAACACCTTTGACCTGCTGCATGACGCGTTCCTTCCGAGGGACTTCCGCTGGGGACTACCCAAAGCATGCCGCAGCCTCGAAGGGCACGTCCCTGGCACCCCTGGGGTGGGTTCCGATCGGCCCGCCACCCGCGTCACAGGGCGTCTGCGGCCGTCCGCAGATCTGCGACCAGCGCACCGTAGGCCGCCTCGCGGTCCTCGCGCGCCCGCAGGATGGCGGAGGGGTGGGTGGTTGCCAGCACCCACGGCGGGCGGGCTGCCCCGCCGAGCGGGAAGCGCTCCTGCGGCCACTGCCCCAGCCGGCCGCGGAGCTCACCGACGCGGAAGGACGGCCCGTAGAGGGCCTTGCCCGCCGTACCGCCGAGGAGGACGACGCCGTCTGGCGCGACCGTCTCCAGCTCGGCGACAAGCCAAGGTGCACAGGCCTGCACGTGCCGCACCGCCGGCGCCTTGTGCAACCGCCGCTTGCCTTGTCGGGCGAAGCGGAAGTGCTTGACCACGTTGGTGATGTAGACGTGCTCGCGATCGAGCCCGGCGTCGGCCAGAGCCTCATCCAGGAGGCGGCCGGCCGGCCCGACGAACGGCTCGCCCTCGACGTCCTCGCGGTCACCGGGCTGTTCGCCCACCAGCATCAGCCGTGCGTCCGGTACGCCGACACCGGGCACGGCCTGGGTTGCATCGCGATAGAGCTCGCAGGCGGTGCACTCTTTGATCTCCCGGGCAAGGCGGGGCAGGTCTGCGGAGTCTGCCATGGGAGGCAGGTACCCGCATGCCCGTTATGTCGACAGGGCGTTCGGCATCGCGGCGTCCAGTTCCTCCGTCGTCGGGGGCTGCGCCCCCGCACGGGTCGTCGCGAGCGCTCCCGCCACGACCGCGCGCCGCAGCACCGGCTCCAGCTCCTCCGCTGTCAGCGGCAGCCGTACGCCGTTGCCGGCCCCGCCATCCGCCAGCAGCCCCGCCAGCAACGCCGCTTGGAAGGAGTCGCCGGCACCGATGGTGTCGACCACTCGTGTGGGCGGAGCGCTCGCGCTGACCTTCGTCTGGGCGGTGAAGCCGACGGCTCCGGCCTCGCCACGCGTCAGCACCGACAGGCGTGGCCCTTGTGCCAACAGCGCCTGTGCCGACTCCTCGGGCGACCGCTCCGGCCACAGCCACGTGAGGTCCTCGTCGCTGGCCTTGACCAGGTCGGCGACGGCGATCAGCTCCTCGAGGATGGTGCGGTAGCGGACGTGGTCGGGCTCGACGGACGGCCGGACGTTGAGGTCGAGCGCCACCACCGCCCCGGGACGGGCGCGGAAGTCGGCGCACGCGGCCCTGACCTGCTCGGCACCGGGCTGGAGCACGGCGGCCAGGGAGCCCGTGTGCAGCAGCCGAGCGTCGTCGGGCAGCGGGATCTCCGCAGGATCCCAGGCGGGCAGGAACTGGTAGTTCGCCGCCCCGGACCCGTCGAGGTACGCCAGCGCAATGGTGGTGCGCCCCGACCGTGACGGCACCCTGACGAGGTCGGCTCCGGTGCCACGCAGATGACGCTCGACCAGCTGACCGGGCGGGTCGTCGCCCCAGCAGGTGACCAGCGTGACCGGCCGGTCGAGCCGATGGAGACCGACCGCGACGTTCGCCGGGCTCCCTCCGGCGACGGCCTCGGGCGATGCAGCCCCTGCGGGCCAGACCAGGTCGACCAGGCTCTCGCCGATCACCACCGCTGCCGTCATCGACGTACCCATGCCTCGAGCGTCGCGTGTGCTCCGTGCTCGTGCAACGAGCGCAGCGCGTCGAGGTAGATCTCGGTGAAGCGCGGTTGGTCGACCAGATCTGCGAAGAGGTCCGGAGCGCGCAGGAAGGCGAGTGGGTCCTCCTGCTGGCGGGCGGCGCGGGCGCGTACGGCGTCGGCGCGCTGGTCGACGATCTCGATCGGTTCGCCCTTCTCGTCGACCCCCTCGGCGTACCGCGCCCAGCTGGCCACGATCAGGGCGGATCGGTGGACCGTCCCACCCGTCCGCAGCTGGCTCTGGATCACCGGCAGCAACCACGTCGGGATCCGGTCGCTGCTCTCCGCGCAGAGGCGCGCGAGGGTGTCGCGAATGTGGCAGTTGCCGAAGCGCTCGACGAGCTCGCGCCAGTACGCCGGCAGATCGACTCCCGGCACGGGCGGCAGTGTCGGCGTCCCCTCGTTCTCCATGTAGCCGAGCAGTAGCTCGACGAAGAGCGGGTCCGCCACCGCCTCATGGGCGTAGCGGTAGCCGGAGAGGTAGCCGAGGTAGGCGATCGCCTGGTGCCCGCAGTTGAGCAGTCGCAGCTTCATCAGCTCGTAGGGCTCGACGTCGTCGACTAGTTGGGCGCCCACCTTCTCCCAGGCTGGCCGTCCCAGGGGGAAGTGGTCCTCGATCACCCACTGCGCGAACGGCTCGCAGACCACCGGCCAGTCGTCCTCGACGTCGAAGCGGTCACTCAGGTCGGCCCGGTCCGCGTCGGTCGTCACCGGCGTGATCCGGTCGACCATCGCGTTGGGGAAGGCGACCTCGGACTCGATCCAGTCGGCGAGTCCGGGATCCTCGCGGCGCGCCACTTCGGCCGTCGTCCGGCGCGCCATCGCGCCGTTGCCCGGGATGTTGTCGCAGGAGAGCACCGCGAACGGCGCAACGCCTGCCTGCCGGCGTCGCTTGAGGCCCTCCACGATGACCGCGAGGGTCGGGCTGTCGGCGCTGTAGCCACCCTCGGTGATCGTCAGCGAGACGATCCGGATCCGTTGGTCGACCAGCCACACGAGCACGGCCTCGGGGTCGTCCGGCGCGAGCACGTAGTCGACAATCGAGCCGATCACCCGGGGTGCGAGGGAGCCGTCCGGGGCCTTTTCCACCAGGGTGTAGAGGCAGTCCTGGCTCCCCAGCGCATCGCGCATCCGGACGTCGCCGGGCAGCGAGCCGACACCGACGATGCCCCAGTCGTGCGCCTCGCCGGTGTTCATCAGCGCGTCGAGGTACATCGCCTGGTGTGCCCGGTGAAAGCCGCCGACGCCGAAGTGGACGATGCCAGGTGTGACGCGCGCACGGTCGTACGCCGGGACCGCGACCTCCGGCCGGAGCGTGGCGAGCGTACGGGTGTTCAGGGCGGTCACTTGACGGCTCCTAGGGAGAGGCCCTGGACCAGCTTGTCCTGGGCGGCGAATCCGGCGAAGAGCACGGGAATCGACACCATCGTCGCCCCGGCGGAGAGCACTCCCAGATAGGAGTGCTCGGTCTGGATCAGAGTGTTGACGAAGACCGGTGCCGTCTGCGCGTTCACGCTGGTCAGGACCTTGGCGTAGAGCTGCTCGTTCCACGCGAAGATGAAGCAGATGAGGGCCGTCGCGGCAGCACCTGGTGTGGCGATCGGCGCGATGATCCGCGTCATGATCGTCATCGTCCCGGCGCCATCGATCGAGGCCGCCTCGATGATCGCCGGCGGCACCTCGGCGAGGAACGAGCGCATCATCCATACCGCGATCGGCAGGTTCATCGAGGTGTAGAGCACCACCAGCACGAACACGTTGTCCGGCATGTGGATCACCTTGGTGGTGAACAGGTAGATCGGGAGGATGCCGGCCACCATCGGCAGCATCTTGGTGGAGAGGAAGAAGAACATCGCGTCGGTCCACCGGCGCACCGGCCGCACCGCCAGGGCGTACGCCGCCGGGACCGCCAGCACGAGGACCAGCGCCGTCGACACGATGCTGGTGAAAGCGGAGTTGAGCAGCGGCACGATGATGCCGTCGGTCGTGTTGAAGAGCTGGTGGTAGTTCGACCAGGTCAGCTGCGCCGTCCAGCTTGGCGGGTAGGTCTGTGCGTCCTGCGGGCGGTGCAGCGAGGTCAGCACCATGTAGAGGATCGGCACCACGAACACGATCCCGATCAGCCATGCGGCCACGGCCCCGACGATGGTTCCGGTACGACGACGAGCGCGGACGGGTGCGGGCGCAGCGGTGCCGGCCCGATCGCCGGTAGGAGCGATGGCGGCCATCAGTTGTCCTCCTCGGAGAGCAGCGAGGACACGACCCGCAGAGCGAACGTCGCCACGATGATCGACCCGATCACCACGACCACGCCCAGCGCCGAGGCGACGCCATAGTCCTTCGCTGAGTAGAAGACCTCGTAGACCGCATAGGGGATGTTGGTGGAGTTCAGACCACCGGTCATGCCCTGGACGGCGTCGAAGTTCTGGACGATGAAGATCGTGCCCAGCACGACGCTGAGCTCGAAGTAGCGGCGGATGTGCGGCATCGTCACGTAGACGAAGGTCTGCCAGGCGTTGGCGCCGTCCACGGCGGTCGCCTCCATCACCTCGGGGTCACGTGACTGCAGGCCGGCCAGCAGGATCAGCATCATGAACGGCGTCCACTGCCAGATCAGCGCGATCTCGATGGCCATCTTCGGGTGCGAGGTGAGGAACGAGATGTTCTGGGCGTTGTGCACGCCGAGCTCGCCGAGCAGGCCGTCGATCAGGCCGTAGCCGGTCTGCAGGATGCCGTTGCCCCAGAACACAGCTGCCGCGATCGGCACGACGAGGAACGGCGCGATCATCATCGTGCGCACGATGCCCCGACCGAAGAACGCCCGGTTGAGCAGGAGGGCGATGCCGAGCGCAAGGACCGCGCTGACGGCCACCACCGTCACGGTCATCTCCACCGAGGTCAAGACCGCCTGCCGGTACGCCGGGGTCGTGAAGACGGTTCTGAAGTTGTCGAAGCCGGCGAACGACTTGCCCGGTGCGTCCGGCTGCGCGCTCCACTTCATGAACGACATCACCAGCGTCGCCACGAAGGGCAGCTGGGTCACGACAATCAGGAAGATCAGTGCCGGTAGCAGCGGCGCACGCCGTACCCACGAGGCACGGTCCCACTTGCCGTGCGCGGCCGGCGGTCGCGCCGTACCCACGTCCTGGACGGCCGAGGTCTCGGCCATTGACAGACTCATCTCTCTCGCCTCCGCTTGCTGGGTTGCCCGCTACTTCTTCTGCCGATCGCCCGCTTGCTGGGCGAGCTTCTGGCAGCTGGCGAGTGCGGCGTCGGTGCTCTCCGACCCGGCGATGGCGCTGCTGATCAGCTTCGCGCAGGAGGTGCCGAAGTCGGTGAAGGATGGGATGCCGACGAATTGGATGCCGCTGTAGGGCCGCGGCGTGACGCCGGGGTTCTTCGTCGGGGCGTTCTCGATGGCGTTGAGCGTCGGCTTGGCGAACGCTGCCGCCACCTTCAGGTATCCCGGATCGGAGTACGTCGAGACCCGCTTGCCGGCCGGCACGTTGGTCGGCCCGCCGGTGTCGCTGTGGGTGTCACGCTCGACCAGCTGCTCGTACTGCTTGCTGGAGGCCCAGGCCACGAACTTCATCGCGTTCGCCTGGTGCGGCGACGCCTTCTCCACCGCCCAGGCCCAGGTGTAGAGCCAGCCGGCGTTCTGGGTCTGGTCGTGCGGGGCCGCGACGTACCCGATCTTCCCCTTGACCGGCGAGTCCGGCGCCTCGAGTGCACCCGCGCCAGCGGTGGAGTCGTACCACATCGCGACCTTGCCCTGCTGCATCGCGTTGGTGCACTGCGGGAAGCTGAAGGTCGCCGCGCCGGGCTCGCCGTGCTGGCGTACCAGGTCGACGTAGAAGTTGGCCGCCTTCTTGAAGCCGCCGGTGTCGACCTGTGCGTTCCAGTGGTTGTCGAACCACTCGCCGCCCATCGTGTTGACGACGGTCGTCAGCGGGGCGAGGTTGTCGCCCCAGCCGGCCAGGCCGCGCAGGCAGATGCCCTTCATCCCGCTCTGCGTCTGGTCGACCTTGGCTGCCCACTGTGCCACCTGACTCCAGGTCGGGTCGGGCGGCACCGTGATGCCGAGCTTGGCGAAGATGTCCTTGCGGTACATCAGGAACGAGGACTCACCGTAGAACGGCTCGGCGTACACCTTGCCGTCGTAGGACAGGGCGTCGGTCATCGGCTTGATGATGTCGGCCTGGTCGAAGGCGGGGTCGTGGGCGATCGACTCCATGTCCGAGATCCACCCCGCCTTGGCGTAGTAGGGGATCTCGAAGTTCGACAGCGTCGCAACGTCGTAGACGCCGGACTGGTTCGCGAACTCCGTGCTGGCGGTGTCGCGCGCGTCCTGCTCGACCTTCGTCACGAACCGGACGTGGATGCCCGTCTGCTTGGTGAAGGTGCCGGCGGTCAACTTCTGCAACTCGAGCATCTGGGGGTTGTTCACCATCAGCACCGTGATGGTGTTGGACCCACCGCCGACGAAGTCGCCCGCGCCGGCCGAGCAGCCGGTGAACGCTCCGGCGAGCACGAGCGACGCTGCCGCAGCGATCGCCTTGGTCGTTCCACGCATCTGCCTGTCTCCCTTGTACGCCGCCCTGACGTGACTGCCGTCACGCCAACGCTGCTGCACGAACGCGGCAGATGCCTAGCCCGGTCAGGGGTATGAGAGCGCCCGGTTCATGCCCGGTTCGGATCAGGCGCGGATCACCGGGGTGCCGAGAGCGGCGTACCGATGGGCGTCGGATGCGCTGAGCTCGACCCCGGTGACGATCACCTCGAAGTCCGTGGGGTCGGCGAAGCGACACAGGCTGCTGGCACCGAACTTGGTGTGGTGGCCGAAGAGGATGCGGCGGCGCGACCGCGTGATCGCCGCGCGCTTCACGGACGCGACAGCGGGGTCGGGCGTGGTGACACCGTGATCGCGGGAGATGCCGTTCGCGCCGATGTAGGCGAGGTCGATGACGAGCTCGTCGAGCATCCGGGTCGCCCACGGCTCGACCGTCGCCAGTGTCTGCCCCCGCACCCGGCCGCCCAGGAGCAGGACCGTCACGTCGGCCTCCGGCGCGAGGCGCTCAGCCACCGGGAGCGAGGGGGTCACCACTGTCATCGGCCCGGTGCCGACGAGTTGCTCGGCGATGAAGACAGGTGTCTGACCTTCGTCGATGTAGACGGTCTCAGCACCGTGCCGACGGCCGGCCGACGCGGTTGCGATGCGGTGCTTCTCGGTGACGTGCGAGGTGGCGCGGAAGTCGAGGTCGGTCTCGAAGCCGCCGGTCTCCAGGGCGACCGCGCCGCCGTACACGCGCTGCACGACGCCCCGATCCGAGAGCGCCTTGAGATCGCGGCGGATCGTCTCCGGCGCGACACCGAAGAGAGCGACGAGCTCGGTCACCACCACGTGGCCCTCGGCTCGTGCGCGAGCAAGGATCGCCTGCTGACGGTGGTCGGCGTCGGGTTGTTCGCCGGCCTGCCTGGAAGCGGAACGCATCAAGTCAGCATGCCTGATCCATGCGCGGTTGGACAGGATCGGGCGCCCGATCGGCGCCCGATCTGCTTCCCGGCTCAGTGCACCGTGTCGACGACACGGCGTTCCCGCCGTCGGGTCGCGCTGCCCGGCCCCGTGCTCTCCCGCCGCGGCTGCGGGCACCGCGGAGCGGCAGAGCTCGCCGCCCGCGAGTGTCGGCGTACGCCGAGGATGGCCCGCCGGCCGACACCGCTGGCGGCCGCTCGCGCAGCACGGCGGCGGGCACGGAGCAGCACCGCCCGGCGCCGGAGTGTCACGAGGAGGGTGTGGACGCCGACGGCGCCCCATACGACGTTCGAGGCCACGCTCGGCCAGGCGTGGTAGACGAAGCTGGCCGTGCCGGCGAAGACGCTTCCGCCGAGATTCATCGCGGCGTACGACGTCGATGCGGCGGTGATCCGCCCACGCACCAACAGGATGTAGGCCACAAACGTTCCGACAGTGCCGACCCAGCCCAGAGCTGCCGCGATCAACGCTTCCTCACTCATCAAGACTCATCAAACGAACACACACCAAGACAGGGATCGCCGGCTGTCCGAGTCCGGCGACGAGGTCAATGATGGGCCGGACCGATGCTTAAGATCAATTGCACTTCTCTCCATTGTGGATTTAGCATCACTGAATGTGACGATCGACCCCAGTCGCCTCCGATTCCTCCTCGCCATCGCCCGCACGGGCGGCGTACTCGCGGCGGCCGACGAGCTCGCCGTGACCCCGTCGGCGGTGTCCCAGCAGCTCGCCCGCCTGGAGGCCGAGACGGGCCAGGCGCTGGTGGAGCGACGGCCGCGCGGCACGGTCCTCACCCCGGCAGGGCGGACGCTCGCGGAGGCGGCCGAGTCGATCGAGCGGGCACTCGACCTCGCCCAGAATCGGCTCACCAGCGAGGAGGAGGACCCGACCGGGACCGTCCGGGTCGGGTCGTTCCAGAGCTTCCTGATGAATGTCCTCGTGCCTCGCCTCGCCCAGTGGCGCGAGCTCTACCCTCTGCTCCACCTCGACCTCGTCGAGGACGACCGCGATCTGCTGGTCCGCGCGCTGCGGTCCGACGAGATCGACATCGCCGTCCTGGAGTTCGACGCCGAGGAGCCGGCCCGGCCGCTCCCCCGCGGGCTCCGGGAGGTGCCGCTCCTCGACGAGCCGTGGAAGTTGGTCGTGCCCACCGGCACGTTGCTCTCCCCCGACCTGACCGACCTCAGCCGCCAGCATCTGGCGTGGCTCGGCGTCGATCCGTCGTCCGCGAGCAGGCAAGCTGTCAGGCGGGTACGACGCGTCCTCGGCAGCACCGGAGCACCCGTCCACCGGTTCCAGGACAACCAGACGGCCCTCGCCCTCATCGCCGCCGGCGAGGGGATCACGCTACTGCCCGCGCTCGCGATCCCCCGCGAACTGCCGGAGGGCGTCGAGGCCGTCGACGTCCCAGGCCTCGGGACCCGCCGGATCGTGCTCCGTTACCGCGAGCACGGAGAGGCCTCATCGGAGGCGGTGGGCACCGTCACCACCCTCGTGCACGAGGCCGCGGCCGAGCTGCTGCCCGAGGCCGCCGCAGGCTGATCCAGGCCTACTCGAAGACGATGGTGCCCACCCTCGTCGATGACCGGGAGCGCATGGGCGC
>Ga0164242_10004180_pt1 | contig 16258 bp, 16 predicted proteins | sample OricomgcompostMG_FD_108783 | JGI IMG/M metagenome (GOLD analysis project Ga0164242, IMG submission 108783) | Miracle-Growth compost microbial communities from Emeryville, California, USA - Original compost - Miracle growth compost (MG) ... | reverse complement strand
TTTCTCCCCCGTTGTGTTTTAAGCTGACATTATTATCTTTACTGCTTTAGGGGAGAGCGTCAAGTCAATGAATTGGAAATCTTTATTCAGAACGAAGCCCACGGATCAGATTCTTGCCGAAGCTGCGCTTGAACCTGAAACGCACTTTCATTCCGGTTCATCTGGTGATTCTTCTGGCGACTCACATTCGGGTTCACTCCGCCGAACGCTCGGCGTGTTCGATCTTACCGCGCTCGGAATCGCAGCGGTGATCGGTGCCGGAATTTTCTCGACCATCGGCACGGCGGCTTCGTCGGGTGGTCCCGCAGTCGTGTTTTTGTTCATTTTCACGGCCATTGCCTGCGCATTTTCAGCTTTTTGTTATGCCGAATTCGCATCGAGCATTCCGGTGGCGGGCTCGGCTTATACTTATGCTTATGCCTCGCTGGGTGAGTTTCTGGCTTGGATCATCGGCTGGGATTTGCTGATGGAGTATGCCATCGGCAACATCGCAGTGGCGATTTCGTGGAGTGAGTATTTTAATTCTTTGCTCGCCGGATACGGCATTCATCTGCCGTCGTACTTAACGATGGACTGGCTGACGGCCTCGCGCGGCGCTCATGAGGTGCAGGCGGTACTCGACACCGGGGTTGCAGTGGCCGATCTCGCGACGAAAGGCATTTCGACGGCATCGATCCATGCGTATCAGGCATGGCTCCATGCACCGCACTTTTTAGGAATTCCGTTCGTGTGCAATCTTCCGGCGATGTTGGTCGTCGTGTTGGTCACTTGGATCGTTTACATCGGCATTCAAGAGTCGAAGCGGGTTTCGAATTTCATGGTGATGCTGAAGGTTGCAGTGCTGTTACTCGTCATTGGGCTCGGCGCTTTTTATGTGAAGCCTGAAAACTGGTCGCCGTTCATGCCGAACGGACTTCCAGGTGTATTGAAGGGCGTTTCAGGAGTGTTCTTCGCCTACATCGGTTTTGACGCGATTTCGACGACGGCCGAAGAGTGCAAGAACCCTCAGCGCGATCTGCCGCGCGCGATGATGTATTCGCTCGTGATCTGTACCGTGCTTTACATTCTGGTCGCGCTGGTGCTGACGGGCGTGGTGAATTATCAAAAGCTCGCCGTGGGCGATCCGCTGGCATACGTGTTCGGTCCTGACGGAGCGGGCGTGCACTGGATTGCGGGAGTGATTGCGGTCAGTGCGGTCGTCGCCCTGTTCACGGTGCTGCTCGTGTTCCAGTTGGGACAACCCCGGATCTGGATGGCGATGAGTCGCGACGGATTGCTGCCTCCGATTTTTTCGTCGATTCATCCGAAGTTCAAAACCCCGTGGTTTTCGACCTTGGTGACCGGCGTTTTTGTCGGAATTCCCTGCTTGTTCATGAATCTGACCGAAGTGACCGATCTGACCTCGATCGGAACCTTGTGCGCGTTCGTTCTGGTTTGTGCCGGCGTTTTGAAGTTGGACCCGCATCGCCCGAAGGTGCCTGGCCGTTTTTACACGCCTTATGTGAACGGAAAATATATTTTCCCGATTTTGGTGGTGCTCTCGGCGCTGGCTTGTTTCATTTTTAATACCGATGCCGTGATGAATTTTTTCTCGCTCAACGGCGGGTGGGAAGTGTGCAAGCACAAGATTCCGCTTTTGGTGTATTTGGTGGGCATGGTTTACCTTTGCTGGCTTACTTTTAAAAAGAACTTCTCGTTGATCCCGCTGCTCGGGCTGACGAGTTGCGGCTATCTCATGACCGAACTCGGGATCGTCAACTGGATGCGTTTCCTGCTTTGGCTGGCTGTGGGGTTGCTGATTTTCTTCTTTTACAGTATTCATCACTCTAGACTGAATCCGGCGAGATTGAATCCGAAACGAGGCTGATCATGAGCGAAAACTCTCAACCGTCCCCAAAAACATCTCAAAAAGAAAAAGACTCTTTCAACGTTCCGGTCGAAAAAAGCCCGTGGCTGATCTATGCACTTTTGCAGATTCCACTCGTGCTTATCATGGTCGTGATCGTTTATTTCATGTATCAAGCGAGTCATGGGAACTAAATCCACGCGGCTCATCGGCCGTGAATCTGAAAAGCAGATGATTCAGGCCTTTCTTCAGGCGGGCAAGCACGTGTTGCTCGAAGGGCCGGTCGGAGTGGGGAAGACCACGCTGGCTCAGACCGTAGCCGATTCGCTCTCGAAAAAAGTGATTCGTGTCGACGGTGACGGACGTTTCACGGAACAAAAATTAGTCGGCTCGTTCGATCCGAAGCTGGCACTCGATCTTGGGTTCTCGAAAGAGAGCTTCATCCCCGGGCCTTTGTATCAGGCCATGCACGAGGGTGCGATTCTGTTGATGAACGAGATGAACCGAATGCCCGAGATGGTTCAGAACGTTTTATTGCCAGCGCTCGACGAGGGAAAGATTCAGATTCCGATTTTAGGTGAAGTCGTAGCAAAGCCCGGCTTTTGTGTGATCGCGACCCAAAACCCCCGCGAGTTCGTGGCGACTTCGCCGCTCTCGGAGGCGCTGCTCGATCGTTTGGAATGGGTTCCGGTCGCCTATCTGGATGCGCAAGACGAAGAGGCGATCGTACTCGCTCAAGCGCCGCAATTGCCTGCGATATTAAAACCGTGGGCTCACCGCGCGGTTCTATTGATGCGGCTCACGCGTGAGCACCCGAAGATTCGGCGAGGCGCCTCGATTCGTGCTGCCATTTCGCTGATTCAAGTCCTGTCGGCCGAAATTCGTCACGGTTCGTCTAAGCCGGACGACGCCGAGATTTCGAAGCTGTTCTGGAAGACCGCTCAATCCGTCTTCGCCAACCGAATCGAACTCCAGGTCGGTAAGTTTTCGAAGCAATCGTACTCGCTTCTACTCGAAGAGCTGTTCGCGGATCTGAAATCCGAATTAAAAAAAAAGTCCGCTTGATGGCGTCTGATGCCGGCGCAGGAACCTCTGGCGGCGCAAACGCGCAGGGTACGCTCATCTTCCATGCCGATTCGGTGACGGACGATGATGACGAACCCCAGGCCGGAGAAAACGAAGCAGCTTCGCGCCGAGGCGAGCAGATGGATCCGGTGGGGCACGACCGGAAAGACGAGTGGGATCTGGCGATTCGTTTTCGCGACATTCAGCGATTCGGTTACCTTCAGCCGAAGCAGAGAAAGGAGCAATCCGAAAAAGCGATTCAAGCGGTCATGGATCGCGCACACGAATCGTTGGGCCCGATTCAGAAACCGTACCGCTACGAACACGTGAGCGAGTCCGAATTGGCGTCGTTTCCGCATGCCATTCAGTCGGCCGAGCTGGAAATCGAAGAAACGCTGGGGCGTATTCCCTTGGATCCGGTCTATCAAGTCCGACTCGAAAAAGATCATGGCCTGGTGCTGGTGCTCGATACGAGTCTCAGCATGAAGGGCGAGAAGCTGGCATTGTTGGGGGTCACGGTTGCGGCGATCGCGATGAGTTTGCCCCCTGAAACCTTCGCCATTTTAGGGTTCGATTCTGAGATTCACGCAGTGAAACCGTTTTCAGATCCCGCCCGACCCGAAGAATGCGTCGAGCGCGTGCTGTCGATTCCACCCGGCGGATTCACCAACATTCAACGCGGCCTTCAATTCGCGAAGCAATGGATTCAAGAAAGCCGCTATCCTCAAAGTCGGGTGATCCTCGTCAGTGACGGACGTTACACCGAAGGCGCTGATCCGACCGTGATTGCACGCGAGTTTCCGTTCATCTATCCCGTGAAGATCGGCAAGGACCCCACGGGCCGCGAAGTCATGCGCGAAATCGCTGACGGCGGATTAGGAAGTTTCACCGAAGTCCGCGAGATGAAGGACCTGCCTCGGATGCTCTTGAATCTGATCCGCGCTTGGGTGAGGTAGGGACGATAGGTGTCTGACTACTTTTTGATGTCCATTGCGTCATTCGCGAATGACGCAATGGACATCAAAAAGTAGTCAGACACCTATCTCAAAGCGGATTCAGGAATTCTTTCAGATGATTCTTCTGAAACTCGGGCAGCAAAAATGCGCCTTCGTGAATCCCTGAGTTGTACCACTTAAACGACAACCCTGAAGCGGCGATGCGCGAGGTGCTGAGGTCGTCGATCGGATGAATCACATCGGTGGCGTAGCTGAACGACCACAGACCACCGGGATAAGTCATGTTCGTGAAATTCAGAAAATGCACGCGCTTGAAATGATTTTTCAGCACCCGAGCGAGTGTCTTCTGCATTTTTTCGGCATAGAACGGGCTTTCCGCCTGCGAGACGATGATGCCGTTCGGGCTTAAGATCTGTTTCAAATTCGCATAGAACTCATCCCCGAACAGAGGCTGAGCGAATCCCACCGGATCGGTCGAGTCGACGCAAATCACGTCGAATTTCTGGATTCCTTCCTTCGCGGCCCGTTCGACCCAGGCGATGCCGTCTTCGATGAAGGTCTTTAACCTCGGGCTCGAAAAAACCGAAGCCGTCTGAGGGATGAACTCTTTGCACGCGCGCACCACGGCTTCGTCGATCTCGACCAGCACACAGCTTTCAAGCGAGGCATGACGTAAAATTTCGCGGGCAGTACCGCCGTCGCCGCCGCCGATCACGAGGGCATTTCTTGGGTTCGGATGCAGGAACATCGGAATGTGCGCCATCGTCTCGTGATAAATGTACTCATCGCGCTCCGACAGCATGAAGCATCCGTCGTTGAGCAGAATGCGTCCGTGTGTCGGCGATTGAACGACTTCGACCGTCTGGAAGGCACTTTGTTCCGAGAACAGGATTTCCGAGCGCGGAAACCCGAACTGGACCTGACCCTCGAAAGTTTCAGTGACCCATTGAGAAGGCTTTACGGATTGATCCATACTGAATTCCTTTTCGTCGCGCGCGAGTAAAGGGGTGAAGCCAAGGCTTCGGCGCCCCGGATGGCGTTGAAGCTGAAGATCACGCCGGGCGGAAGGTCCAGCTCTTTCGTTTCAGAGACGTCGAACGACGGAAGCGTTTCGCAGCGGAAGATTTCGCGGCTTTCGTGATGAAATTGCACGAGCAGCGAAATCTGAGGTTTGAACACGTTCAGCACGGTTTGAATCGCCTTGCGGAATTCGCGCTCGTTCGCGAACGCGTGATTCGTCTCTAAGCTGACGTACGAAGCTTCTTCTTCGGGCGTGATGTGAATCGTGAAGTACTCGCGGCCCGAAAGGGCGTTCAATGAATAGCCGCAAGGGTCGAACCAGAATTCGTCGACGAGAAAATTCGGGAAAATCGAGTTGAAGTGAAACAACCGGCTCCATTTCGCGCGGTTAGTTTTTGAAGTATCGCGCAAGGCCGCGAGAACCTTCGGATCGAGATCGTGCATCAGCAGCTCGAACGTGCGGGCCTGTTCGGGCGACGGAGCGGTTTTGCACCAATGGAACAGGCGGATGTAGCCTCCGACTGCTTCGTACTCGATGTGATGAATCTGGCCGTCGTGGAACCATTCCTTCAGCGTTTCGACGTCGTTTTCAAAGGTGCTAAGTTGTGCTTGCGGGAAGGCCTCGTTTTTACGCTCGAAGAAGAGCGCATTGACTTGCTCGATGCCGACCTTTTCGATGACTTTTTTTGCGGCATCGATGAGGCGGGTTTGCCCGCAGGTGATCATCAGAATTCGGTCGCGAAAGACGAACAGCGACGACTCAGAAAGCAGATAAGCATCGACTTCGAGGGTGGAAAGTTCGGACAGAATGCGAGCACCCGTCGCTTCGACGACGGAGGCCCAGAACGTGCGGGGAAGGTAACGGAGCGATTCGAGCTTGCTTCCGTTTTTCGTCGAAAAAGTGATTTCTAATTTTTTTTCGGAACCTTCAAAAACAGTCCCCTCGAATGCCCAACCTTGACTCATGCTTCATAGATAAAGGCAGAGGGGGGTGGGTGCAACCTTTTTTTGCCCCTCGTGGCAAAAAAATCGAAAAAAATCATTTTTTTCTAATTTTTATTTAATATTACAGATCGATCTGTGTGCCGAGCTCGATCACCTGCTCGGGCGGCAATCCGAAGTAATCGGTCGCGTTTCGCGCATTTCTCGATAAAAACGCGAAAATCGCTTGTTGCATTCGAGGCATTGAGCCTCGATCGTGCTCGACGAAGGTCTCGTGTCCGAGCACGTAGAGGATATCGCGAGCCCAGTAATACAGATCGAGCTTTTGAAAGGCTTTCTCCATGACCTGCGGAATGTTCGGAACTTCCATGAATCCGTAGCGGACGAGCACGCGGTAGAAGCCTTGTCCGAGTTCGGCGACGTCCACCCGGTTTTCTTCTTCGCTCTCACTACAATAGAACGGAATGTTTTCGGAGGTCACGGTGAGCAGAATCACCGTTTTGTGCAAGGTATGAAAGCGTTTCACCATGCGCATGACCACGGGAGGAACCCCGTTCGAGTTCGAAGCCAAAAAGACGGCCGTGCCAGGGATCCGGAAGCTGATTTTTTTGTCGAGATGCTCGAGAAATTTATCGATCGGCGGCGAGTTCGTGATGAAGTGCCGGGCAAGCAAACTGCGTCCTACCTTCCAAAGCCACATGACGATGAAAAAGCCCGCGCCGACGAAGACGGGGATCCATCCTCCTTCGAAAAACTTCATCGCATTCGCTGAAAAGAGAGGAACGTCGAACGATAAAAACAGCGCCAAGACGGCCCATGATGCGATCGGGTTCCATTTCCAGTGGTGCCGGGTAACGAGAAAAAAGACGATCGAAGTAATCACCATCGTGCCCGTCACGGCGAGACCATAGGCGGCGGCCAGGCGGCCCGATGATTGCATTTGAAGCACGAGCGTGATGCTGATCACCGCGAGCACGGTGTTGATGAACGGAACGTAAATCTGACCTTCGCCTTTTTCGGACGTGTGCTTCACCGTCACGCGCGGAAAGTAACCGAGTCGGATCGCCTGGTTGGTGAGTGAGTACGAGCCCGAGATCATCGCCTGCGACGCGATCACAGTCGCGATCGTGGCCAATACGATCATCGGATACAAAAGCGCCTGCGGAACGAGCCCGTAAAACGGGTTCCCCGCAAGGTCGGGGTGTTCGATGAGCAATGCTCCTTGACCCAGATAATTCAGAACGAGACAGGGAAACACCAGAAACAGCCATGCCGTCTGAATCGGCTTTTTGCCGAAGTGGCCCATATCCGCGTATAGGGCTTCTGCGCCTGTGAACGCGAGTACGATTGAGCCTAGCATCCGAAAGGCATGCCAATGGTGGTGTTCGAAAAATTCAAAGGCATAAACCGGAGACAGCGCTTGAAGCACGCCCGGAGTCTGAAAGATGTGGACGAGGCCTAAGCCACCGATGCTTAAAAACCAAAGAAACATCACGGGGCCGAAAAGCGTCCCGATTCGTTCGGTGCCGGTCTTTTGAACCCAGAAAATCACCACGAGAATCGCCACCGTGATCGGAACGACAAAGTGTTCGAGCCCCGGTGCTGCGAGTTTCAAACCCTCTACCGCTGAAAGGACCGAAATCGCAGGCGTGATGACGCCATCGCCGAAAAGGAGGGATGCACCTGCAATCACCAGCAGGGCAGCGGTCCCCATTCGTCCGGGATAGGGAACCTTCAACTTCTCAGGCAAGAGTGAAAGCAAGGCCATGATGCCGCCTTCGCCCCGGTTGTCGGCCTTCATGATGAAGTAAATGTATTTGAACGAGACGATCATCGCGAGGCCCCAGAAAATCAGCGAGACGATCCCGAAAAGATTCGAGGCAATGTCGGCGCTCACTCCGTGCCGGGGATTCACGCATTCCTGCACGGTATAAAGGGGGCTCGTTCCGATGTCTCCGAAGACGACGCCCAAGGCACCGAGCGTGAGAAGACCGAAACTTCCCTTATGATGTTGATGAGTTGAGCTCTCCACGATAGTTTCACCCTACCCGAGTTCCTTAAAGTCTGCATCAAGAAAGAGCGCCTGGTCGGAAAGCTTTGACACCCCCAGTCCTCTTTGCTAAAAGTCACTCGATGAAAAAAGGGTGGGTTTTAATCTCAGCGCTCGCAACGGCGTCGATCACGTTCACGGTACCTTCGGCGTTTGCCGATCAATGGAATTCCAGAAACGATCCGGGAATCATGGATCCGCATTTCGTTTACCAGCTCTCGCGTCTGCCGACCGAGGGCAAGCTCGATGTGATTCCGTGGTCTGAAACTTATTGGCCCAGTAAGCAGGGAAGCATCAACGTGCGCTGGAATCAGCCGCATCCCGAGGGGTTCAAATACACGTCTCCGTCGCGAGCCGAAGTGATGACGATGTCGCGAGACGAGCTGAGCCGTCTTTCGCCTTCCGAAAAATACGATATTTTCATGGGTCGATATGATTATCCCCTCAAAAAAGAAGTGAGCGGGATCGCAACCCCGAGCGCTCGGTGGTGGGCCGGGATTTGCGACGGCTGGTCGATGGCCGCGATTCAATACGCCGAACCGATGGCAGTGGATGCGACGAACCCCGACGGTGTCGTCGTGCCGTTCGCGGCTTCGGATGTGAAGGGGTTAATGAGTTACTCAGCCGCGATGCACTTTCAAGTTGAAACCCGCCAAGTCGGCAGCAAGTGCAACGGCATGGGCCGTGTGTTCGGCTCGGCTCAATGCGGGGATATCAATCCCGGCGCTTTGCACGTCATTCTGGCCAACGAGATCGGGATCAAGAAGCAAGGCTTCGTCACGGAACGCGATCCGGGCAACCAGATTTGGAATCAGCCGACTTACGGATTCAAATTTCAGATGATGGGTTCGGCAAAACCCGAAGACGGCGCTTACGGCGTTCGCGTGCAGGCCACGCTCTACTTTGCCGACGAGCTCGACAAGCCGGAATGGCTGCCGGTCGTCGGTACCGACAAATTCAAAGAGGGCAAAATCGAGATGGATTACATCCTCGACCTCGACGCCGCCGGCAACATCATCGGCGGCGAATGGGTGGGACACTCCGACCATCCCGATTTCGTATGGCTGCCCGTCAATCACATCGTTTTTGCGGGCAATCTGGACGGAATCAATCGACTCTACAAACCGAATCGTGTTACTCCTTAAGGAGTGAAAGCGGTCGTTTTCTTTGACGGAATCTGTAACCTTTGTAACGGATGGGTGGATTTTTTACTGCCGCGTCTGAAAACAGACTCGCGGCTGACGTTCGCTTCTTTGCAAGGAAAGACGGCGTCCGAATTACTCAAAAATCCCGGCCTGACTTCGATCGTCCTCTGGCGAGACGGAGAAGTGTTCACCGAATCGGACGCGATTCTGAGGATCTTGGGCGAGCTTCGCGGGCCGTGGTCGTGGCTTCGCGGTTTTTGCGTCATTCCTCGCGGGCTCCGCAACATGCTTTACCGCTGGATCGCGCGCCATCGCTACCGCTGGTTCGGCAAGCGTGAAACCTGTCGCGTTCCGACCCCCGAAGAGCGAGTTCATTTTCAAAATCGGTTTTTAGAATAGTCATGGAAAAGGCTTCCGTTCTTCTTTCGCAAATTCTGCTCGGCGGAAATCTCAAAGACAAACTTTCGGGTGCGCGGTGGTCGCTCTCTGAAATCGAGTGGGATTCGGCATCCGTCGTTCTGCCTGAAACCCCCGGGCGTGGAGGCGGACTTCGCGGGCAAGCGCAGGCCTCGCATTCGTTTCCGAAGCGTTCCGAGTTGAAGCAAGAATCGGCGCGAGGTCGGCTGCTACACTTTTTTGCCAACCATGAGTTGCTGGCGATCGAGACGATGGCGTTTACTCTTTTAAAATTTCCGGAAGCGCCGGTCGAATTCAAACAGGGGGTGATGAAGACCCTTCAGGACGAACAGCGGCATCTGGGCTTGTATTTGGCCCGCATGCGCGATTTCGGTGTCGATTTCGGTGCGGACGGGCAGATGCCGCTCAATCTCTATTTCTGGAACGCACTGAAGACGCTTCAGACGCCGCTCGATTTCGTCACCCGCATGAGTCTGACCTTCGAGCAGGCGAACCTCGATTTCGCGCTGGAGTACTCGCGGCTGTTCGAGCAAGAAATCGGCGATGAAAAAACGGCGAAATTATTGAAGACCGTCCACGACGACGAAATCAATCACGTCGCCCATGGGTTGAAGTGGTTTAACGTCTGGCGAAACCGCGACGAGAGCGAATTCGAATCGTATGAAAAACTGCTGCCGTTCCCGCTGACCGCCCGGCGAGGAAAGGGCGGAAAGTTTTTCTCGGCAGAGTCGCGAAAAAAAGCGGGATTGTCCGAGGAATACATCCAGGCAATGCGAGTCGCGGGCGGATCGCGCGGACGGGTGCCCGATTATTTTTTCTTCAACCCTCAGTGCGAGGTCGAGGGGAAGGTCCGGCTCACTCCCGCGCTTCGTGAAAAAATCCGCGATCTGGCGCCGCTGATGATTTGGCTTGCGCAAGAAGACGACGGGGTGGAGTTGCCTGAGAAGCCCGATTTGAAATGGCAGAACGCAATTTTCGAGTTCAAGGGCGAGATGCCCGAAATGATCATCAGCTCGGACGGAGCGCTTCCCGAGTCTGCACAAAAATTCGCTGCGATCGAATCGCTTCAGCCTTGGGGCTGGGGACCGAGCGCGTGGTCACGGTTTTTGGAACTGGAAAATAAAATTCGAAGAAAGCCCCCGTTTTCGGCAAGCGACGTCGGCGAGCGATTCTTTTCGAAGGCTTGGTGGAAATGCGAGCTTCAGGCACGAGGGGTTCAGGTCGAGGGACGAGCGCTCTTTCATTCCGATGAGTTCGATCATTGGAGAGCCGGGCTTTCGTCCGAGGATATGGACTCGGAGTTTTTATTGAAATCAGCCGTGAGCACGAGCGGGCGTGGGCATCTCGCATTCACGCGATCGATGTTGGAGGACGAAGCACTCGGCACGAAGATCCGAAACCGGATTCGCGACGAAGGAGCTGTCGTGATCGAGCCGATGCTTCCAAGGAGGATCGATTTTTCGACTCAATACCGTTTGATGCCGAACGGAGAAGTCCGTGAAGAAGAGCCCAGGTTTTTTCTGACGGATTCGCGCCATCAGTACCTCGGGGCTTTGCTCGGCGATTGGGGAGCCCGCACGGCCTTTGCGACCGAGACCCGGTTTTTACATGAACATCGGCAATGGCTTCGCGAACAGCACCGAGTCGTGATTGAGATCCTCCGAGAAAACCGTTACGAAGGCCCATTCGGGGTCGATTCGCTGTTGTATGAGGCAGACGGCGAACTTCGAGCCGCGCCGATCATTGAAGTAAATGTGCGCCACACGATGGGCACCGTCGCTTTGAAAATCGAGCGCGCATTAGAGCGCAAGCACGGGCGTCGTCCCGCGCTGTGGGTATTTCTGGATCGTGCTCGGGTCAGCGCTCGCGATCTTGACGAACGTTATCCGGGTAAATGGCTGGCCACGACCCCTGAGTCGCAGGCGAAATCGACGTGGACGGCGGCAATCTGGGATGATTCGGTTCTCAGCGCTGAAGGCCTTCATAATACGGTGGGCATCAAAAAGTAGTCAGACACCAAAAAAGCCCGGTGAAAACTTCACCGGGCTTTTTTTATTTTCATTTACGCAATCCGCTTAGACCGCAGGATGGTGAGGATGCGGCATCGGGCGTGGAGCCGGATGCGGAGCTGGCCGAGATGGAGCCGGTCTTGGTGCCGGGCGTGGCGCTGGTCTCGGTGCTGGACGCGGAGCCGGTCTTGGAGCCGGACGAGGTGCTGGTCTCGGCGCTGGACGCGGAGCCGGTCTTGGAGCCGGACGAGGTGCTGGTCTCGGCGCTGGGCGCGGAGCCGGTCTCGGTGCCGGACGTGGCGCCGGAGCTGGACGCGGAGCAGGTGCTGGGCGTGGCGCTGGTGCCGGACGCGGAGCGGGTGCTGGGCGTGGCGCTGGTGCCGGACGCGGAGCAGGCGCTGGCCGAGGTGCTGGTGCCGGACGCGGAGCAGGCGCTGGCCGAGGTGCTGGTGCCGGACGCGGGCTAGGATTCACCGGACCTGGGCGAGGACCAGGGTTGACTGGACCCGGACGCGGTGCTGGATGCACCGGACCTGGACGTGGGCCAGGGTTCACTGGACCCGGGCGAGGTGCTGGATGCACAGGGCCTGGACGTGGGCCAGGGTTCACTGGACCTGGGCGTGGACCCGGATGAACCGGACCTGGATGCGGTCCCGGCACGGGTGGACGCGGATGCGTCGGGAACCGAGGAGCGCGTTGTGCCGGACGTGGCGGATAGCGGACCGGGTGTTGATACGGATAATGCGGAACCGGGTGACGTCCGACGTACCGAGGCGGAATCGGATGAACCGGATGCATGATTCGACCCGGGAACGGATGCGGATACGGATAACCGACCGGCCAGCCGTATACGATCACGACCGGAGGAGGCGGAAACACGTAAACCGGATAGAAAATCGGATCCGGATAAGCGCGCGGTGCTGGCCATGGATTGTCGATCACGACCGAGCCGTCAGCCGGAGTCAGATCGTCAATTTGGAGGTACCAAACTTCGCCGTTCGGATACGAGACTTTTGCCATTCCGTTTTCATAAAGATCGGCAATCGTTCCGAGATAACCGTCGTCGTCGCGAACCGAATCGCCGATGCAGAAACCGTAAAGGCATTGCACTTCGCGAGAAAGGTATTGCAAGTCGATGGTATTGGTATCGCCGTTGTCGTAAGCGACGACTGCGGTTTCATCCGAATAGATTTGCTGAATGAAACCTTCCAGATTGCGGTAATCGATCACTCGATCGTTCATGCAAATCGAGGATTGATCGTCTCGGGTGAAACATTGCGGGGAGTCCGCTTGTGTTTGTGCTTGAGCCGGAAGACCAGTCCCTTCACAAACGAGAAACAAGGCTAGTAATAGATACTTCATACGATCCTTTCGTTTTGTAAAATAGATCAGTGGCTGCAAGGGGATGTAGCACCCCGTTGGAGTCTATGAAACTCAATTCGATTTGAAAGGGATCAGGATGGAATAAGGGTGGAATGAGAAAAAGAGCGGCGCGTTAAATTATTCTTGCGGTTTCAAGCCAACATAAAGCCGGTGCACATCGTCGTTATCGTCGAGATCGCCCAGGAACTCCGAAACTTCTTTCATCTGCTCGTCATTGAGCTCGACATAGTTCTTGGCGAGAAAGCTCAGCTCGGAAACGAGAATGTCCCAGCCGTTCGAACTTAAGAATTTATTCACGGAGTCAAGTTCAGTCACACCGCAAGTAAAACGCGCAAGAGTTCCGTCCGTCGGTTGTCCTTCGCCCGGCTTGAACGTTTGCACGTCGTCCGCTCCGGCTTCGATCGCAACACTTTCGAGATCGATTCCGGTCTGAGTGGAATGAGCGTCCACCACGCCTTTTCGGTCGAACATCCACGCAACCGAACCCGATGAGCCCAATTGGCCTTTGCGAAAAAGGCTGCGGACGTCGGCAGCCGAGCGGTTTCGGTTATCGGTCAGACATTCGACGATGACGGGAACCTGATGAGGTGCGAAGCCTTCATACATGACTGTTTCGTATTGGACCGGATCATCTGACAAACCGGCTCCGCGTTTGATGGCGCGTTCGATGGTGTCACGAGGAACGGAATTTTTGCGCGCGTCATCGAGAGCCGCACGAAGACGGAAGTTCGCGGCAGGGTCGGGGCCTCCCATTTTTGCAGAGACGATGATCTCTTTAACGAGTTTGCCGACGAGCTGGCCTTTTTTGTTCGCGGCCTGCTGACGGCCTGCGTGTTTCCATTGTGCTCCCATGACGTGATTTCCTTTGAAATACAAGTATGCCAAAGATTCATGCTAAAGTCGAGGTATGACCCCCGAAAACCAAACGAGATTCGAAGCACTGCAAGCAGCCGAACGGAAATTAGGCGAGTTCCAGGCATTTTTATATGACTGTGACGGCACCCTGGTCGACAGCATGTTGCCGCACAAAGAGGCCTGGGCTCATGAAATCCAGAAGCATGCTCCTCAAATCACGACCGAGACGATTTTTGCATTGATCGACGAGTTGGCCGGAATGCCCGGAACGAAGACGATCGAGGTGCTGAACGCCCGTTACGAGATTCATCTCGACCCGCAGGAGCTTTCGCACGCGAAGGAGAAGAATTTTTTCGAAAATTACCTCGATCGCGTGACGGCGATTCCTCACGTGGTCGAAGACCTGAAAGCGCACGCCGCGAAGGGAGCCAAGATCGGCGTGGTCTCGGGCGGACGAAAACGAGTGGTGAGTCGGATGCTTGAAACCGTGGGCATTGCATCGCTCGTAAACGTCATCATTTGCGCCGAAGACGTGAAGGTGGGCAAACCCCATCCCGAGTCGTTCTTAATGGCAGCCCAGAAGTTAGACGTGCCTCCGTCGGCGTGTCTCGTGTTGGAAGACGCACAACTCGGAGTCGAGGCCGCGATTGCGGCCGGCATGAAATGGATTCGGATCGATCAGGTGTAGGGCCGCCTTACATGTCCTGCCGCATGGCGAGCAAGTGAAACACTTTAAACTGAGCGGCGCCTGCGGTGTACATGATTTTTCTGAGCGTGTCGTACTTCACACGTTTGTCGGCTTCGATCGCCAGCACTCCGTCGAACGGAAGTGGGTTCCCTTCGGCATCGCGTGCTGACGATTTCGTACGCAGAAGCTCCGCCTTTTCTCGGGCGTGGTTCAAAGCATCGTACAAACGGGCGATCCGCATTCCGCCTTCGTCGAGATCTTCGTTCTTGAATGCATACGAAGGTTGATCGGCGTTGAGCGAATCGGCGGTTTGAACGAATTCCACCACGCGCTGATTATCGAAGGTGATCGCTTCAGGCGTCACGATCAAAAGCAGACTGTCGGGAGTGAGCTCTTGCGTCTTCGAGATCGGAAGCTTCATGCCCGGCACCGACGAAAACGAGTTAGTGCTGGTCGCATAGCTTTTCAGCAGGAACACGAGGATGATGACGAGAATGTCCATCATCGACGTCAACTGAAGTTCGAAGTCCTTGTGGATGATTTTGCGGCCGCGACGATTGCGGATGGATCTACGGAAGGCCATTAATCGTCTCCCAGAAGGTTGCCGAAAACGACCTCACTGAAGAGGTTTTTCGCTTGTTCTTGAACACCGGTTTTTTCGTTCTTCACGACGATCACCGGATCGGTCTTATCGAGTGCTTTCGCGGCGTCGAGTACCGTCACGATCGTATCGTAAGAGGTGTTCTTCTGCGGAACGAGGATGATTTTATCTTCGGTCGGGAACTTCTGCTTGATCGCGATCAGCGATTCGTGAAGCTTCAGCACATCCACCGTTCCGTCCTGACGATTCTGGATCTTCTCTTGCTTGATCAGATCGAACGGGCTCCACACGACGACGTCGTGATCGTCGAGGGTGACTGTCAGTTGCAGCGGACGTTGTTTCAGCTGTTGCTGATTCTGAGCGCTGCTCACCAACGGAAGCGGAGATTCGACCATGGTCAACGACAGAAACGCCATCGTGTACATGAGGAAGGAAATCATCGTCACCAAAGCGTCGAGCATCGGAACGAGATTGATTTGAATCTCGGCGGGCTGCGAACGTCTTCGGGCGGAGGGTCTTTTCAGCACTGGAAGTTCTCCTTTAAGCGATTAGCGGCTTTCCGAGGAGTGTTGAACCTTACGTGCCGAAAGAAGATCGAGCAGCTTCACGCTGTGTTCGTCGATATCTGAAACGATTCGCGAAGCCTTGGCTGCCAAGAAGGAGTGAGCAACCATGGTTCCGATCGCGACGACGAGACCGAAGGCGGTGGCGTACATGGCTTCTGAAATCCCGGCCGACAGAATGGCTTGGCGTTGAGCAGGGTCGGCCATCGAAACGGCCGCGAACGATTTAATCAGACCCGAGATCGTTCCTAAAAGGCCGAGGAGGGTCGCGATGTTCGCGATCAGGGCCAGGTAAGGAAGATTGCGTTCGAGCTGCGGAAGCACTTCGAGTGAAGCCGCGTCGATCGCGTTTTGAATTTGCTCTTCGCTGCGAGAAGCGCGCATCAGGCCCGCTTTGATCACGCGGGGGAGTGCCGCTTTTTCGGCGCCGTTACAGACGCGAATCGCGCCGTCCAAGTCGTTGGCCAGGACGTACTTTTGAATCTCGAACATGAAGGAAGAACCGTTCACGTTGAGACGCATGAATAATTTCACGAAACGTTCGATGATGAAGGCGACCGCAAAAGCCAGCGTGATCGCGATCAGGTAAGTGGCGAAGCCTCCGTGCTGGAGGGCGACCAGAATTCCGGTTTGAGTGGCTTGTGCTGCGTCTTGAGCAACTTGTGGATCCATCCGTGTGTTCTCCTATTTCTTCCGTTTAATAAAAGGATAGAGAACC
>Ga0164242_10004179_pt1 | contig 16259 bp, 15 predicted proteins | sample OricomgcompostMG_FD_108783 | JGI IMG/M metagenome (GOLD analysis project Ga0164242, IMG submission 108783) | Miracle-Growth compost microbial communities from Emeryville, California, USA - Original compost - Miracle growth compost (MG) ... | reverse complement strand
TTTTGCAAGCTTTTGCAGCAAACAACTCCAAAAACTTGCAAAATTATAAGGGAAAAATAATGAATTTTCGATCCTGTTTCTCGAGAAATATTATAAAATTAGGCGTTTTTCACGTTCGACTAAGTGAAATTAGTATATATTAGCTTACTTGTTGTTTTGGTGAATTTTTTGCTCCCCATCGCACCAATAGTTCTTTTAATTCTTCAGGCTTAATCGGTTTAACGGCCACATCATCCATACCCACTGCCAAACAATTAGCTCTATCTTCTTCGTGCGCAAAGCCAGTGATTGCAATAATAGGAATATGTTTACGGTTTTTCTCGCGCCGGCGTATTTCTTCTGTGACGTCTAAACCACTCATTTCTGGTAAACCTATATCCATAAAAATCATATCGTAATCATTTGCACTCATCGCAAGCGCCTGTAAAGCATTTTCTGCCAGGTCAACTTGACAGCCCAATTTCTCTAACATTTTAACATGGACGCGTTGCACCACAGGGCTATCCTCAACTAATAAAACACGCCATTGTATTGGTATGGGTACAATAGCCGATTTTTTCTCAGGACTATTTTTGTCTTTCCATTTTTCCCAGACGGCTGTTAAGGTCGTTAATAATTCAGAAGGATGCACCGGTTTTGTTAAGCAATCAAAAAATCCTGCGGCTTTTGCCCGTTCTTTGGCAGTAATTGGGCTTGGCGGCATTAGCAACAATAACATTGGCCGTGTCGTTAAACCCGCTTGATTATTGATGCGCGTACCCAGTTGCATGGCGTCGATACTACTTAGTTGTTGATCGATGATTACAATATCAAAGGGTTCTTTACGGCGTTGTGCTGTTAACAAAACATTTAACGCCTCTGCACCCGCTGTTAATTGCGCCAATGAACTACCGATGTGTTTATATAGCACTTCTCCACGCAACGTATCATCAACAATTAACACTCTTACGCGTGATTTATAGGAATCCCAAGTGGAAACTTCACCTGTATCACTATGCAGTACAAAAGGAATTGTGCAAACAAACGTCGAACCTTGTCCTGCTTGGCTGTCTACTTCCATATGTCCGCCCATTAATTCAACATAGGCTTTGCTCAGCGTTAAACCCATGCCTAAACCACCATAGCGGCGCGAATAAGAAGAATCAGCTTGTTTGAAACGATCAAAAATCATTCTTAATTTATCAGGCGGAATACCAATTCCTGTATCTTTAACCGTTATTTCCAGTAGCGTTTGATCATCAACCTGTCTTAATGCTTTTACTGCAATAACAATATAACCTTGTTCAGTAAATTTAACGGCATTACCTAAAAGATTTAATAGAATTTGTCGCAAAGCACGCGCATCACCGATTATCTGACTGGGTACATCACCTTGATAATCCACTAATAGTTCCAACCCTTTTACTTTAGCCTGGAAAATTAAAATATTAGTGATATCTTCTATTAAACGGCGTAAATCCAATGGTGCTGGTTGTAATTCAATTTTGCCTGCTTCTAAACGTGTTAAATCCAGCAAATCATTTACCAATGAAAGCAAATGTTCACTGGCTTTAATAATATCTTCAACCTGATCGCGCTGGCCTGGCAATAAACAATCCACGGATAGTAATTGCGCCATGCCGATAATACCGGTCAAAGGGATACGTAATTCATGGCTGATCATGGCTAAAAATTCGGATTTGGCTAAATTGGCTGCTTCAGCACGATCTTTAGCCTCACGTAACATAGCTTCTGCGATTTTTTCACGCGTGACATCAACAGCTACTCCGGTTATACCACAACACTCACCCGCTTCGTTATAAATAGGAAAACCTCTATCAAGAATCCAGCGAACCTCACCGTCAGGCCGGATAATACGATAGCTTTCTTCATATCTTGCCTCAGGGCCTAGTTGCCGTACTCTTTCAGCCATCGCCTGAATAGGATGGTAGTTTTCGCGAATATCATCAGGATGGAGAAAATTGATCCATTCTTCGGGGGCTTTATATAGTTGCTCACGCGGGCGGCCCCATATCTTTTCATAAGCAGGGCTAATATAGATAATCTTTGCATCTGGGCTACTTAGCCAATAAACGCTACTTTCGCTTTTTTCCGCCAGTTTAGCCAAAAAGTTACCAATTTGGTCTATTACGGTTAACTTGTCATCCATCGTTCACCATCCAGTTGTGATTTTTGGCTATATTATATTATGTTAAGCCAAAACATACAAAAAAACCTTGCTATTAGGAGTGTTTTTGGGTTTGATAAGGTCGGATACATGCTTATTACTTGCAGCATAGACCCAGCCATTCTTAATACTTTGGTGAATAAATTAGAGGTAAGTATATTAACGATTCTGCAGCCAGCAATCTCAGAAATAAATTCTGTCATATCATGGAAAACTCTCTAAAGATTAATCTAACCTGCACTACACAATTAAAAGAAAAAAACAGCAGCTCACAATCTTACTTAAAGCAGCAAATAATCCAATTAAACTTTTAGATGAAGAAAATACCTAAGAAATCAAGTTCATCTTGTATAAGGAAGTTATTTATATACAAGTAGTATTAAGAATCCCCTTCCCCTCTTACATAAAAAGCAGTAGTATATAGGCAAAATTTTCACCCTTTAACCCTTTCTCTGTGAGGTAAGTCTCTTGGCTAAAATTATTGTAATTACTTCGGGTAAAGGTGGCGTTGGCAAAACGACCACAAGCGCGGCTTTTGCCGCCGGCCTTGCTCTGCGCGGCTTCAGGACAGTTGTAATTGATTTTGATATTGGTTTACGTAATCTGGACTTAATTATGGGTTGTGAACGCCGGGTTGTTTATGATTTTATTAATGTAATAAAAGGCGAAGCGAATCTTAAACAAGCACTTATCAAAGATAAACGTATTGACAACCTCTTTATCCTGCCAGCGTCGCAAACCCGAGACAAAGACGCATTGACACTGGAAGGCGTGCAAAAAGTACTGGATGAACTACAAAGTGATTATGATTATGTCATCTGTGATTCACCTGCGGGTATTGAACGTGGTGCTTATCTTGCTATGTATTTTGCTGATCACGCCATTGTGGTCACCAATCCTGAAGTTTCTTCGGTGCGCGACTCTGATCGTATGCTAGGCATTCTGGCGAGTAAATCGCGCCGCTCTGAACAAAAGCTGGATCCTATTAAAGAACATTTATTACTGACACGCTATTCCGTTAACCGTGTTGAACGCGGCGATATGTTAAGCGTAGATGATGTACTGGAAATCTTAGCTATTCCATTATTAGGCGTTATCCCAGAATCGCAAGCAGTATTACGCGCTTCTAACTCCGGTGTGCCAGTCACACTCGATGGCGAAAGTGATGCCGGACAAGCTTATATAGATGCTGTTGGCCGTTTCTTAGGTGAGGATCTACCGCACCGCTTCATAAAACCTGCTAAAAAAGGCTTTTTGAAACGCTTATTTGGTAGCAAAGAAGGAGCAGCTGCATGAGTTTATTAAATTATATCTTCCGTAATAAACCAAAAAATACTGCTTCTCTGGCTAAAGAGCGCTTACAGATTATTGTTTCACATGAGCGCACCACACGCAGTGGCCCTGATTACTTACCTATGCTACAGCGTGAACTGATTCAAGTAATCGCTAAGTATGTCGATATTGATCAAGACCAGGTTAAAGTTGAATTGGAACGTTCAGGCAATTGTTCAATTTTAGAATTGAATATTACTTTACCCGATCATATTACTGCAGAAGTTGATTAAATTGAGTTTTTCTGAGATAGCAGAAGCCGTTCTTTGGCAAATGCCTAATTTTGTTATCTGGAAAGATTTACAATCCCATTACTCTTGTGCAGGCATTATAGGAAGAACGCTAATTTCCTTAAACCAGATTTGTCCCATTTTATCATTAATTAAATCATTGTGATTTAACACCCCAATATAGCCTGTTGTTGGCCGTGGGCCACGCGAGGAATCGGAAGAAGCCTGTTTAGGTGGTAATGGTTGCGAGGGATTATAAGTACTCACTAGCTCGCCATTTACATACACTTTGACATGATCACCTTGTAAAAAAATATCCAGAGTATTCCATTCACCGGGTGGTTTAGTCGGTGCAATACTGGCAGCACTTAATGAATAAACTGAACCAGTCCGATGGTATTCATCAGCATAATCCTGAATTTTTATTTGATAGGCATGATTGACAGCATCCCACACATCAACAGGTGGTTTAGGTATTAATACAAATACACCTGAGCTGGTGGTCTTATCGCTCACCTTGTACACAACTCGCACAACACAATTGCCAAATTTTTCACGGTTATACCAAAGAATTCCGGTTTTACCGCCTGACATTAACATGCCCTTATCCACAGCAAAATTACCAAGACCTACAAAGGACCAATCTTCTACCTCTTTCCCATTAAACAGTTGCTGCCAGCCTGAAGTAGGTAATTCAGGTTCTTTTAATTGAGTATCAGTATCAGCATAAGCGTTCATAGCAAGTGAAATAAAAGTAAAAAGTAGCAAATAACGGATTCTTTTTAACATTGGAGCAACTTAAAAATAATGATGATAATAAACTAATTCAGGTGTAGAGAATGGCTAATGACTGAATTTGCTATGCGATAATTTCTACTAAAAAAAGCGCCTGGTCTTAAGAATTCTTTAAGCTTTCCCTGATATATTAAGCTTACGCCATTAAAGCTTATACAATGTTATGAAGCATAAGCTTTAGTAATTCTTTAACTAACTAAAGGGGAATTTAATGAGTTCATCATCATGCAGTTTTTATGGTTCTTGGGCAGTAACCGGCGGGTTTTTCGGTGGTGTGGCTGGAGGCGCTACCGGGTTTGCTATTGGTGGTTATCTAGGACACGTTTTTACAGGCGCTGGATTAGGCGTCGCAGCAGGTTTACCCATTAGCGTTCTTCTAGCGCTTATAGTAGCGGCTGCTAATCGAGAAAATAATCCAGAAAATAGCATGATTTGCCAGCCTGGAAAACCAAGCTACACTGCTTAAGCTCTTTACTATATCCTGGCAGTTCTTTTAATAAAAATTATTGCCAGGAACTTTAAAATTTAATAACTATTATTTTTGTTTCGGTAATTCTCTAGGCACACCCGGCGCAGAAACCGCCACATAAACTAAAGTTGCTTCGGAAATTTTTTCTATTTTACCTTCATCACCGTAATTACGCTGTGCGTAAACTTCAATAAAGATAGTAACTGAAGTCTTTCCTGTTTTGATGACTTTAGTATAAAAGCTGACTACGTCATAAATATACAGCGGCCGAATAAATTGTAATTCTTTAACAGCCACTGTTACGACTGAACCTTTTGCAACTTCCACAGCCGCAATAGCGCCAGCGATATCGATTTGTGACATCAACCAGCCACCAAAAATATCACCACTCCTATTAGCATCATTAGGACGTGTGGTGATACGTAAAGTAGGTTGCCGATTATCCGGTAATTGATTTTGTGTTTTTTTCATGATTTTAACATTTATTCCTAAATTCCTTCTCCCCTTGAGGGGGTGAGCCGCATGCGGCGAACGCCCTCACAGGATGTGAGGGCTGGGCTTTAATGCGAAGCAGGATTGCGCAGCATTAAAGAGGTTAGGATGAGGGGTGATATTAATAACCACCCTCACCCTAACCCTCTCCCGCCAGCGGGAGAGGGAATAATACTTTAGCTAGTAATTGTTTCTTCTACTGCATCCGTTTTATTTTTACTATTCACCGCTATTTTTTCCCACTGAGCATCAGGCTTAAAACGTTCGCCGTATTTTTCAGTGAATTCTTTTAACTGTGTAATAATATTATTAATGCCTTTGGTTTGTGCATAATGCATTGGACCACCACGGAACGGTGCAAAACCCGTACCAAAGATCATACCCGCATCCAGTAAATCGTTATCCGCAATCACTTGTTCACGTAAACAAGCTGCCGCTTCATTCAACATGCGCAAAATCATGCGATCAGCAATATCGGGTGATGGTTGATAATTAGCGGGATTATCTTTAATGGGCCTGCCGTTATTATATTCATAAAATCCTTTACCCGTCTTTTTACCAAGGATTTTATCACTGACCATTTTTTCCAGACGCACCGGGATAGTGCCGCCAAAATGGCTGCCTAAATTTTTCGCAACGGCCAAGCAAACATCCAAACCAACGGTATCGGCCAATTCAATGGGGCCCATTGGCATACCAAATTTAGTGGCCGCTTTATCAATGACGACTGCCGGCACCCCTTCTTCCAATAACACCATTGCTTCCATCAAATAAGGCATTAATACCCGATTAACCAAGAAACCTGGATGACTTTTCACTGGTAAAGGCAAACGATCAATCTGGCGTACAAATGCGGTAGCCTTATTGATAAATTCCATGGTACTTACCTGACCTTGCACCACTTCAACCAATTGCATCATCGCCACCGGATTAAAGAAATGAATACCCACTAAGCGACCTGGATTTTGCAGGACTGAATTAATTTCATCCAGTGGAATACTCGATGTATTGGTTGCCAATACAGCCGTTGGTTTGCAGCGTTTTTCCAAATCATTAAATAAATTTTGCTTGGCTTCCAGATTTTCATAAATCGCTTCAATAATAACATCGGCTTTGCCAATACCTGTTCCGGTTGGATCTGGCATTAAACGATCTAAAGCGGCTCGTATCAAACGTGGCTCTTTTAATTTTTTCTTATATAAATCAGCCGCACGCTTAATCGCTGGCGCAATAAATTTAGGTTCGCGATCTTGTAAAGTGACATTGATGCCACGCAATGCGCACCAGGCTGCAATATCACCACCCATAGTACCAGCACCTACTACATGCACATGCTGAGCCGTAAATTCAACGTTCTTACCTAAAGCCTTCAAGCGATCCTGCAGGAAGAATACGCGCACTAAATTACGCGCCGTATCACTCATGGCAATCCGGCCAAGTGATTCTGCTTCCAACGTTAAAGCCTGCTCATCAACACCGTGTTTTTCCCATAAATCAATAACCGCATAAGGCGCAGGATAATGTTCCGGCAAAGCCTTTTTGTGCACTTCAGTGCGCATTTTCTTCGCCAATAATGGGCGCACTAAAGGATAATTCGTTAATTGCTGGAACCAGGTTGCTTTATGTGGCGCAGGCGGTTTTAAAGCATATTGCTGAGCAGCATATTTAAGATGCCGTTCAGGCACAGCTACATCAACAAAACCGAGCCTTGCTGCCGCTTTACCAGTAACGGTACGCCCCGTTAAAATTAAATCCATCGCCTGAATAGCGCCGATTAAACGCGGTAAGCGTACACAACCACCCCAGCCTGGGTGAATACCTAATAATATTTCGGGCAAACCCAATTTAGTTTTTTGACTATTTTCTGCAATGCGATAACGGCATGCCAAAGCAAGTTCCATACCACCACCTAAACAAAAACCTTTTATCATGGCGATGGTGGGAATTTTTAAAGCAGCAATACGCTTATATAAATCCTGGCCTTTATTAATAAAAACCATTGCTTCTTTACTATCTTTAAACTGCGTGAATTGCTCGATATCAGCGCCAGCAATAAAACCACTGGTTTTAGCAGAAGCAAAAATAACGGCGCGTACGCTGCCATCATTCTGAACTTTATTAAGAATTTGCTCTAATTCATCTAATACAGCAGGACTAATTGAATTAGCAGAACGGCCGGCGCGATCAAAGTAAAGCCAGAGAATATTGTCTTTATCAGTTTCTACACGCCAGTTTTGATATTGTATTGATGAATTCATTATTCAACTCCTTCTACGTTTTCAATAAGTAATGCACCACCCTGACCACCACCGATACACAAGGTGGCAACACCACGTTTAGCGTTCATTCGTTTTAATACGTGCAATAAATGTAAGGTAATACGCGCACCGCTCGCACCGACTGGATGACCGATTGCAATACCGCCGCCATCAACATTCAGACACGATAAATCTAATTTACCAATAGCATTATCTGAGCCAAAATGTTTGCGACAATACTCTGCATCTTCCCAGGCAGCTAAACAACCTAATACTTGCGCAGCAAAAGCTTCATTAATTTCCCAGTAATCAACATCACTGAGATTTAAATTATTCTGCTTCATGATTTTTGCACCGACATAAGCAGGCCCTAGTCCCATTTCGCTAGGATCTAAAGCTGACCATGCCGCGTCAACAATTTTACCTAATACAGGTAAATTATGGCGTTTAACAGCATCCGCACTGGCTAAAATTAAAAACGCCGCACCATCGGTGATTTGCGAACTATTACCTGCAGTCACCATACCGAAAGGTTTATCAAAAAATGGTTTTAATTGGCCTAATTTTTCTAAGGTGCTATCACGGCGAAAACCATCATCTTCTAAATAAACTTTACCCGCCGTATCATAAAGCGGCGTCAATTCCGGTGTGAGATAACCATTATCATAAGCTTTAGCTAAACGCTGATGACTTTCTACGGCAAACGTATCCATTTGCTCACGGGTAATGTGAAAGCGATAAGCTACTTTTTCTGCAGTTTGTCCCATGGACATGCCAATGGTTGAATCACTTAAACCTAATAATATTGAAATAATAGGCGCCAATAAATTAGCTGGATTTAATTTAGCAAATACGCCCAATTTCGCACCAAACGTTTTCGCACCATTTAATGCAGCAAACCACTCAATCATGCGACGATTATATAATAATGGCGCATGACTCATGGCTTCTGTACCACCCGCCAGCACTAAATCATAACGGCCTGCTGCAATATCCTTGGCAGCGCTATCCAATGCTTGTAAACCAGAAGCACAGTTACGCTGCACGGTATAAGCGGGCACATCGTTACCGCAGCCAGAACGTAAAGCAATAAAACGGCTAATGTTGGCTTCATCTGGTGCAGGTCCAACGCAGCCCGTAATGACTTCTTCAATCTCTTGCGGTGCAAAAGGTTGTTTAGCTAATAAAGCACGGCAAGCCTGAACGCCAAGATCAGAGGCAGTAAAAGGTCCCGGTCTGCCTCTGGCTTTTAACATGGGTGTGCGCAGGCCATCAACAATATAAACAGGTCTGGCAAAAGTTGATTTTTTAGTTGTCATATCAATATTCCTCAAAAATGAATTCCTGTTATTTAAAATAATCCAGTGTAAACTCATCGACTGCAATAGCATCCATTCTAGCATTTTCAGCGTCTCTTAGCTGCTGAGTCTCATTTTGGGTCAGAATACCTGCTTTTAGCGCAATAGATAATCTTTCATCTAAACTATCTGCATCAGGTATTATTTTATTGCGAATAGCTTCCATTAAATTTTTCTCAATAGCTTCAGCCGCTAATACTTTTATAAAAGCCTGCTCGACCCGCCCTACTGCATCATCGGCACGTTTGCCTACATAGCAATATTGCGTAATGCGCTCACGGAATGCTGAGAGTGTTTGCATTTTTTGTGCTAAGCGCTGACTTAAGGCATCGCTTGGCCCGCGATATACACGGCCAAGTGGAAAGATCATAAAGCGTAATAAGCAACCTACCAGCTTATTAGGAAAATTAATAAAAAACTCATCAAAAGCTTTTTGTATATTAGCCAGACAGGTTTGTACAGCCCACTCAACATGAATTAAATCATCGGCAGCTTGATTTTGGTCGTGATAATATTTTAAAACACTGGCCGCTATATAAAGATTACTTAATACATCACCTAAACGCGCTGATAAACGCTCTTTACGTTTTAATGCACCACCTAACAGTAACATCGCAACATCAGCCGTTAATGCCAATGCTGTACTCATACGAGTCAACTGACGGTATAAACCAGCAATTTCTTTTTGCGGGGGTGTTTTAACAAAATAAACACCACCTAATCCCATCGCAAATGCAGCAAGCAAATTACTAACGGTAAAGCCCATATGCTCTAACAATACTTTATCAAACTGAATAAAACCTTGCTCAGTATTCGCTTTATCCGCTAAAGCCATTTCCTCACGCACAAATTTATGACAGCGGATGGCGCCCTGGCCAAATATAATTAAATTACGCGTTAAAATATTAGCGCCTTCAACCGTTATACTAACGGGAATTGCCTGATGCGGTAAGCCTAAATAATTGCGCGGTCCATATTGCACAGCGCGTCCAGCATGGATATCCATTGCCCAGTCCAGTGTTTTACGCGCCATTTCTGTCATATGATATTTAGCAATGGCAGACGCTAACGAAGGTTTAATACCAGAGTCAACTGCAGCAGCAGTAAGGCGGCGGGTTGCCTCTAACATATAAGTATAGCCAGCAATCTGCGCCAGACCTTCTTCCACACCTTCAAATTTACCAATCGGCAATTTAAATTGTTTACGTAAATGCGCATACGCGCCCGTGGTTCGATAAGCGAGCTGACTAACGCCTAAACTTAAGGCAGGCAAAGAAATACTACGTCCTATCGATAAACATTCCATTAACATGCGCCAGCCCTGTCCTGCCATAGTGACGCCGCCAATGATCCAGTCCAGCGGGATAAAAACATCTTTACCGCGCACTACACCATTCATAAAAGCCAGATCAGCAGGCAAATGTCTATCACCCACTTCAACACCAGGATGATTAGCGGGTAATAAACATAATGTTATGCCAACATTATCTTTAGCACTTAACAAATGAGCAGGATCATATAATTTAAATGCCACACCAATCACGGTAGCAACAGGCGCCAGCGTTATATAACGTTTATCAAAATTAAGTTTGATGCCAATGATTTCTTTACCATCATGCATACCTTTACAGATAATGCCGGTATCTGGTATTGCGGTTGCATCACTGCCTGCTTCCGGTGCGGTTAAACCAAAGCACGGAATTTCCTCACCACGCGCTAATCGAGGTAAATAATATTGTTTTTGTTCCGGTGTACCATAATGCGCTAATAATTCACCAGGCCCCAATGAATTAGGCACCATGGTAGAAACCGCCGTGCTGGTAGAACGCGACGCAATTTTGGCAACAATCGTTGAATGCGCAATAGCCGAAAAACCTAAGCCACCAAATTCTTTAGGAATCACTAAACCCAAAAAGCGTTCCTGCTTCAAATAACCCCAGACTTCTGGAGGCAAATCGTGATATTCATGGGTGATCTTCCAATCATCCAGCATGCTGCATAACTCTTCGACCTGGTTATCAACAAATAATTGTTCTTCCTTACTTAAAGCGGGCAATGGCGTATTCATTAATTTTTGCCAATCAGGTCTGCCTTGAAATAATTCGGCTTCCCACCAAACATCACCTGCTTCTAGTGCAATACGCTCGGTTTCACTCATAGGAGGTAATACTTTACGTAAGCGATTAAGAATAGGTTTGGTGATAAATTCATGACGGACTTTAGGATGACCAAAGCCAACAGCGACTGCAATTAAAGCCAGCCAGCATAATACTAAGAATAACCAGGGCGGCGTTGTTGCTACCGTTAAAATAAATAACAAAACAGCAAAACCACTTGCCCAGATTGGCAACGCTGGCCGTAATGCAGCAACTGTGCCTAAAAATACGATGACGAGTAGTAATTGTAAAATAAATAAAGACATATATTCTTCCGTTTAATTGTTTCGGATTTAACTCTCTCCCGCCAGCGGGAGAGGGGATTTTAAAGAAAATTAGCCTTCTAAAAATAAATCAGTAAACAAGGGTGCATTCGGATTTAAAGCGTATTGACTAAAATCTGTAACACCACTTAGTTTCAATACTTCTTCATCAATAAAAAAATTACCGGTAGTCGTTTTGCTCGGACTAGTTAAGATATAATGAGCAGCATCCGCCATAATACGTGGCTTGCGGCTGGATTGTAAAATAGCCGGTGGAAAATTAAATTCGATGGCAGCTGTTGCGATGGTGGTTTTAGGCCATAATGAATTAGCAGCAATACCTTGTGGTTTTAATTCTTCGCCCCAGCCTAAGGTACACATGCTCATACCATATTTTGACATCGTATACGCTACATGATCTTTAAACCATTTGGCTTTTATATTCAGTGGCGGTGATAACGTTAAAATATGAGGATTCTCAGCTTTAGCTAAATAAGGAATACAGGCTTGCCCGCAAGCAAAAGTACCCCGCATATTGACGCCCATCATTAAATCAAAGCGTTTCATCGGTGTTTGTAGCGTAGGCGTCAAACTGATAGCACTGGCATTATTAATTAAAATATCAATGCCATCAAAATGTTCTGCTGCTTGTTTTACTGCCTGCTGCACGGCTTCTTCATCACGTATATCCAGCATTATAGGTAAAGCACGTCCGCCCGCTTTTTCTATTTCTTCAGCAACCGTGTAAATGGTTCCTGCCAGCTTGGGATGTGGTTCTGCTGTTTTGGCAGCAATAACAACATTGGCGCCATCTTCGGCACAACGTAATGCAATTTCCTGTCCAATACCGCGGCTGCCACCTGTAATAAATATCGTTTTATTTTTTAAAGTTCGCATGAATATTCTCTCTATATAATTAATTTGTCGCATAGACTTCACGCCATGATAACCGGCCTGGTCTTATTTCATGTAGGGGATTTTCGCAATCTTCTCCCTGGGCTCTCGCATAAGTTGTTTGCAGAATCATGACAGGCTGATGCTGTTGTTGGACCCAAGCAGTTATCTGATAAATATCTCCCTTCTGAAGTAAGGCCACGCCGTGCATCCCTACACCGGTTACCAAACAAACATCAGCATAGCTCCGTCTGATCACATAATGTACAGGTTGGGCATTATAACTCAAAACGCAACTATTACCCACTAACCATGGCTCGGATGATAGATTATTATCTTTTATGCATGGACTATTAGGCGATGCTAATAATACTTTCTCACCTGCTATTAATCCAGCTTCTACTGCCTGCAGAAATTGATTTTGCGCAACTAAATTATTACTCATGCGCAACTGCTGCTGGCTACTGCTCAATCCCGTTAAAGCAAGCAGGCTAAATATAAAGAGAAAAAGCAAAATTGTGACTAAAACAACACCGTGCTGCTTCATTGACATGTCTAATGAACTAATGAAATAGGTTCACGAATAGCGATAGTGGTATCCCATGCTTGTCTTAATAATCGGTCAGCAGTGCGGTTGCTTACCGGATTGATACTATTAAGTGATAATGCAATTTGTATGCTCACGATTGCCTGCCAGTCTGCAGAAGTTAATTGTGGTATCGATAAATACATCATTTTATGATGATGAATGACACCGAATTTTAATCGCATGTTATCAACGCCTTCTGCTATTTCCTGCGCCAAGGTCGATGGTTGATTGATATCACGGCGATACAAACCATAAATCGGTGCGCCTGCTACATTCTTGCGGCTGGTTTTGCGTATATAATAAACAACTGTGGCCAGGTGCCCTATTTGGCTTGTGTTATTATAAGATTGTAATAATGCTGGTGTGATTGTTAATGCTTTACCACTGGCAGCAGTCACTTGAATAACATCAGCATGAGTACAATCCGAAATCAGCAAAATATCTCCCGTGCGATAATCTGATTTTGCTGCCAGTAAAATGGTTTTATTATGTGCATTAACCACAGCATTATCCGGCTGCATACGCTGGATAAGTAAAATATCGCTGCCTGAAACTGCATTGCGTGCAATTTCGGTAGGTAACTGCAAAGCGGATGTACTAGCAAGCTGATGCCACCCAGCAATACGGGTCGCTGCCGCAAAATTAATGGTTTTAGTGCTTGAAATTAATTGATTTAATTCCAGACTAGCCAAAGGCAGGCAACCACTATAACCTGCGCTATGAATATCCTGACTTAATAAATGTATAGCAACCCGGCCATTTTCCTGCATATGCGCTAGTGCTTGTTCAACCTGAAAAGTCCTTTGATTACTGTGATAACAAATTAAAACACCGCCCAGCAGCCATAATCCTAAAGCAGTAGCAATCATTAATTCAATCAACGATGTGCCGCTATGGTTTTTTAAATGATGCATGAGAAAGAGGTATTATCAACCTTGCCTGTGTATTCGCATTAAAACGATCAGTAGCAGCAGTTTGCCAATGCAGCTTGATCACTTGATTATTACCCTGCTGTGTTATTTCGCCCTGCCCTTGTGGCAACACACTGGCGTTAATCATATTCCAATTTTTTATTTGGTCAGTTAGATTAGACTCAGAACACTTTGCATTAGCACAGGTTTGTAAAACATCGGCCAGGGCCATTAACCGAATTTGAGCAATGCTTTGCATAGCAGCAATTTGATTACTGCGTAAAGCTAATAATTGTGCTTGAGCAAAACCCAGCAGGCCGCCACTTAAAATACACAGTGATATCAGTATTTCAAGTAAACTATAACCTGCTGCTTTTATCATAATTTTCGCAAAATAAGACTACCAATCGAATAACCTGCGCCAAAAGAACACAATAATCCTAAATCACCACTCACTAAATCCTGGTGATATTTATGAAAAGCAATAACTGAACCTGCTGACGCAGTATTGGCATATTCATCAAGTATAATAGGCGCTTCAACGCGAGTGGCTGCGCGGCCTAACAACTTTTCTACAATTAAGTTATTCATATTGACGTTCGCCTGATGCAACCAGAAACGTTTTATTTCGGCTACTGTTAATTTATTCTCTGCCAAATGTTGATTAATCAATTGCACCACCATCGGCACAACTTCACGAAATACCTGCCTGCCGTTTTGCGTAAATAATTTATCCCGGCTGTGTTCATGTTGTGGGTCCAACGCATTCAGATAACCAAAATTACTGCGAATATTATTAGAATACTGCGTTAACGTTTTACTGCTGATGATCGCAAACGCCTGCTGGCTCTTTGCAGTTTCCTGCATTTCTACTACAGCCGCCGTGCAAGCATCACCAAAAATAAAATGGCTATCTCTGTCTTTAAAACTTAATCCTGCACTGCAAATTTCAGGATTAATGGCTAATACACATTTTGCCTGCTGGCTACGCACTATATCGGCTGCCATTTGCAAACCAAAGGTTGCAGATGAACAAGCCACATTCATATCAAAAGCAAATCCTTTAATTCCCAGCGCTGCCTGCACTTCAATGGCTATCGCTGGATAAGGCCGCTGTAAATTTGAACAAGCAACAATAACAGCATCAACGTCCTCTACTTTCTTATTAGCGCTCTGCAAAGCTTCTTTTGCGGCTGCCAAGGCTATTTCACATTGCAGCGACGGTTGCGCACTGTCGCGTTCGTAAATTACTGGTTGCATAATAGCCGGGTTTAAAATGCCACTTTTTTCCATGACATAACGTTGCCTAATACCCGATGCTTTAACAATAAATTCGCTACTGGATTCCTGCAAAGCCGTCAGAGTACCTGTCTCAATTGCCTGTGCATGCTCTTTATTGTAATGATGTACATATTCATTAAAAGCAGCCACCAATTCTTCATTTGTAATACAATTGGGTGGCGTATAAAGCCCGGTACCGCTAATAACTATCGTTTTCACTGCAGTTTCCTTGTATAACTTAATTAGTCACTGCTTTTTACTGCATGTATAGTAAGCGGTCAAGCAAACAACCATTAGTCGGTATCTGTGTCAAAACAGTAGATAACAGGGGGGAAACCTACCATTTCAACTTCGCCTACAGATACCGACTAATGATTGTTCAAAACAATAGCGATCCATACTTAAAAACATAAAAAAGAGGATAATAGCTTGCTTTGATGTAGTCAAGCATAAATTGACAATATTTTGATAAAATTTTATCGTTATTTAATCGATTATTACCAAGGAATTTATCTTATGTCAGATTTAACAACCAAGCGCTGCCTGCCCTGCGAAGGCGGCATTCCGCCACTTGCTAAAGAAGTCATTGCTGAGCATTTAAAAAAATTAACGCATTGGAAATTAGCAGAAGATGGCAAAGAAATAATTCGCTATTTTCATTTCAGCGATTTTTATCACACTATGGCATTTGTTAATGCGGTCGCCTGGATTGCCAATCAGGAAAATCATCATCCTGATTTAGAAGTTGGTTATAACTATTGTCGCGTGCGTTATAGCACGCATGCTATTGGTGGTTTAACAGAAAATGATTTTATTTGTGCTGCGAAAGTTGAAGCGTTAATTTAGTTGAATCTCTTTAATCTTGGAATATTTTGGAAATTTTTTATGAAACAAGCACAGTCTCCTCTGAATCAAATTAGTATTTTTTTTAGAAGTTTTTATCAGCAAGGCTTCCCACTTGAGAAACTGCCCTCTGATATAATAGGTGTCATTAAAAGCTTTCTTAATTATGAAGATAAGATACAGCTTTCGCGTGCAAACAAATTTTTTTATAAACTGCATCA
>Ga0164242_10004178_pt1 | contig 16262 bp, 12 predicted proteins | sample OricomgcompostMG_FD_108783 | JGI IMG/M metagenome (GOLD analysis project Ga0164242, IMG submission 108783) | Miracle-Growth compost microbial communities from Emeryville, California, USA - Original compost - Miracle growth compost (MG) ... | reverse complement strand
GATGACCGGCCGGCCGCCGATCAGCTCGAGGCCCGCCTGCAGCACGGGCGGCTCGGTCGAGTCGACGACGAGCGGCAGCGTCGACGCGCTCGCGAGGCGCGAGACGACCTGGCGGATGTCCGCGACCCCGTCGCGGCCCACGTAGTCGATGCACACGTCGAGCAGATGCGCGCCCGCGCGGATCTGATTGCGCGCGATCTCGACGCACTCGTCCCAGTTCTCGGCGAGCATCGCCTCGCGGAACGCCTTCGAGCCGTTCGCGTTGGTGCGCTCGCCGATCGCGAGGTACGACGCATCCTGATCGAAGGGCACGTGCTGGTACAGGCTCGCGACGCCGGGGTCTGCCTCGATCTCGCGCACGACGGCCGGGGTGCGGCCGAGGCGCTCGACGACCGCGGCGAGGTGCGCGGGGGTGGTGCCGCAGCATCCGCCGACGATGCCCAGCCCGAACTCGCGCACGAACTGCTCGTGCGCGGTCGCGAGCTCGGGCGCCGTCAGCGGGTACTCGGCGCCGTTCCTGCCGAGCACGGGCAGGCCCGCGTTCGGCATGCACACGAGCGGCACCCGCGAGTGCTTCGACAGGTAGCGCAGGTGCTCGCTCATCAGGTCGGGGCCGGTGGCGCAGTTGAGGCCGATCGCATCGACGCCGAGCGGCTCGATCGCGGTGAGCGCCGCACCGACCTCCGAGCCCATCAGCATCGTGCCCGTCGTCTCGATCGTGATCTCGACGAAGATCGGCAGGCGGGTCGCGGATGCCCGGATCGCCGCCTTGCAGCCGTTGATCGCGGCCTTGGTCTGGAGCAGGTCCTGCGAGGTCTCGATGAGGAAGGCATCCGCACCGCCCGCGATCAGGCCCGCGGCCTGCTCGGCGAAGGTGTCGCGCAGGTGCGCGTACGTCGTGTGGCCGAGGCTCGGCAGCTTCGTGCCGGGGCCCATCGAGCCGAGCACCCAGCGCTGCCGGCCGTCCTTCGCCTGCCAGCGGTCGGCGCTCTCGCGCGCGATGCGGGCGCCGGCCTCGGCGAGCTCGCCGATGCGGTCCTCGATGCCGTAGTCGCTGAGGTTCGACCAGTTCGCGCCGAAGGTGTTCGTCTCGACGGCGTCGATACCGACGGCGAAGTAGGCGTCGTGGATCTCGCCGATGAGCTCGGGCCGCGTCACGTTGAGGATCTCGTTGCAGCCCTCGAGCTGCCGGTAGTCGTCGAGCGTCGGCTCGTAGGCCTGGATCATCGTTCCCATGGCGCCGTCCGCGATGACGACACGGCTCTTCACCTCGTCGAGCAGAGCCTGCGCGCGGGCAGGCAGGGCGGGCTGGGCGTCGCTCGGACTCACGCTCTCAGGGTAGCGGCGGATGTCGCGGCGCCGGCCTCGACCCGGGCCTCGGCAACGCGAACGCACACGAGGGCGCAGTTCGGGTCGCCTCCGGCGCGAGGTTGCAGCCCGAACTCACACTTGGGGTGATCAGAGCAGCCCTAGGGTCGGGGCTCAGGGCTCGGGGCTCAGGACTCAGGGCTCAGGGCTCAGGTCCGGCTCGGGCATCCGCAGCTCGCGCAGTGCGAGCCGCGCCGCGTGCCAGCCCGCCTGCCCGTGCACGCCGGGGCCCGGCGCAGTCGAGCCGCTGCACAGGTAGACGCCGGGCAGTGGCGTGCGCCACGGCGCGGGGCCGAGGCGGGGGCGCGCGAGCAGCTGCGGCAGGTTCGCGGTGCCCGCGGCGATGTCGCCGCCGATGAAGTTGGGGTTGAGCCGCTCGACGTCGACCGCGGTCATCGAGCTGCTCGCGAGGATCGTGTCGCGGAACCCGGGCGCGAAGCGCTCGATCTCGGAGACGACGGCCTCCGTGCGGTCGGCGGTCGAGCCCGCCGGCACGTGCGTGTAGGCCCAGAGCACGTGCTTGCCCGCGGGGGCGCGGGTGCCGTCGGCGAGCGAGGGCTGGCTGAGCAGCAGGTACGGGTGCTCGGGCAGCCGCCCGGCTGCCACGTCGGCGTCGGCGCGTGCGATGTCGGCGCGGGTGCCGCCCGCATGGATCGTCACGGCCTCGCGCAGCTCGGGCGCGCGCCACGGCACGGGCTCGCTGAGCGCGAAGTCGACCTTCGCGACCGCGTCGCCGTAGCGGAAGCGCTCGAGCCGCGACCGGTAGGCCGCGGGCAGCCGCCCGCCGGCCAGCCGGATGAACGCGCGGGGCGTCAGATCCAGGAGCACCGTGTCGGCGTGGTCGAGCTCGGCGAGCGAGGTCACGTCGACCCCGGTCTCGATACGGCCTCCGTGGGCTGTGAGATCGTCGGCCAGCGCCTGCGTGATCGCGCCGCTGCCCCCGCGCGGGATGGGCCAGCCGCCCGCGTGCGCGAACGCAGCGAGGACGAGGCCCGGCGCGGCCGCGCCGATCGCCGGCAGCCGCTGGTTCGTGTGCGCGATGACACCGGTCAGCAGCGCAGCCGCCTCGTCAGTGGCGAAGGCCGAGTTCCAGGCCGCGCTGCCCTGCTCGAGCGCGCGCAGCCCGAGACGCAGGGCGACGACGGGGTGCGGGAACGGCATGAACGCGCCGCCGGCGACCTCGGAAAGGCGCTCCGCGTCGGCGGCGAGCGGCCACAGCAGGCGACGCCAGGTCGAGGCATCCGCACCCAGCCCCTGCGCCGTCCGCTCGAGGTCGCGCCACGCGACGACCGCGCGGTCGGCCGCAAAGGCGTGGGCGTACGACATCTCGGGCGTGATCAGCTCGATGCGCTCGCCGAGGCCGAACGCGCGGAAGAACTCCGAGTGCACGGCCATCGGGTGCACGGCCGAGCCGACGTCGTGCTTGAAGCCGGGCAACGTGAGCTCGCGCGTCGAGGCGGCGCCGCCGATGTAGTCCTGGCGCTCGAGCACCGTGACGTCCAGCCCTGCGCGGGCGAGCACGACCGCCCCCGCGAGCCCGTTCGGGCCCGAGCCGACGACGATCGCGCGACCACTGCTCATGCGCCCACCCTAGGCCGTGCGGGCGCGGATGCCAGGGCTGTCGAGCCCGCGGCGAGCGCGGCAGCTCCGCGGTTGTCATGCAGGGTGCGATGCAGGGTGCGGACTGGCTGGGCTGGCTCGGGACGGGCGACTACGTCTTCGCGCGCGAGGTGCTGCAGCGGGGCGTCGCGGGGCCGGCCTCGGCCCGAGCCTCGGGAACGCGAACGCACACGAGGGCGCAGTTCGGGTCGCCTCCGGCGCGAGGTCGCAGCCTGAACTCACACTTGGGGTGATCAGGGCACCTCAGGGCACCTCAAGGCCCAGGGCGGAGCAGCGCGGCGCGCTACTTCCCGTCGATCTGGTCTCGGCGCGCCCGCACGAGCTCGTCGAAGACCTCTATCGGCAGCGGCTGCCGCGCGGTGAAGTGCACCGAGCCCGTGGTGGTCTCGAGCTCGGGATGCGCCGCTTTGACGATGCCCACGACGACCCCGCTGAACGGGTACACCGAATAGCCCGACTTCGTCGCCTGCAGGGTGACGAGCGCCTTGCCGCGGTACTTGAGCGCGGGCATCGCATAGCTGAGCCCCTCGTCGAGCCCGTCGACGAGCGCGCGCGCCCGCTCGAAATACGGCCGCATCACGGCGGCGCGGCCCTCGTCGATCGACCCCAGGTACCCGTCGATCTCGCCCTGACCATCAGCGTTCACTGGCATGTGAACAGTGTGGTCACATCGATCGGTTACCGTCGAGCCCGTGAATCCGCTCTGGCCCTCTCAGTACCCCCGCCCCGAACAGCTGATCGTCCACCTCAGCGACACCCATTTCACCAAGGACCGCGCCCCGATGTTCGGCCTCGTCGACTCCGATGCGAACCTCGCGCAGGCGCTGCGCGGCCTGACCGGCGCGGGCGTGTCGCCCGATGCGATCGTGATCACGGGCGACATCGCCGACACCGCTGCGGATGACGCGTACTCCCGCGTCCGCGCCATGCTCGAGCCCGTCGCGGCGGAGCTCGGCGCCGAGCTGATCTGGGTGATGGGCAACCACGACACCCGCTCCGCGTTCCGCGCGGGCCTCACCGACGAGGCTCCGAGCGACGCGACCTACAACCGGGTCTTCGATCTCGACGGCCTGCGCCTCATCGTGCTCGACTCGACCGTGCCGGGCTTCCACTACGGCCGCCTCGAGGCGGAGCAGCTCGAGTGGCTGCGCGCCGAGCTCGCCACGCCGGCGCCGCGCGGCACCCTGCTCGCGCTGCACCACCCGCCGATCCCCTCGCCGCAGCTGTTCGACGAGCTCATCGAGCTGCGCGACCAGTCCGGGCTGGAAGAGGTCGTGCGCGGGTCCGACGTGCGCGGCATCCTCGCGGGGCACCTGCACTATTCGACGCACTCCACGTTCGCCGGGGTCCCGGTCTCGGTGGCCTCCGCCACCTGCTACACGAACGACCCGCTGCTGTCGCAGGCCGGGCTGCGCGGTCAGTCGGGCGGGCACGCCTTCGACCTCGTGCACGTCTACGCCGACCGGCTGCTGCACACGACGGTCCCCGTGGGCGACTATCCGACGGTGTACGAGATCACGCGCGAGCAGGCGGAGCAGATCCTGGCGATGCCGGCGGATGCCCAGGCCGAGCTCGCCCTGAAGTACGTGACCGTCGGCGAGATCTCGGGGCCGCCCGAGTTCTAGATCCTCTCTGGTGCAAAGGTGAGGGAACGTGTAATTTTCGGCCAGAAGGGCCACGTTCCCTCACCACCCGGCCTTTCGGTTCCGCACGTCCCGTACCCTCCGGAAGGCACATCCATGAGCAAACCCACGATCGTCCTGGTGCACGGCGCCTGGGCCGATGCGACCAGCTGGCAGACCATCATCGAGCCCCTGCAGGCGCAGGGCTTCACCGTCCTCGCACCGCCGAACCTGCTGCGCGGCGTGCAGGCCGACGCCGACTACGTGGCCGCGTTCCTGGCGCAGCACACGGAGGGCCCGGTCGTGCTCGTCGGCCACTCCTACGGCGGCTTCGTCGTCACCAACGCGGGCGCCCACGGCGGCGACGTGAAGGCGCTCGTCTACGTCGACGCGTTCGTGCCCGACGAGGGCGAGTTCGTGTTCCAGCTGCTCGGCGGCTCGGGCTCGGCGTTCGACATCCCCGACCCGAGCCAGGTGTTCGACTTCGTCGGCTACCCGGGTGCGCCGGAGGGCGACGTCGACGTCTACCTCAAGACCGCGACCGTGCACGCCGCCTTCGCGCAGGACCTCGGCGAGGCCGAGCGCAATGTGATCGCCGCCGTGCAGCGCCCGATCGCCCTGCAGGCGAACACGACGCCGTCGGGCGCGCCCGCGTGGAAGACCATCCCGTCATGGGCCGTCGTCGGCACCGAGGACAAGGTCATCCCGCCCGCCGTGCAGCGCAGCATGGCCGAGAAGGCCGGTGCGACGATCACCGAGGTCGCCGGCTCGCACGTCTCGATGATCTCGAACCCGCAGGCGGCGATCGACGCGATCCTCGCCGCCGCGTCGGCGGTCGAGTAGCCGCCCAGGTGGAGCAGGATCACCCTGCTCCACCGGCGCAACCGTGTTCATCGCCTGCAATGTCGACCTCGAACGGTTCAGCAGCTCGAGGATCTGACCGCCGGGCGGCTCTCAGCCGCCCGGCCCCAGATTCTGCCGTCGACGACGGCAGAACCGTCACGCCGGCCTCTCACCTGCGTAACAGCACTCACGTCGCTCGCTCGAGACCCTGCCAGTACAAGTAGAGCGCCTGCTGGTGTTCCCTATTCAGTAACGTCCATGCCCGTAGCGCGTCGCTAGACGGTCGCATCGTCTCGAACATCCGCGGTTCGCCGTTCAGCGACCGATGGGCCGCCTCCCGCTCGCTGAGAAGCCGCGCTGGGAGGGAATCCGGCGCCGCATGAAGGTGGATGACGAGTGCGGCCTCAAGCGAGCCTCGACTCACAACGGGAGAGTCTCGCGGCTGATGCCCGTCGGCTCGCCACTGCGCCGTGGCGAGCAGGTGTGCAGTGCCCGAGACCTCGCCTGCCAATCCATGGAAGTCGACCCTGACCTCTGGCAACTCGTGCTGCAGCGCGGCTCGCAGTCGCTCGTTCCCGGCGATGTCGAGCAGGTCGTCCGAGTCATCGGCTCCGAAGGCGACTTCCGAACTGACTCGGGCCGCGATGGCGCGCGCTTGTTCGAGAGGCCGAGCGAGGAAGTACCGCGAGGCGGCCTGATCGCCCCACGCTGACGCCGTCATTCGGTATCCCCCCAGGCGAACGTCGCGGCAGGCGAAACATCACCGCCCATACAGGCCGCGGTGCGGCCAGTAGACATATATCTTTTGCAGGCTAGGTCCCCTGGCAGCGCGCATCAAGCGCCGAGAAGGGACAGATCTGCTTGGCGGCACCTGAAGGCCGACGAGATGACGTGGGCACCGGGCTCTCCGTAAGTCCGGCTGAACGTTCAGGCTCAGCGGAACAGGCGCCGGTAGTCCTCCGGCGCCGAAAGCGGGCCGCGGCGGCGGCGCAGCTCGTCGAGCGCCTGCGCCCTGCCTGCCGGGCTCGCGACGACGGCCGCGAGGTCTGCGGCGAGCGCATCGGGGCTCGCCGCGATGCGCTCGTAGTCGGGCGCCTTCGCGAAGCGCGCCGAGGCGAGCACGACGAGGCCGAGGTGGTAGGCCGCCTTGACGACGTCGAGCACCTGCGCGCCCCCGTTGATGTCGAGGTAGACCGAGGCCCGCTCCAGCTCCTCGCGGATCCTGCTCTGGTTCGCGCTCGGGAACAGCACGAGGTTGGGGTGCGCGCGCGCCAGCGCGTGCAGCTTCTCGCTCATCAGGGTCAGCGCGGCGACCGAGAACGTCACATCTGGGAACGCCTCGAGCAGCCCCGCGAGCTCGGGCAGCTCGTCGGAGTTGGTGAGGGTGAACGCGCGGCGGGCGTCGTAATCGGGCTTGTCGGCGAACTGGCCGAGGTGAGAGAGATAGGCGAGATCGAGGGCCGTGTGCGGATGCCGCGCCGCGACCTTCTGCCGCAGCCTCTCGTCGCAGAACACGATCCGCTCGAGCGCCTTGGGCTGATCGAGCTCGGTTGCCATGTTCTCGGGCGGGTCCCCCGGCATCGGCTCCTGCCAGAACAGCGTCGTGTTCGGCCGCGCCGCCCGCGCGCGCATCACGAACAGCGGGTGGGACAGGGAGTTGATGAGCACGTGCTCCTCGGCGAGCCCCTGCTCGTCCAGGAAGTGCGCGACGAAGGCGGCGAGCGAGGGGAAGGCGAGCAGGCGCCGAGCCGAGCGCATGACCACGAGCTTCGCGACGTGGCTGACCTCGATCGTCCACTCCCCCCGGCCCGAATAGACGGTCTGGTAGGCGGTGCCGCCGCTGTAGTACGTCGTGGCGTAGCGGTTCCCGTAGCGGTCGTAGCGGTCGGTGTGGCTGAGCGTGCGATCGGGCAGCAGCCAGTCGACGCTCTCGACCTGCCGGAACGAGTTGGGCTCGTAGTTGATGCGGCCGAGCGGGACGCCGTCGCGCAGGATCTCGGCGAACGGCTGCCTTCCCTGCCGGATCTCGCACCACTGCGGCACGGGCACCTGGTTGAAGAACAGCGGCTCGCCGTCGCGCCCGATGCCGGCGTAGCTCACGAAGGGGCAGAGGGCGCCGTCGGGGAGCTCCCCGGCGTAGTTCACGATGACGGGCGTGAACGGCACCCCGGCGGCGTCGAGCGAGTGCATGAGCTCGCGCGTCGCCTCGCCGTAGTCGTCGAACAGGGCTAGCACGCCGGCTCCTCGCGCAGCAGGCCCTCCCACAGCTCGCGCACGCGGGGGACCGTGTAGGCCTCCGCCTTCCGCAGGCTCTGCCTGCGCATGTCGTCGAGGGATGCCGAGCCGAGCAGCTCCGCGATCGCTCCGGCGAGCGCGTCCACGTCGCGGCCGCCGGAGGCGCGCGGCACGAGCGTGCCGTTCACCCCTGGCTCGACCAGCTCGCGGTTCCCGTAGTCGACGTCGAAGCCGACGATCGGAAGCCCCTCGCCGATCGCCTCGAGCAGCGACAGCCCGAAGCCCTCCGAGGTCGACGCCGAGACGTAGAGCGCGTAGCCGCCGAGCACGCCGCGCAGGTCCTGGTGCCCCATCAGGCGCACGAAGCCCTCCGCATGCGCATCGCGGATCGCCGTGAGGAGCGGCTGGCGGTCGCCCTCGCCGTAGATGTCGAAGCGCAGTCCCGGCACCGTCCGCCGTGCGGCGGCGACCGCCTTGATCAGCACGTCGACGTGCTTCTCGTCCGCGAGGCGGCTCGCGGTGACGACGGCGAGCCGGTCGTACCCGGGCGCCGCGGCCGGCTCGGCGACGGTGCCGACCGGGATGCGCACGACCGCGGGCCCGGCATCCCCGCCGCTCTCCGCCAGCTGGCGTTCGAGCACCGCCTTCTGCCGCTCGGTCGAGACGATGAGCCCGGTCACGAGCTCGGGCCGGGTGAACACGTTCTCGTAGTGGTTGTTCCACAGCAGCACGCCGTCGTCGAGCCGTGCGAGGTCGACGTGCTCGGCGTGCACGACCGAGTACAGGCGGCGCCCGCCGAGAACGGGGTAGACGCCGTCGATCACGTCGAGCGCCCTGTCCACGATCACGACGTCGCTGGGGCGGTCGAGCAGGCGGCCGAACACGAAGCGGAAGAACTGCGAGCGCCCCTCGAGCACGCGGTCGCCCCGGTACGAGCTCGGGCGCCGGTGCGCGCCGGCATCCGCATAGAGCGGCGAGGCGGGCGTGATGACCGTGCGCGCGATCTCGCGATCGCGGTAGAACTGCTCCGCGGCGACGCGGCCGTCCTCGGTGAAGAAGACGCGGCGCGCGAGCCGGCCGTCGTGGAAGTGCTCGACGTTGCCGAGCGTGGCGTCGTAGTGCTCGATGCGCACCACCTGGTCGCGCACGAGCGTCTCGACGCGGTCGACGGCTCCCCCGTCGAGCGTCCGGATACGGTGGCGCACGGCCGTCCCCGGCAGCGCCGCGTCCGTGACATCCGCACCCGCCTGCGTCACCTCGACGCCCGGCCCGAGCGACTCGATCACGGCCTCGCGCGTCATCGTGGACGGCCGCGTCTCCCGGCCCGCGACGAGGTCGTAGATCCACAGCACCTGCGCCGGGCGGAAGCCGAGCCGCTCCGCGAACGCCGCCGGGTTCGTCGGCATGTAGTCGGTGAACACGTAGCGGTCGTCGACCCATGGGATGCCGTCGAGGATGCCCCTGCGGTACTTCTGCGCGTACTCGACCCCACTGGACGCATAGCCCATCGCCTTGTTGATGTTGAAGACCCGCACGCGCGGCCTCACGCGAACTGCAGGATGAGGCCGCCGTCGGCGCCGCGCTCGATGCGGCTCAGGCTCAGCAGCCGCACGATGTCGCGATCGACGCGCCTCTTCATCTCCTCGAAGGCGGTGAAGGCCTCTCTGCGGTACTCGTACTCGACCTTGTGCTGGGCCATGTTGCGGTCCTGCACGACGGTCTTGAGCTGTTCGAGGAAGTCGACCTGCTCGATCCATGCGACGTCGATCGACTTGAGGAACACGATGTTCTGGAACCGGGCGTAGACGGCGGGGTCGGCCAGGGTGTCGCGCTTCTCCTGCACGGCGCGCGCGAACGTCGCCTCGAGGAACGCCCGCACCTGCGCGCGGTCCCCCGTGTCCACCGAGTCGAAGTCGGGCGGCAGCCGGTAGGTGAGGTTGTCGAAGACGTAGCGCATCAGCGCGCCCGGGCTGTCGCCGGCCCCCGCGGCCACCGCCTCGGCGAAGACATCCGCAGCGAGGCCGGCCACGTCGCGCTCGGTGACGGGCTCGCCGCCGATGATCTCGTCGCGCACCGCGTAAACGAGGTCGCGCTGGCGCGCCATCGCGACCTCGAAGTCCTTCGAGAGCTTGCGGGCGCCGCTCGCGCTCTCCTCGCTGGTGAACTGCGCCCGGTCCAGCAGGCGCCGCATGCTGCGCGCGCTGCGGCGCTTCGCCCGCACCTTCTCCGGCTTGATCGAGCCGAACCTCACGAACAGGTCGTCCTCCATCGAGGCGTAGAAACGGCTGCTGCCCGGGTCGCCCTGGCGCCCCGCGCGGCCGCGGATCTGGCCCTCGATGCGCTGGTTCGGGAACTTCTCGGTGCCGATGATGACGAGGCCGCCGAGCTCCTTGGCATCCGCCTCGACCTTGATGTCGGTGCCGCGGCCGGCGATCAGGGTCGCGACGGTGATCGCGCCCGCGCGGCCCGCCTCGCGGACCATCTCGGCCTCCTTCGCCTCGCTGAGCGCATTGAGCAGGTTGTGCTCGATGCCGCGGTCGAGCAGGTGCTGCGAGAACCGCACGGAGCTCGCCACCGAGCTCGTCGTGAGCAGGATCGGGCGGCCCGTGTGGCGCACCTCCTCGAGGTAGTCGAGGACGAGGCGCTCCTTCTCGTCGAGCGTCTGCACGACGACGTCCGGCTCGTCCACGCGGATCACGGGACGGAAGGTCGGGATCTCGACGAGCGCGGTGCCGTAGGTGCGCAGCAGCTCCTTCTCGGCCCCCTTCGCCGTGCCCGTCATGCCGCCCATCCGGTCGAACATGAGGAAGAGGTGCTGGTAGGTCACCGACGCCATCGCCCGGTTCTCGGTCGTGATCTCGAGCCCCTCGCGCCCCTCGATCGCCTGGTGCAGGCCGCCCTGCAGCTTGTTGCCCTCGAGCAGGCGGCCGGTGACCGAGCTGAGCAGCACGAGGCTGCCGCCCAGCACCATGTAGTCGCGCATCGGCTTGAAGCCCGTGCGCGCCCGCAGCGCCAGGTTGATGTGGCGGTTCAGCTGGAAATACTCGGGCGCGTAGAGGTTCCCGGTGCGGAAGAAGCGGTTGCCGGCGGCGATGCCGTCGTCGGTAAGACCGACGACCCCCGTGCTCTCGTCGTACTCGTACTCGACGCCGTCGCGCAGGGTGGCGACGAAGGCGTCCGCCAGCGGGTAGAGGTTCGACTGCACGCGCGGCGAGCCCGAGATCACGAGCGGCATCTGCGCCAGGTCGAGCAGGATGGCATCCGCCTCGTCGATCAGCACGTAGTTGAAGGGGCGCAGGTACTTCTCCTCGCTGGTGCCGGCGAGGTTCTCGAGCAGGTAGTCGAAGCCGACCTTGTCGGAGGTCGTGTAGATGACATCCGCCGCGTAGATCGCCTTCTTCTCCTGCGTGGAGAAGTCCGGCGCACCGGCCTCCTGCACGCCGATCGCGAGGCGGAGGCCCAGGAGTTCGAAGACCGGCCGGAACTCCTCCGCATCGCGGCGGGCGAGGTAGCCGTTGACCGTGACGAGCATCGCGCCGCGGCCCGTGAGCGCGTTGAGGTAGAGCGGCAGCGTCGCCGTCAGGCTCTTGCCCTCGCCCGTCTTCATCGCCGCGATGTCGCCTCGGTGCATGACGATCGCGGCGAGCACCTGGTTCTCGTAGGGGAATTTGCCGACCGTGCGCAGGTCGGCCTCCCTGACGACGGCGTAGGCCTCGGGCAGCAGCCCGTCGAGCTGCTCGCCCTGCGCCAGCCGCTCTCGGAACTCGCGCGTCTTGTCCCGCAGCTGCGCGTCGGTCAGCTCGCGCATCGGCTTCTCGAACGCGTTCACCTGCGCGATCAGGCGGCGGTTCGCGGCCTCGTTGTCAGGCATCGCCGTCATCCTCCAGCAGGGTCAGCGAGGTGAACACGAGCTCGTCGCAGCCGGCGTTCACGAGGCGGATCGAGTACGAGTGGCACTCCGCGGGGTAGGTGAAGGCGAAGTCGGGCCCGTACAGCACGGTCGTGCCCGTGAGCGCGCCGAAGCGATCGAGGAAGCGCACCTCGAACACGAGCGTGCCGGCCGGCGTCGACACGACGCGCGGCGCGATGCGGTAGCGCACGCCGTGGTGCAGCAGCGGCAGCGACGGGGTGTCGCGCACCGACTGGTAGTCGGTGAACGAGTACCACTCCTGGATCGTCGTGCCGCCCGGCATCAGGCGGTTCACGAGGCGGACCTCGCCCGACGCGCGCATCGTCAGAGCGGAGCCGTAGAGGGATGCCCGGCTGTTGTGGCTCCCCCAGCGGACGGTCCCGATCTCCCTACCGGCCATCGCGCGCCCTCCGGTACTCGCCGATCACGCGCCGGTACTGGTTCGAGAACCACGTGACGATGGACGGGCTGTCGTCGTTGTGCCTGCCCTGGTACCCGCGCGCGATGATCGTGGTCGGCTTGCCCGACTGCGAGGCGAGCAATGTGACGTAGGCCTCGTCGTCGTAGTCGTCCTGCTCCATGTACGACAGCAGGATCTTCGTGTCGCCGAAGCCCGGCTCGCCTCGCCAGCGCTCGACGAGCCCGCGGGTGAAGGCGCCGACGGACGCGTCCCCCTCATGCCCGGACTCGGCCCAGAAGCTCACGATGTCGAAGATCGTGAAGAACTCGTTCGGGCGCACGAGCGCGCCGCGCTCGGCGACATGGCCGAGGTCGACGATCGGCTTGCCTGCGATGATCGCGTGCGCGTCGAACTGCGAGCCGTAGTACAGCGCGCCGAAGGACCCCATCGACAGACCCGAGAAGATCGCGTCGCGCTCGCCGAAGCCCAGCTCGGCGAGCTGGTCGCGGATCGCCTGCAGCAACGCGCCCTCGAGTTCGGCACTGCCCAGGTAGAAGCGCCCGCCTTCGAGTCGCGGGTCGGTCACCAGCAGGAACGGGTGACCGAGGCTCTCCATCATGAAGTAGCCCTCGAAGCCCTCGGCCGGGCGGTAGCCGGCGAAGTAGATGTTGAGCGGCGGCTGCAGGTCGCCGGGATGGAAGTAGACGAAGAGCTCCTCGCGGCGCGCATCGACGAGCCTGCGCCCGCCGGGCAGGAACTGGCCCGCGCCGAGACGGGAATGCCGGTAGTGGATCGGCCCGACCTTCACCCGGCCGGCCCCGCGCGCGAACACCGAGCACGAGAGATAGCCGCTCGTCGGCTCGGCGAAGACGATCGGCTCGGCCAGCTCGGCCTGCGAGAAGCGCTTCTGGAACACGATCACGTCCGACGTGCCGCTCTGGATCAGCTGCACGCCGAACTCCACCTCGCAGCCCGGGTCGAGCACGAACTCCGGCCAGAGCTCGAGCGCGCGCCCGCTCTCGTAGGGGATGTTCTCCTTCCACATCACGAGCTGCCGGAAGCCGTCGCCTGTGCCGTCGAGGTCCGTGGCGAGGTACGAGTTGCCCTCGAACCAGGCGTCTGCGCGGTGGAACGGCGAGACGACGGCCTTCCTGATCTCGAGCTTCTGGCCGAAGGGCTTCGAGAAGTACCTGCGGGGCAGCTCGTCCACCAGCCGCTGGCGCTCGCCGACATCCTCGAAGGCCGCCGCCTTGCGGGCGAAGAAGTCGCGGTAGGCGTCGTCGAACGCGGCGTCGAGATGCCGCGCCACGATGAGCGTGTAGGGCTTCACCAGCGCGTCGACCGCTTGCAGGCGGTCGAGCGGGCACACGGCGTCGACGACGGTCACGTCGGTGCGGCCGATGAGCGCGGCGTCGAAGGCCGACGCGTCATCGACATCGGCGAAGACCCAGTCGACCCCCGCAGGCAGCCGGCAGGTCGCCGACCAGTCCTCACGCCCGATCTGCAGGACCTGCATAGGCCGCCCCTTCCTTGACGAGCGCCCAGCGGTCGAGCACTTCCTGCGGGCGGAACAGATCCTGCAGCACGCGGCACTGCACGAGCGACTGGTTCCAGTGCTCGAGGCCGGAGAGGAAGTGGTCGAGCGCGGCGGGCAGATCCGACTCGTCGGCGATGACGTAGCCGTTGATCGGATGCGTCACGAGCTCGTGCTCGTAGCGCGCGATCTGCGGCACGCCCGCATTCACGGCCTCGGTCGCCAGCCGGTAGCTGACCGTCGCGCCGAGATCGATGAGCACGCGCGACTTCGCGATCGTGCGCGTCAGCTCGTCCTCGCGGTCGAGGAGCACGAGCTGGATCTTCTCCTCAGGCCCCTCGGCGATGCCGATGTCGACGCCGAGCCCCGCGATGTCGTCGCCCGCGAGGAACGCCAGGTCGAGGTGCTGGTAGCCGCCGATGACGCGTCTGACCTGGTTCAGATAGTCCAGGTCGTGGGAGCGGAAGGTGCACACGAGCAGGCGGGTGCGCTCGTCGCCGACCAGCTGGCCCGCGGCCATCGCGATCGCGTAGTCGAGCTGCTCGGCCGTGATGTCGTCCACGAACAGCGAGATGTAGACGGTCGCCTCGTTGGCGCTCGCGCCGAAGGTCGCGCGCCGCTCGAGCGGATAGACCGACAGCTCGGGCAGATAGGCCCAAGCCTCGGCCGCCGCGGGCTCGGCGCCCTCGGCGCCCTCGGCGCTCGCCGCGCCTACATCGGAGAAGACGGCGCCTGCCCGCTGCAGCACGGCGCTCTACACCTCGGAAGGCCGGCTCGCCGACCGGGACAGCACGAGCGTCTCACCGCCCAGCACGGACGCCACGAGGCCGTCGTGCTGTGGTGAGACGGCGAGCACCACCGTGTCCTGTGCGCCTCGCGTCGCGGCGAGGTGGGCGGCGAGGAACTCGGCGATCAGCTCGGGCCAGCTCGCGTAGGAGCCGTGCGCGAACCGGCCGCCGGGGTTCTGGACGATGTCGATGCGCCCCGACGGGACATCCTCGCTGACGATGACGTCGCCGCCGCGAGAGAGGTAGTACTGCGTCATCGGCCGCCCGTCCTCGTCGTGCATGAGCACGCTGGAGGGGAAGCCGCGATCGTCGAAGATGCGCTCCAGCGTGGGCATGCCGTCGCCGAAGTAGCGGATCGACTGCAGCGTGCCGTCTTTGGCGAGGTACACCCGCGCATAGACCTCGGTCTCGCGCATCACGGTGACGAGGAACGGGTTGTAGTAGAAGCTCACGTCCTCGGGCCAGTCGAGCATGAGGAAGTCGATGGGCTGCGCATAGTCGTCGGCGAGACCCTGGATCTCGTCGAAGAACGACCAGTATGGGACGTCGAAGACGTCCTGCGCGTGCAGGAAGCGCCGGAGGCTCGGCGCGTAGTTCAGGACGACGAGCTCGGTCGGCTCTTCACCCTGGTGGAACACCCGGAGCTGGGTGACGGTGTCGTCGGTCTCGCGCCCGGACGCCGCGCGGAACCACGCGCCGTCGCTCGAATACCAGGCGCGGTCCGTGTTGTACCAGGCGGGGACGAAGCGGATCATGCCGCCGCCTTCCGGGCCCGCGCGGTGAACGAGAACGCGTACTTCGTGCCGATCAGGGTGTCGGCGATCTCCTCCTGCAGCAGCCACAGCAGGCCCAGCAGGATCATCAGGGTCTGCGGCGCCGTCAGCACGAACTGCTGGTGCGGGTAGGTGCCGAGGAAGTACAGCGGCAGCCCGGTGAAGATGACGAGGAAGACGCCGCTCAGCGCGGACAGGAACAGCACGCGGGCGCGGATATAGCGCTCGGTCGCGCGACCCGGCGGCACGTGGTCGAAGTACTGCCCGGCATCCTTCATCCGCTTCGCGGTGTCCCGCGGGCCCACGGTGAAGAGCCCGAAGAAGATCGTGAGGCCGAGCAGCAGCGCGATGTAGACGCCGAACCCGAGCGGGCTGCTCAGCCCCCAGGCCGAGAGGAAGCGGCTCGCCCCGGCTTCGGCGCCCGGGATCACCGCGCCGGCGGCGTGCACGACGTACTGCGGGATCGCGAACAGCGCGAGCGCGTACATCACCGGGGATGCCCCGGCCGGGTTGAGCTTGATGGGCAGGTACGAGACGCCGGTGTAGCCGCTGTCGATCGAGACCTTGTTGACGTGCAGCCGCAGCTCCGCGTTCCCGGCGAACACCCCGAGCAGGATCACGCAGACGCAGGCGACGATGACGAACCACAGCACGCGCGTGAACTGCTCGTCGGAGGTGGCGAGCGACAGCGACTCCATGTTCCGCATCGCCGAGATGATGATCTGGTACAGGATGAACATCGTCACGCCGCCGAGGCCGAGCTCTTCGTTCTGCTTGGCGAGCCAGGCCACCACGATCGCGCCGCCGGTCAGGATGATCGCCACGACGATCTGCGAGTTGACCTCGCCCGGCAGAGGCCCCCAGTCCAGCTTCGTGATCTGGAACGTGGCCATCAGGCTGATCGACTGGATGATCGCGAGGATCACCATGAGCACGTTGCGCGCGCGGTTGACGGTCTCCTCGGGAATCTTGCGCGCACGCGCGAGGCGCCCGATGAAGAGGAAGCGCCACAGGATCGCGGCGCCCATCCACGGGCCGAGGCCGAGAGAGAAGAACGACGGGTAGAAGAAGTTGCCGCCCGTGGCGATGTTGGCGGCGTTCAGCAGCTGCGCGCTGGACGAGCCGTCGGCCGCCGCCGTGCCGTGCAGGAACGGGATCGGGATGTAGCG
>Ga0164242_10004177_pt1 | contig 16266 bp, 30 predicted proteins | sample OricomgcompostMG_FD_108783 | JGI IMG/M metagenome (GOLD analysis project Ga0164242, IMG submission 108783) | Miracle-Growth compost microbial communities from Emeryville, California, USA - Original compost - Miracle growth compost (MG) ... | reverse complement strand
ATCTCTTCTTCAGTGGCAGGAGCACAAGTATGATTTGTCAGGGTTAGGCCTCCTTCAAGTAGCACCTTCTGGACATATTCATCTTCTGTATACTCATGCACCATTAGTGTACAACCTTCATGCTTAAGAAAAGCATCCTGCTTTAAAATGGGAAGGATGACTTTGCTGAGGGTTTCCCAGCTCTCCACTCCCCAGGATCCAGAGTTATATCTGGATATGAGGTTGTGAGGATTTGATTCAAGTATACAGCCAATGATACATGGGAACTCAACTGAGCCCTCAGTAATACTGTCCACATCCTTAAACTCTTTCTTAACCATAGACACAAATTTAGTAGTTTATCACTTTAACAACAAGATTTTTCTTCTCAGCTTCAGAGATCATATTTGCAGTACCTCTACTTTTTCCATCCCAAAAAGCTATCAGGATATCTGCATAGGCAGCCATTTCTCTATTTCTGATAGGCCCAGCTGCTTTACCATGAGTATTCCAATCAGCAGGGAACTTCTTTACAGGATAGCCATGTTCCCCTGCATATTTTTCCCCAAGAGCATCAGCTCCAGAGGCACCTCCTGATACTATTTCAATCTCCACACCTCCTGTAAGAAGGGATTTGATATTCTCAATAGCTTCATCAACTGAGGACTTCAGGAGGGTATAGTCATTGAAATACCTCCCTCCTGCTATAATGACTTTACTTACCATAAAAGTCCTCCCTTATTTGTTCATCATCTCCATCCACACCATCAACATGGTCATTTTCAATATAGAGGTCTATTTTTTCATACAAAACTGTGGCTAAGGCAGTGGCCACTCCTCTCCCTTTTATAGCTTCCTCCCTATTGAAATGGGTGTACCATAGTACAAAGTTTTCAAGGAGTGCTTTATTATAATCAGATTTTTTCATATATTCTCATTTGAAGTGAAGTGACTTGTGCAAGTTGAAACTCAGTGAATACATAGTACCTGCTGTTAAAAATAGTATCATAAGGATGGTTGTTGTATACTTCCTCCCAGTAAGGCTTCCATTTCAGAAGTATCCTATTGTACTTATCAACAAACTTCTGAGCTTGAGATTTATCCTCAGTCACAAAGTGTATCCAAGTATACTTATCTTCCCACTCACCCATAGTCAGCTCAACTGCATATACTGTTTTACTTGTCATAGTCAAAGTGTTTATTAAATTCTTCCATTGAAATCCATACTAGATACTTGGATTCAGTACTAGGAGCCCTGGGACGTTTCACTCTTCCATTGATTACAAATGGAAGTATCCACATACCATCTTTCTCCACTTTCCTAATTATATATATTTCCTGCCTTGGGCAAAGCTTCTTTATGAAATCTCCAACAAGAGGGGTATTTACAGTAGGAATTTTAGGAGGAGTAGCAGAATCTTCTTTGAAGACCCAACACACTATATTTATAATGCATAGGAGTATAAAAAATGCAACAAGTATTTCCATTATTTCTTAGTTTTATCCCAAATGGGTTTAAGCCTCACAAACTCCTTCTGAAGCCTTTCAATAGTCTGCTGATGATATTTGATCTCCTTCTCAAGAGGACCAAGAGGGCTGCTGTATTTCTGTATGTCCCTCCAGGTTTCATAAATCATTAGGAGAATTTCCCCTACTGAATCAAAGAGAATGACATCCATTTCATCTCCAGGGCTGATGCAACTATGGCTGATATGTTTTGTTATACCTTCATGGTATATCCATACATCCTCTTTCTTCCACTGAGGAAATGATCCTTCAGGCAGAGGGAAATATTCTTCCAGACTCCTGACTCTATAGTTAATGGGATCCCCATCATAGCCAACCAGCTCTCCTTTCTCAGATAGGAGCTTATGTCTACCAGCTTCAAGTCCACACTTATAAATGTATTCAAGGTCTGACCTTGTGTATTTAGTTTCCATATTTAAGTTTTTATATCCAAAGGCTACAAAGCATAGTGGGGAAACTCTTAAGCTTCTCCTCAATGACTTTGTAGTTCACTACTTCCCCTTCTTCCTCTGCAATGATCATTTTGAAGCCATCAATGAGATCCTGAAGATTTTGTAGGTAGTCCTCATTTTGCACAAAAATGTCTACTGCCTGCTTCTGATATTCAATGAGCCTTGGGAGTATAAACTTTGCTATAGTCAGATCAAGTCCCCATAGCTTAGTGTCATCAAATCCCCTCTCAAGCCTTTGCTGTTTAAAAAAAGGCTCCCTTTGATCATCCTCAGTACTAAGGGAGAAGTTGATATTTGGTATACCAAGGTGTTTAGGATCTTGCTTCTGTTCCATATTTTTCTTTAAAATATTTAAAATCAGTATGTCCTGCTTCTATTTCTGTAACAAGGTAACTGAACCAGAGTTCAACACTTTCATCACTTCCATATTCCTCAAGCCTCACATTTATGGTATAGGAGCCAGTATTTGACCATACATATACTTTGCAGTCAAGGACTTCTGAGAGCCTATCCATGATGTCATGGTGAAGCATTCTAAGCTTTGCAGTATTCCTTTGGAACTGAGACCATTCTTTTCCACTCATGAAGGTATTGTCCTTCCCATATTTCCCAGGATTTCTGATTCCTTCAATACTTTCAATAAGAGTATCCTTGTCAAAAATCATATTCTCAAAGGCTCCATACTTACACTGATATCCAAAGATATATTTCAGTGCATACCAGAGCCTTTTGAAGAAGCTGTGTTTTGTAAGGTGAATGCTTGCATATAAGTCATCAGGTTCATCCTCAGATTGATCAAAGATCACTATGTGCTCATTTGAGCTACAATTACATCTAACAAGTGTTGTTCTATCCATATACTAAGCTTTTGGTGTTGGAATAAGATCAGTTTCATTCACAATCTTCCAGTCAAATTTACTTGAAAGGTAAAAAGCTCTTGCAGTTGATAGAGTCACACCACCTCCTCTTTCTAAAAGAAGTGAAATCATAGCTTCATAATCTGCTTTGCCCTCCTCTACATCTACAACAACTCCTTGACAATACGTATCAGCCATTGCTTGTATAGTCTTAGGAGAAGCTTCATATGTAGGAAATACTTCTTTCAGTACTGCTTTCTGATCAACTCCATTATGTACTCCAGCAGCAGCAAACATTTGTTTTACTTCAGATTCAGGAATTTCAATATCATTACTGAATACAGTTCCTGCATATTTTGTAGCTATTTGTTCAATTTTAATTCTCCATGAATCACAGGCACAGTCCCATACTTTCCCAAGGGCTTCCCTTGTAATAGTATATACTTTTTCCATTGATTTAGTTTTTGTAAAATGATTAATAAGCTCTTCAAGAGTGGCTTTTCTGAAATATTTAAGGTTTTCTCCATGGTATCCATTCTTACTACCAGTGTCATCAGTGAGTGCATGGGAAAGGGAAAGAGGATAGTGACACTTGTATAAGTGCCCAATAGTGAAGTTACTTCCTCTATCAGATTCTCCCTCTCTCATCCACCACTCTCCTGGGATACCATATTCTTCATCTGACATAGCAGCTATAGCTAAGAAGAGTTCAGGATTGTAGTGGTCAATGAAGTGTCTGTGGTAGTTAGTGCACTCATACTTTCCAAGATTAATAAGCTGGTTAGGGTTATTACTAGCAAAAGTGCAGAGGATTTTCCAAGCATCCCAATCATAAATGCTGCTTTCATAGTACCCTAAATCAAGGAGAGGAGTCTTAAGATCCCTCTCATACTGCTCCTGAGTCACAGCCATAGAGACAGGTTGTGTAAATGTCATATTTAAAATAGTTTTTTGTTCCAAAATTCAGAGTCCATCAGTAGGAATATAGTAGACATTATAGTGAAACCTACAATAACAATAGATGCTATAATTCCCACTACTGCTCCCATATTTAAAACAGTTACAGGGAAATCATCTACAAAGAACCTATCAGCTCCCACATGGATAAATGCCCACCACAGTGACCATAGCAGATATGCTATTCCAAGGCCATAGCCTATATGTTTTACTCTCATAAGATAAATTTTTTCACCAAGGCTGCATCTGCTTCCTCAGCTGTTAAAGTAATTGTGTGTTCAAAGGAGCATAGATGGAAGTCATATAGATTTCCAGCTGTTGACCTTACAAATAGTTCAAGTCTGCTGAAAGTTTTATCTCCTTTTAATAGCCCTGAAAACTCAGTCACATCATGCAGTTGAACTATGCTGTGTACTATACCTTCAATAGTTGCTCCAGTGATGGTGGAAGTAGTTTTAAACCTCCTGCCAACAAATCTCTCCAGAGCTTTCTCAGGAATTTCAAAATCAGTCCCCATAATTATAAGGTTTTTTAAGTATATCAATGATTTCCTCCAGTGGAGTATCCTTTGGAATAGTTTCACATTGGCTCCACTTATTAAAGTAGCCACAGCAGTCAAATAGGACATTTTCCCTTCCAAGAGAGTATCCACAGAAGTCATTGCTTCCTTCAGAGAAGCCTATCTGTTTTCCATATCCATAGGCTGTTGCTATCTGAAACTTCTCAGGCTCCCTCTCAATTGGATCCTTCCCAGTTGCTGCAATAGCTGTATCAATCATTGCATGAAGTCTATCATAGTTCTGACTAACTCCTACAATGAAGCCTTCAGCTCTTAGCCTATCAGTGAGCTCCTGAGCCCATCCACCATTTGTAAAGTTCCTTGTATACCTTGGCAGATCAATTTTGTACTCAGGATCAAATTTCAGTTTTGAACCCTTAACATGATAGTCAAGATTTGCTCCTTTTATATAGTAGGAGGACTCAATTCTGAATGTGACTCCTTCAGCATTTCTGATGGATTTTGCAATCCTCACCAGCTTTTTAAGTGGCTGATTTTTAAATCTAGTCCAAAATATATGTGTGGGGTAACATAGATCAGTATCAAAGGAGTACCTCTGATCAGTTGACATACAAGGCTGAGCATTATACAGTCTCCTATTTTCCTCTTCAAAGGACATCAGAAAATTTCCTTCCCTTGAGTAGTAGTATCCTCTGACATCAATACTGTTGTACTTCTTCTCAATCCACCAAGTATACTTCTTCCTACCCTGGAAGCCCCATTTCTTTTTTGTTATAAGTGCCATGTTTAATATTTATGACTGTCAAATACATCAAATGTGTCTGCAATTATTACTAGGACTGCACATACTATAAAGGTGAGCCATATCCAGAATACTGTATGGTTTGAAGTATGTAGGTACAGCTCTCTAAATGCCCATATCATGGCACTAAGTGCTGTAAGGAGGACCACTACTCCACAAAAGATAAGTGTTCCTTTGGCTATATATTTAAATATCTGTTTCATGCTTTTTCATGCTGCCCTCCCAGGATATGGGAAGAGGTTTAATAATAATTTTTGATGTATCAACATCCCTGAATGGACACCTATCAATAGTGATCCATATACCTGTATCAGGGAAAAACTTATTAGGGCCATATGAGTCCACTATACCTCCAATCAGACTTCCATCTGGCATAGTATAGTGGACATATTTGCCTATATATTCTGAGTAGTTCATATCTAAAAGTCTGGTACATAGAGGTTTACAGGATTATCTTTGTGACAATCAATGTCAGCATAGTCAAGCTTCTTAAACTGATTTACATCAAAGGGACTTGTAATAATATGTATACCATTCTTTGTAGGGATGCATGCTAGGACTTTTGGTCCAACAGGTCTACACTTGTTTATATCCTCAGATATGATTTCAAGGCTTTCCTGAGTATACTCCCCATCAATATCAACTATCCATCTCTTCTCAGTTCCAGCAGTAGTACTACCAGAACTGCTGAGATAGGATTTAGCTATACTTTTGAAGTTTCCATCAGCAATCATCTGAGCCATCTGCTTCAGGTGATGTAAAGCTGTGACTTTATATGACCTTGGAGTAAGCCTCATATAGGCTCTTCCTTTGAAATAGTCACATAGGCCTATGATTTCATCCTTCTTACTAAGCAAATGAGCCTGAGATTTGATGTAGTAGTTCTTTATATTCCTGCTATTCTTTGAAGGCACCTCAGGTACATCCTTATGCCTCACAAGTATTTGCAAAAACCAATATGTATCATCATCCTCCTTCTCAGCAATGAAAGGGAGGATGAGATTAAAGTTGTCTATCATTATTCATCAAGTAGGATTAAGGAATGGTCCTCCTGCTCTACTCCAACAAGGTCTTCAAATACATCAAGTAGTTTGCCATGTTGATTTACATAGAGAGTAGGAACTGTCTTCTGATCAACTGCATAAGTGCAGAGGTTGTATATGTTCCAAGCTGATAGCTTATCAACTCCATAGTTAAAGGTTTGATCCTTTGCTTTGAACTCCTTCTTAAATATACCAAGCTGCTCAGCTCTTAGGATCTCCTGTTCAATGAAGAGTTTTCCAACAAGTTCATTGACCATATCCTGGGACATATCAAAGTTCTTCATTGCATCCCTTGACTGACATAGCCTTTCAAAGTTCACTACAGAGTAGTCAATAGATTCCTTTATATGATCAAGCATTTCTTCATGTGCAGTTCCAGTATGCTTTCTTTTGAACACAAAATCCCCCTTCAACATACCATTGGAACAGATGATGACTTGAGCACCTGCAACACATCCTGCACTCATAGTTTTGTCATAGGAATTCTTGAAGCCAATGGACATAGCCATATCAGTATCTGTATGATTAAGTTCATACCTACCTATCAGCTGAGTTCCAGTACCATTCTGCCAGTACCTCTTCCCAGTGATTTCATATCCCTTGTTGTTGACACCTTCAACCATAGTTTTAATAAGGTCTGCATGAGGTATTGGTGCATAAGATCTAGTTGCAAGTGGTAGTTCCACCTGACACAGGAATTGCTCCTGTTCATTTAGTTGTATCATAGTCAATTTTTTTATAATAAGTATTTAAAGCCACAGTACTATATGGAGTTGAGGACTGATTCCTCTGCTCCACTTTATGACCATAGTTTTCAACTGCTACTACAGTAGTCATATGAGTTCCTCCATCAGTCATATAAAAGCCAGTGACCTTCTTTATCACAGGAGCATTTGTATCCTGAATATAGTCTCCTACCTGAAACTTGGACTTCACTTTCATAGGTGGAGGCTCAGGAGTTTTAACCTGAGGGACTCCATCAAAGGGCTTCTGTTTACATTTCCAGTTTGTGTATATGAGGTATACTATCCATATGCAAAAGAGGATGATAAATATTTGTTCTGCCTTGTCCATGCTATAAGTATGATATAGGTTTTGAAAGTTTAAAATGTGGATTTGCAAGGTTGATATATCCATCATACAGACCAAGAGGTTCTGTTTGTCCTACATTCAAGCTATGAAGCTTCTTCCATCTACAATAGCTTGTATCTCTATTTAGTGCTGTAATAATAAGTGTATCAGACCTCCAGTCTCTGTCAACAAGGGTGTCTCCAACCTTGAGCCAAGGCTTGAGTTCAATGTTTGCATAGTAAGGAGTCTGAGTTGTAGATCCACAGTATGCTCCACAACCTGCTATAAATAGAAAGAGGAGTATAAGGACTGCTATAGGTCCTGCATCCTCTCCAAAAACTTCTTCATCCATATCTATTTTGATTTATGGTTTAAACTGTCACACTTTGCTTTATACAGTTTTACATAGAAAATAGCCTCTTTAGTGATTGAGTCACACTGATTGAGGCTCTCTTTGTATACACTGTCAGCATATACAGCTGTGACTTTTACTCCTTTGTCAAAGCCATTCTTATCTCCCTGAAAGTATCCTGTAATAAATCCCAAGATGAATAGGAGTACAAAGCAGCTCAGTGTGACTACATCCTCCTTGTTAATTTTTTTCATGTCTCTTGTATATGATTTTAGGATATTTCTCAGTATAATTTTCCTCATGTCCACAAGCTCCACACTCATGTGGATACTTTGGAGGGTTAGTAAGTAGTACACTATCTCCAAAAGGCTCCATTTTACCTTCCCCACACTTTGGACACACCATTTCTACCAAATAGGGGTAGATCCTTTTTTCAACTTCAGGCATTAGTCCTCCTTTTTAGTGATTAAAATTGAAAGCAGTGCTCCAACATTCCATATGGATGTCTGAATCAGGTATAGATCCTTCTTTGTTAGAAACCATGCTACCATATAGAGTAGAAGAACTGCCACCATCAGCCATTTTATAAAGTTTTTCATTTTTCAAGCTCCTCCTCTATTTTATTAATCTGCTTCTTACTCCCATTAATAACAGCCTGAAGTAGTTCCTGAGCATAGTTCAATCCTATAAGGATTCCTCTATCAGTATCAGTGAGTTCAGCCTTCACTCTATAGAACTGCTGCTGCTCCTGAAGTGCTTCAAGAGCTGCATTTTCAAGCTTTTGAGACATCTCAAAGCCTAGTTTTTCCCCTCTTCTAAGGAGATTGAGTCCAGTTTTCAACCCTGCAACTGATACTGTATAAATAAGTAACCATAAAAACAGTACCCCTAATACACATAGGGTGATTTGTAGCCATAAGTCCATTACTTTTTCTATTTAAATGTGATATATTTTTGCTCCTTTATACCAGATAAGCTCTGTGGAGACTATTTCAGAATCATCCCCCCTCAAGTATTCAGCTCCTTTAGGGATATACATTTCAACAAAGATCATGTCTGTATATCCCTCCCATTCCCTTTTTGCCCACCTCAGTGAGGTATAAGCATGGAGGCCTTTTTCTACTTTTGCAACATATTGAGTGTGAGTACCCCATCCAAAGGTGCCCTTTTTGACTTCCAGACTATCCTCTGAATAGTGGTAACCCTTTTTGTATTCAAAGTCTCTGAAAGGGCTTTCATATGTAGGATAAAACCTATGAGGGATAATTTGAAGAGCTTTGTACACTTTTATCTCCCTCTTTGCAATTTTGACCTTGGGGAGCTTATCATTCATCCAGTTATCCCTTGATATAGTTTTTGTCAAGCACATATTATAAGTATTTTATCCAGCCCCAGAAGGGTCTTGTTTTGTAATAAGATAAGTTTCTTTCATTTGTATAAGCCTCCCTTTCAAAGGATATGTTCCTATAGGCTTCATCCCAGGATTTATACTGAATTCTTCTCACTATCAGCTCACACCCATACCAAATATAGAAGCCTATCAGCAGCAAAGAGAGTTGCTGGCGCAGATGTATGCATTCATGACTCATGACTCTAGGATAGCTCCTGTATGGGAGATCCTTTGATATAAATATGAAGGGGTAAATAGTAACAGCCTCCATAGTGGGGTCTTTAAAATGTACATCTATTTGAATGGCCATAGCTTACTTTTTTTATGTTTAGGTACTATTTCCAAAGAATGCTCAGTATCTCCTCCTGCAAGAATAAGTTTCACTTTAAGGTAGTCTTCCTTACCAAAGTAGTCTTGTAGAGAAGTCATACCTTGATAATAGTTGATATACTGCTGAATATGCTTTCTCATTTCCTCAGAACTATTCCCAAATCCAGCAATATGACCATGCTTAATAATATAGAAGGACTTACTTTCCATAAGCCTTTTCAGCTCTTCCAGCTCCCTCTTGAGTGCATAGTACTCATCAAGATTCACTACCATAGCCCCAGCAGGTATACTTATATCAAGTTCACCTTGTATTGTTCCTTTCATATGTATGATTTTTCAGCCATTAAGGCCATTTTTGTGTATTAATGCTGTATTTAATGCACATTACAGCTTTCAGTATGGTGCCCAAGGGAGAGTATATCCCTCTGATCAAGGATGCTAATCACCTCCTTTATATTGAAAGGTCTATACTCTCCAAAGAGCCTGTATGCTGAATCTATTCCAACATCCATACTCTTTCCCCAAGGTTGATTTGGAGGTCTATCAAACATATCATGTTCATGACCATAGAGGTGATAGTAGCCTTTTCCTGCTCCAAGCCATGACCTCATTGGATAGTGGCATAGAATAAACATCTTCCCAAAGTAGTTCAGTTCAATCATATCAGCCACTGATGTGAAACAGCTGGAGTACTTAGTGACTGAGAGATCATGGTTACCAAGTACATGGTGCCATGTCTTTACAGCAATCCTTGCTCTATTCTCAGGTATCAGCTTGTGGGAAGTGAACTGTAGATCCCCTAGGTTCAGGAGGATTCCATCATGAGGTACATACTTATTGATTTCTCCAATGAGAACCTCAGTCATCTGTACCTCATTCTGAAAATCTCTGTACCCATCCTTCCAGGAGGATCTACTGGGCCCACTTATGTTTTTATGTCCTAGATGCAGATCTGAAGTGACCCATACCTTGTCAACCAGAGAGGGATCATCTATTTTAACTTTTAACATATTTCAGTATTTCAGGTGATTTGATATAATCCAACCAGTTTGCCCAAGGCATTTTCTTCTGATTGTTGTACATGTCTCTAATGACTTTAAGAGGAATCCACTTTCCAGTTTGTACCCATCTCCAATAATTCCTCACATACAGCTTCCATAGAGGCTGATACAGGACTACTATCTGGATATTATGGGTAGGCTTAAACTTCTCAATAAAGCTGTTTAAATAGCCTGCTTTACAATTTGTCTGATCAATTACTACATTACAGCCTTTGTTTGCTGTTGCTATGGCACAGAGGTGATTGACCTCCTTTGTAACTCTATCCTCCATCTGAGGATCAAACACATATTTACCTCCTGCCATCTGAACTCTGATAGCATCCCTGCTGATGTACATAAATTTTCTGTAGTACTTCTTTACCCAGGTGGTTTTGCCACTACAGGCCACCCCTGACATGATAATAGCCAGGGGTTTTGTAGGAGCTTTTACAATCAGAGGAGTTATAGTACTAACATCCTCTATTGATCCATCCCATACACTCATAGTTTTAAATTTTAATTGGATTCTTCAATATCAGCCACATCAGCATCCTGAAGAGCTGATTCTTTCAGAAGGAATGATCTGGCTTTGATTTTCAGTACAAGTGGTCTTGGAAATTTATCCACTCTTAGGCAGAATCCTTCTTCCACCACAGAGCCATCAAGCACCGAAGGTTTCTCAAGCAGTCTTCCATAGAAGATGGCTGAGAGTTGTTCATCAAGGGGTAGACCTGATTCAGACTCAAGTCCATATCCTGCTATAAATTCTCCAAGAGATCCTTTAAAGAATACAGGACATACAGGAACTCCAAGCTGTTCTGCTCTCTGTTCCATCTGATCCCAGGATAAATCCACTTCAATACCCTGACTATTTATGTTTGTGATTCTGTAGATGTAAGGCTGAGGAGAAGTAAAGTTGTATGTATATCCTTTCTGGATAGGACTGCCCTGATTATCACATCCAATGATTTCAAAATAGATAGCTTCACCTTCATTCAATTTCCATTCAAAGTGTTCTCTTGATACACTACTCCAGACATCAGTTGGATAATAATGAAGTTTTCCATCAAGAGCTTGAAAGTTCTTTGATTTCAGCACTCTCCTGCTACCTACCAGATAGGAGTACTCATATTGCTGTACATTGGCTCCAAAGAATTTAGCTATTCTATCAACCAGAGATAGTTTTCTGTATGTCTTTGCATAGCCCAGTCTGCATGAAGTTCCATGAAGTTTTACTGATATTGTAATATGATCTTCCAAGCTTAGGTTGTGAACATTCTTAAGTAAATGTCCAGTGTCAGTATGCTCAGGGAAGAACTGTGAATCCACTATTGAATCAACAAGCTTTGTACTTACTTTAGATCCACCAGTTGATGAAGCTTTCTGAGGCCTTACATATTTCCAGCAGAGGTCAATACCATCAATAGTGGTGAATGTATCTCCTACTTTAAGCTCTGGATGTTTCTTACCATCAAGGCCTTCAATAGAAGTCAGTGGGATAATAAATCCAGTGGATATTACTCCTTTGAACTTTATAGCCTTTACCCTACCTCCATCATCAAAAAATCCTGACTTTGTAGTATCAACATTGTTTTCAGAATGCCTGAATAAGTTGTTGAAATGTAGAAAGCTTCCAGTAAGTACTGTTCCAGAGGGAAAGAATAGGTAGGGTATATCCTCCTGAGAATCCTTCCCAATAAGGCACTGATTGCCCTGATAGGTCACCTGAACAAGGTTATCAAGTCCAGGTACTGCAACTTTTGCAGGAAGTTTTATGACTTGGGCACAGTAGTTCTCTGAGCCCTTTCTAATGCTAAGTGACATATTTTGATTTTTAAAAAAGTGGGAAATTTTGTATCTTTGTGACTTCAATCCATAGCAACTCCTAAGCAATCCTAAGACACTTACTACCAAATCCTTATCAGAAGCCTAAGCCTCTGATCCAACTTTGTTTTTTTTAACTTTAAATATATAATTGATGAGTAAACCTTGTCAAAAGCACTACATTGAAGAAGTGCCTCTATATCATCATCAGTCCATACTGGTAGTTGATAAAAATACAGGTGAAGTAACAACACCTAATAGTAGACCTTTTAAATCCCTTCCTGAAGGGTTTGAAATTCATCTTCCAGATGCAGTATTTGATAAAGCCTATAGAGTATCAAGGGACTTTCTTCTTGATAATTTAAACTGCTTTGAACATTATGCAGCCTGTAAGCTTATCAGGAGAGCTGATGCTTTCACTAATTCTGTACAACCTCTTAGTGATAAAATACCTGTAAAGGAACTAGCAGGGGTACTGGAGGTAAGTAGAAACAAGGTTAGACCTGTACTTAAAAAGCTTTTTGATTTAGGAGTATATGGTAAATTTGAAGTAGCTGAGGAAGGGAAACCTTATACTAAATATTGGATCATAAACCCATATATTTCCTTTAATGGTAGGCTCATTAGATCAGATATCAGAAGGCTTTTTGATAACACTCCTATAGCTGTAAATCTTAGAAAAGTACTGGATAAAGAGATAAGAAGGGGCCTCTATAACTAGTTGACTATCAATTGCAGCACTGTCATCTGATGTGCATAATTGCACACGGGATGTGCATATTGCCCACCATATGTGCATAGCCTCTCTACTTCAGGGAGGCTCTTTGCACCATAAGCTGTTCCATAACATCCCTCAACCTCTCTTCAAACTCCTCAACTCCTTCTCCATATGGTTTAACAGGGAAGAAGTATACATGAGGAGCTTGCTTCTTTATAGGCCCAGGTTCATCAACAGTATTATCATCAATATGTATATCCACCTTTGTATCCTTGAGGTAGTATCCTTTCCAGGTAAAGTTTGTGAACAGTATCTTGTTCCTTAGCCCCAGTTTATCAGCTACCTCATATAGATAGTCATGTATGTGTTCAAGATGCTCCTCAGAAGCATTGTATAGATGTTTATGGAGCTCATCCCTTCTTGTGGTGAGGATCCATACATCATGTCCCTCATCAATAAGTTTTTTGGCTACTTCCTGCTGATATTCTTCAGCCATTGAACCATCAAAGTCCCAGGTAATTGTAAGTTTTCTATCCATTTATTTCCTCCTATGTTTAGCTCTGGATTCCCTCCAGTATTTTAAAAATTCTTCTTCAGTATATATACTCCTATTCCAAGGCTGCTTTTCCTCATAGTCTATGATGTAGTCTGCATAGTCATAATCATTCACTATTGACCTTGGATCAGGAAGTGTATCCTCAAGTTCAATTGGAGGTTGATCTTCAAGCTCACAGTCATAGTATAGATAGTGCCCCCAGGGATAAGACTTGATCTTATTCTTTATAACTCTTCTGATATGCCTCCAGTAAAGAGTAGACTTCTTTATATTCCTTGGCCTCTCCTTTACTATGGCTCTACGTGTTGATCTACTCATATAAAATAATTGTAGAGTTTATATTAGGAGAATTGAATTAAATCCCCAAAATTTATTTTATCTCTGGGAGAGAATCAGGTTTCTTTACTACATCAGCATAATGTAAATAAATAGTTCTTGGAGTATTCCCCATAAGGTATGCAGTGTTAGCAACGGTTAATTGGGATTCAAGGCATCTGGTTGCAAAACTATGTCTTGCAGCATATAAATCTCTACTATCAATTCCAAGCTCTTTTAAAATAGGTTTTAATACTCTATTCTGTAAATTCTGAGCATCAATGATTTTACCCTGTGGAGATGGAAATACCAAATCCTCAGGCTTTTTATCTATACATTGAATTAAGAGTAAATCCCTAAGCTCCTTATTAAGGGGTAGCAATCTATTCTTGCCAGTTTTAGTCTCCTTGAAAATTCTAGCCCTATTTCCTCCATGATGGTCCTTAGCTACTACCTCAGCAATGAGTACAGTATTAGCCTCAAAATCAACATATTTTACTTTGAGTCCAATAGCTTCCTGATTTCTAACTCCAGTATTAAATATAAAGTGAAAAAATGGATAGTAATAGCTATGAGGTACAGGTCTATATTTTGAACAGAATGTATTCTCCTTTATAGCAGTAAGAAATTTGATAATATCCTCATTACTTAATGGCAGCCTTGCAGTATTCTTCTTTTTAACTCCCTTCCTTGAATCAACAAATTGAAGAGGATTAATTTTAAAATGCTTATGGAAGACTCCCCATTCAAAAAATTTGGATAGAGAATTTTTCCTCCTATTATATGTAGAGGAATTCAATGGCTGCTTTCCAAGTAGGCTTGGATAGTCTTCTAGGGAGCCATCCCATTTTGAGATCATCCTATATATTGCTCCATAGCCAGATTTATGTATACTCCCACCCTTGTAATTAGTAACCCATTGTTCAAATAGTTCAGATATTGATAATTTTGGCTCCTTCTTAGCTACCTTAGGTTTCCTAAGCTTGTACTTAGCCAAGGTTTCATCAAGGCATAAATTCTCAATATCAAGCCTAAGAGTGAGTAGTAATTTCTCATGCCTACATAAATCTACATACTTCAATCCAGGAGATAGAGAATACCTCTTCTCATTATACCAAAATCTGATTCTAACTTGTCCATTTACATTAGAAATAGTTATTATATCTGCCATAAAAATGTCCTAAAAGTGTCCACAAAGGGTATTTTACTGGACATTTTCCAGGACACTTTCTTGGAAATATGGATTTATGCAATATATTTGCAGCTGAATAACAATAAGAATCTTTAGCTCAGTTGGTTAGAGCGTTACCTTGACATGGTAAATAATCCTTCTGTTTTTCAATAAGTTACAATCATATTTTAAGAAATGTGTCCTAGGAATGTCCTAGGCAAATATAAATAAAATACCCCTTAGAGATGATCTAAGAGGTATTTTTAGTTTTCACTTAGTATGCAAAGGCTGCATGAACATGCTTCTCAACTACAAAATCACATACTACTTCAACAGGTTCTCCAAGGTCGTCATTCTTATCTGCTTTCCTCCAGTTATAGAGTAATGTTCCATCCTCAAGTACTCTTATGAACTCATATGTATCAAAGTTGTCCCTTGCCTCAAATTTTTGAAATCCAATCTGCCCTACAAGACCCCTGCTTATAAACTGCTTTCTTGTTTGAACATCAGCTATATTGAAAGTCCCTTTTAAGACCTCTCCAGTTTTTGTATTCACAAAAGTGTACTTATCTGAGTTAACATTCACATTTATCACTGAACAGCAGTCCTGAGGAGCTTCAGCAAAGATATTCACCTCAGTTACTATTGTTTTCAAAATATCAACTGTGATCAGCTCAAGGGTTTTACAAAAGGAAACTATATCCTCTCTGAACTCAGGATACTCAAGGATGTCATCAAGCACCTCATATATTGTTTCAAGATCAAGATCCTTAAACTCCTTCTTATATCTGATCCTTCCAGGCCTATTGAGCAAGTTCTGATTGATATAGAGGTTGTTTGTAGTAAGTAGCCAAACTCTTCTATATTCTGACTGAATAGTGCCATCCATGATACTCAGCAGTGATGCACCTCCTTCTCTCTCCTTGTCATTCCCAAAAGTTTTCTCAAACTCATCAATGACAATAGTGATGTCACATTTTATGTCATTCAGGACACTCACCAGTGCTCCACTATTTCCAGTAACAAGAATAATAGGATTCTGAAGTTGATTTGCAAGGATTTTTGCAGTGATAGTCTTCCCAGTTCCTTTTACTCCATTGAGCAGTACTCCAACATCTCCGGAGGTTTTCTGATAGTAGGTAGTTACCCTTCTGATTAAATCAGATTCAAGTCCATAGACTTTAAAATCAAAGTTGAATTCATCACTCTGCCTCTTTAACTGCCAGTTACCCTTTGGATCAATCTCAAGGATATATACTCCCATTGGAAGCTCATCAACTGTTTCACTGACATCACCTGCATACCAAATGTCACCATCTTTTGCCCAAACTTGGCCTTTACTCATATTCATATTTTTAATAT
>Ga0164242_10004176_pt1 | contig 16266 bp, 18 predicted proteins | sample OricomgcompostMG_FD_108783 | JGI IMG/M metagenome (GOLD analysis project Ga0164242, IMG submission 108783) | Miracle-Growth compost microbial communities from Emeryville, California, USA - Original compost - Miracle growth compost (MG) ... | reverse complement strand
TTGGTGAGGCGGGACAGCATACATCCCCCGCGCCGCACGTCTCTCAAGGTACAGACCGTCAAAGCCGGTCACCCCCAGGGTGGAATCGTCCAGGAGAACGATTCCACCCTGCGAGCGGCCCGCACTGCCGTTATTGACGTTTGCCGCGCATCGCCCTTTCCATCTCGCGCTCGGCGTCCTTGCGCTTGAGCGTCTCCCGCTTGTCGGTCTTGTTCTTTCCGCGAACGATGGCGATGCGCGCCTTCAGGAACCTGCCAGCATTATACAATTCAAGTGGCACGATAGTCAAGCCCTTCTTCGCCTCCTCCTCGGCGAGCAGCGCGATTTCCGCTTTCTTGAGGAGGAGCTTGCGCGGCCGTTCAGGGTTGTAGCCGGCCGGCGTGTTTGCCTGCTGGTACGGCGGTATGGTGAGCCCGATGATGAACGCTTCGCCGCCGCGCACGACGACGCGCGCGCCCTCGAGCGAGCCCTGCTTCCCGCGCACGGCCTTTACTTCCGCGCCAGTAAGCTCGAGGCCGGCCGTGAACGTTTCCACGACCGTATACTTCAATCCCGCCTTCTTGTACTGGATGAGCGCCATACGTTTTAGAATCGCACAATTGGGCGTATACTCAAGCGACATGGCAGCTACCCCTTCCCAGAAGGAACCTCATAAGGCAGCGAAAGGGAATACCGGCAAGGGCGGCACAGGAGGGCCGAAGAAGCGTCCCCCGTTCTTTTCCGGCGGCCCCGGCTTCATCGCCAACCTCGTGACGACCATCGTCGTCTTCCTGCTCCTTATGACGGGCTACTCGCTCGTCACCTCGCACCTGCAGAGCGCCGAGACGATATCGCTCACGCAGGTCGCCAACGACGTGCGCGCCGGCAAGGTCGAAGACATCTCCGTCGCGGGGAACGACATCACGCTCGCGTACGCCGACGGTTCGCATAAGAAGGCAATGAAGGACCCCGACCAGGGCCTCGCCGAGACGCTCGCGACGTACGGCACGACGCCGGAGCAGCTCTCGAAGGTGAACATCACCATCGCGAACGAATCAGGCTTCCGGTTCTGGTTCTCGACGCTCGCGCCGGTGCTCCTTCCCGTGCTCCTGCTCGGCATCCTCTTCCTGTTCCTCATCCGCCAGGTGCGCGGCGCGGGCATGCAGGCGTTTACCTTCGGGCAGAGTAAGGCGCGCATGACCGATCCGGAGGATACGACGCAGCGCGTGACCTTCGCGGACGTCGCTGGCGCGAAGGAGGCGAAAGAAGAGCTGCTCGAGATCGTGGATTTCTTGAAGAATCCTAAGAAGTTCCTGGACATCGGCGCGCGCATCCCGAAAGGCATCATGCTCATGGGTGCTCCCGGCACGGGCAAGACGCTCCTCGCGCGCGCGGTCGCCGGGGAAGCGGGCGTGCCGTTCCTCTCTATTTCCGGCTCCGAATTCGTGGAGATGTTCGTCGGCGTGGGCGCCTCGCGCGTCCGCGACCTCTTCCAGCTCGCCAAGCGCTCGAGCCCGGCCATCATCTTCGTAGACGAGATAGATGCCGTCGGCCGCGTGCGTGGCTCGGGCATCGGCGGCGGCAACGATGAGCGTGAGCAGACCTTGAACCAGATCCTCGTCGAGATGGACGGCTTCGAGCCGACGGAGAAGGTCATCGTCATGGCGGCGACGAACCGCCCGGACGTGCTCGATCCGGCGCTCCTGCGCCCCGGCCGCTTCGACCGCCGCGTCACCATCGACCTGCCGGACCGCAAGGACCGCCGCGAGATACTCGACGTGCATGCGCGGCATAAGCCGCTGGGGCCGGACGTGAACCTCGACGTCATCGCCGAGCGCACGCCGGGCTTCTCCGGCGCCGAGCTCTACTCGCTCATGAACGAGGGCGCCATCCTCGCTGCGCGCGAAAGCCGCACGGAGATCACGCAGTACGACCTCATCCGCTCCATCGAGAAGGTCATCCTCGGCCCTGAGCGCAAGTCGCACCTCTTGAGCCATAAGCAGAAGCGCCTCACGGCATACCATGAGGTCGGCCATGCGCTCGTATCGAGCGTGCTCCCGAACGCCGATCCGGTGCACAAGATTTCCATAATCTCCCGCGGGCGCGCCGCAGGATATACCCTCAAGCTGCCGTTCGAGGATACGAAGATGCAGTCGCGCAAGGAGTTCCTTGACGATATCGCCGGCACGCTCGGCGGCTTCGTTGCGGAGGAGCTCGTCTTCGGCGACGTCACCACTGGCCCGTCCAACGACCTCGCCGTCATCACCGCGCTCGCCCGCGACATGGTCTCCCGCTACGGCATGAGCGAGAAGCTCGGCCCCGTCGCCTTCGCGACCGACCAGAACTACCGCAACGAGACGTATTCCCAGGAGATGGCCGCGAAGATAGACGAAGAAGTCACGCGCATCATCGAGGAGGCGAAGGACCGCGCTCGAGAGGTGCTCACGAAGCACCGCGATGCGCTCGATGATATCTCCGAAGAGCTCGTGAAGGTAGAGACCATGGAGCGCGACGAGTTCGAGAAGCACCTCATCGCCCACGGCATCATGCCGAAGAAGAAGGAAGAGGAGGAAGGACAAATCGTCGCGCCGACGGTATAGTGGGCGTACCCACCCTTAGCTCAGTTGGTTAGAGCATCGAGCTTATACCTCGAGGGTCCTTGGTTCGAGTCCAAGAGGGTGGACTAGCGCGGAAAGATGTCCGTAAGAAGGTTCGAATCGTAGAATTCCGCGGCAAGGGCGCCGAAGGAGCGCGTGCCGTCGGAAAGGGTGATGGCCGCGCCGCCGACCTGCGGGTTCGCGTTCGGGTTCGAGTGCGCGAAGCCGATATTGTAGAGGGTCGAGATGATGGCGACGTTGCCGTCGATAGCGTAGCCTGCCTTCGCCCACTGCGCTTCCACTTCCTTTATGTACAGCCCAGCATAGAGATAGCTCCAGTAATGGTCGTGCTGGTCGGTCATGCGCGTGAAGCGCGCCGAAGCGAAGTCGGTCGTCGTCGCGGGGAAGTCGAGCAGGTGCTCGTAGGGCGCGCCCGGATAATACGGGGAATCATGGTCCTTCAGATTATTCTCAACCTCGATGGCGGTCGCTTCCTTCATGCCCATGACGCCCCAAGAGAACTGCGACTGCGGGCCGAGGATCTTGAGCGGATAGAAGAACTTCTTGTAGTCCTCGCGGTCGGTGAAGAAGAGGCGCAACTGCTCGGCGACGAGGTTCGCGACGATGAGGCGCGCCGGTACGCCGCTATCCTGCGCGGCGCGCTCGATGGTCGGCTGGTCGCGCCGTATCGCCCCTTCCATGACCTGCCATTCCTCCGACTGCTGCCAGGGGCCCGCGTAGGCGGGTCCGGCGGATGCGGCGCCGGCATTCTGCGAATCGGCCGAAATGCCCTTGAAGAACGCCTCGCGCTGCGTATCGATGATACCGTTCTGGTTCGTGAGGCCGAAGCGGACGGCGAAGTACCCGGCCGTGAGGAAGAACCCGATGGCGGCGAAGATATAGACGAGTATGAAGAATGCCTTGATGAGGAGCGTTTTCATCGTACGAGTTCCCTAGAGTGTACGGGAAAGAGATGATTAGGCAACTTTTATTCAATAATCAGTTTCTTCGATTCAACTCCCTCCGCCAGCTCAGTACGCATTGACGGAATAAGATATGCGCGCGTATACTTATTGGGTCAAGGCCGTCCCGCTACTACGCGAGGCTAGCGCAAAAACCGCCTTCGGGCGGTTTTTGCTTTTGTATATCAAGTGGGGTTCTCGAAATGCTGCCAGTCGGTCCGGCCGCTCTCGGGAGGCCAATCGCCGCCCCAGGCCCATCCGCGCTCCTTCATGAGGCGCACGAGCGGGTGTACGGCGTAGAGCGTCCCGAGCGCGGTCTCGTCGTGTGCGCCGCCCTTCGGGATTCGGTATTCTTCCGTCAAGCTTGCATCGTATTTCACGTACATGTTCTGCATGGGGTTTATGTCGAAAGCACGGCCGTAGCCGTGCCAGGAGCGTCTCGCGGGGTTCCCCGTCACGGGACGATAATTGAAGCCGGACGAGTTGTTGTCTTCGCTTGAGCGCTCGTCGCTCCAGGCGTACGCGGGGTCATGGATGGGAATAACCTTGGCGATAGGGAAGCCGAGCTCGTATGCTTGTGCGAAGAATGCCTGGATATCGTCTGCGACTGCTTCGTGCATGATGATGCTGCCCGCATGCGTCTCGCCGTCGAATCCGCGATGCGTGATATCGATCTCCGTAAGCGATGCGATGATATCGTCCGGCGCGCGGTTCGAGGGGTTCTGGATGTGTTCGTCAATCGGGTGCATACCGGAGGCTATTCCATATACAGCTTCTCGAGCTTGTCCTTCACGATCGGCGCGAGGGTCGGGAGCGTCTTCAGCGTCGGGTCGGTCTCGATGATGCGCGCAGCTTCGCTGCGCGCCGCTTCCACGAGCCGGAGATTCTTGATGGCTTCCATGGCGATATCGGAGACGCCCCACTGGCGATTGCCAGCGAGCTCGCCGGCGCCGCGCAGCGCGAGGTCGTACTCGGCGAGCTCGAAACCGTCCTTGGCGGTCGTGAGCGCCTTCAGGCGCTCCTTCGTCGCGTTCCCGTACGATTCCGGCAGCGCGAAGCAGTACGCCTGGTTGTTCGAACGGATGACGCGGCCGCGCAGCTGGTGCAATTGCGCCAGGCCGAACCGCTCGGCGCCTTCTATAAGAATGACGGTGGCGTTCGGCACGTTCACGCCGACTTCCACCACGGATGTCGCGACGAGGATGTCCGTCGTGCCGCGCTCGAACGACTGCATGCTCTTCTCCTTCTCGGCAGGCGTCATCTTGCTGTGGAGGATGCCGATGCTTGCGTCGGGGAAGACCTCTTTCTTGAGGCGCGCCGCTTCGGCTTTTACGGAGCGCGCCTGCACGGCGAGCTCTTTCGTCGGGTCGGGTTCATCGATACGCGGGCAGATGACGTACGCCTGATGGCCGGCCGCCAGTTCTTTCCGCACGCGGTCGTACGCCTTCTCGCGCTTTTCCGGCCCGAGCACTTCCGTGATGATGGGCTTACGGCCGGCCGGCATCTGGTCGAGCACGGAAAGGTCGAGGTCGCCGTACAGCGTAAGCGCGAGTGTGCGCGGTATCGGCGTCGCCGTCATGGAAAGGAGATGCGGCGAGATAACGTGCTTCTTCGTGAGCTTCTGGCGGTGCGCCTTCCCGAAACGGTGCTGCTCGTCGATGATGGCGTAGGCGAGGTTCTGGAACTCGAGCGATTTGTACACGAGCGCATGCGTGCCGATGACGATGGGAATCTCGCCGTTCTTCACCCATTTCGCGAACTGCGCGCGCGATACCTTCGCCGATTCCTCGTATGCGACCTTGCTCGGGAACTTGCGGCATTCGCTGCCGGTGATGAGGCCGATGGGGATGGGATGGTCCTTGAAGTACGAGACGAACGTAGAGAAATGCTGCTTGGCGAGGATCTCCGTCGGGCACATGTAGGCGACCTGGAGCGTGCCGCCCTTGCGCTCGGGCGGCGTGCTGGTCGCGACGAGGTAGCTGGTCGCCGCGGCGACGGCCGTCTTCCCGCTGCCGACGTCGCCTTCGAGCAGGCGGCGCATCGGATGCGCTTTCTCGAAGTCGCTGACGATGGTCTCTATGGCGCGCTCCTGCGCCTTCGTCGCGGGAAACGGGAACGTGCCTATGAACTCCGCGAGCGACTTCCGATCCACGTCCACGGGAAGCGCTTTCTCTTTGATCGCTTGCGCCCGCTCCGTGGCGAGCGCGAGCTGGAGCGTGAATATCTCCTCGAAGGCGAAGCGTTTCTTCGCGGCGGCCGCATCCTGCGGCCGCCGCGGCGCGTGCATCCATACGAGCGCGGTCGAGAGCGCCGGCAGGTTGTACCGCTCGAGGATATCCGCCGGCAGCGGGTCGTCGATATGCTCATGCACGTGCGCCTCGAAGACGCGCTTCATGGCATGCAGGAACCAGAGCGAGGAGATGCCGCGGCTCTCCGGGTATACCGCATACTGCGTGTCCTCGATGATGGGCGCCGTTTCCGTCGTCGTGAAGAGCGATTCGTGCACCTCATCCGGCCGGATGGCCGATGCGTCAATCTCAGGGTTCGCGAGATATATCTTCGCGCCCGTGCCGGCGATGCGCCCCGTCGCCTTCACGACCTGGCCGTCATGCACCATCTTCGCCATGTACGGCTGCGAGAACCACATGATTTTGATGCGGCCGGATGCGTCCTCGAGCCATGCTTCGGCCATCGGGCGCTTGCTTTTCCATGCTTTGCGCGTCTCGGGCTTGCGGATGGTGCCGAAGAGCGTCACTTCGGCGCCGGAGGACACGCTCGCGACAGTGCCTGACGGGCCGGCGGCCTCATAGCGGGCGGGAAAATGGTAGAGGAGGTCCCGAATGGTGCGGATACCGAGGCGCGCGAGCGCCGCTTTCTGGTCGGCGCGCAGGCGCGGGAAATGCTTCGTGACGAGATCGTCCGCGTTCATATACCGAGTATACGCTCGTGGTATAAAGAACGATAATGGATGCACGCAGAGGCTTCACGCTCATCGAGCTCCTGGTGGTCATCGCGATCATCGGCCTCCTTTCGTCCATCGTCCTGGCGAGCCTGAACTCGGCGCGCATGAAAGGGTCCGACGCGGCGATAAAGTCGCAAGTCCTCGAGATGCGTTCGCTCATGGAATTGCAGTACAGCGATACGGGCAGCTACCAGAACCTGAACCGGGGGAAGTGGGCAGGAACGTCCGCCGCATGCAGCTCGCTCGGGTTCGCCGGCACCTACGCCACCCAGGCGCTCAGCATCTGCACGAGCATCCTGAACGACGTCACGAGCCCGAGCGCCAATGAGTTCTATACGGGAGTCAGTTCCTCCCATAGCAATGTCGATGAATATTCCATCATGGCGCGCCTCTCGACGGGCTATTATTTCTGCGCCGGCTCGAGCGGAGCGGTCACGGACAAGGGGACGAGCGGCGACGGGTGGATAGGAACGGGCTGCTACGCGAATCCGTAGCGCGCGAGCGCTTTCCCCAGGCAGCGGAACGGGGAATGTGCGATACTGAGGTTCCTATGGCTACGAAAAAGAAGGGCGGGAAGCAGGAGATTCTGGGCGCGTACAAGAGGGCGGGCGCGCGCATCGAGACGAAAGGGCGGGTGAAGCTGAGGAATCGCGCCGACCTTGCGCTGTGGTATACGCCGGGCGTAGGCGCGGCGAGCGCGCATCTGGCCGCGCATCCGAAGGATGCGCGGCACCTTTCCGTGAAGAAGAACTCCGTCGCCGTCATCTCCGACGGCTCCGCCGTGCTCGGCCTGGGAAATATCGGCCCGTATGGCGCGCTTCCGGTCATGGAGGGGAAGGCGCTCATCTTCAAGGACATGGCCGGCGTGGACGCGTGGCCCATCGTGCTCGATACGCAGGATCCTGACGAGATCGTGCGCACCGTGCTCGCTATCGCGCCGTCCTTCGGCGGCATCAATCTTGAAGACATCAAGGCGCCGGAATGCTTCGCCATCGAGCAGAAGCTCGCCGACGCGCTCGATATTCCCGTCATGCACGATGACCAGCATGGCACGGCCATCGTCGTCCTCGCCGGCCTCATCAATGCGGCGAAGGTCGTGAAGAAGCCGTTCAAGAAGCTGCGCGTCGCGGTTTCCGGTGCCGGCGCAGCCGGCACCGCTGTCGCGAAGCTCCTTGTATCGGCCGGCATCAAGGATGTCATCGTGCTCGACCGTTCCGGCGCGCTGTATGCGGGCAGGTCAGGCATGAACGGATACAAGGCCGCGCTCGCCGCCATGACGAACCCGCGAAAGCTCCAGGGCGGCCTGGCCGATGCGCTCGCCGGTGCCGACGTATTCATCGGCCTCTCCGGCAAAGGCCTCCTTACCGCTGGCCATATCCATGCTATGGCTGAGAAGCCCATCATCTTCGCGCTCGCGAATCCCGAGCCTGAGATACTCCCTGATGCCGCCCATGCCGCAGGCGCGGCCGTGGTCGCCACCGGCCGTTCGGATTTCCCGAACCAGATAAATAACGCGCTCGTATTTCCCGGCATCTTCCGCGGCGCGCTCGACAAGAACCTCAAGAAAATAACTGAAAAGACCAAGCTCAGGGCCGCGCATACGCTCGCAGCGCTGGTTCCGGTCCCGAAGGCGACGAAACTCCTGCCGGATATCTTCGATAGGCGGGTCGTGCTTGCCGTCGCGAAAGCGGTACAATAGGTCCCATGAGGCTCTACCAGTATCTCCTGACGTTTCCCGACCGGATGTACCCTTTCTCGTCCTATATAGACGGCGAGCGCGTCCGCTGGCAGCGCTCGTACGAGCATCGTCTCGTGCAGATACAGGAGACGCTCGGCGTCGGCCGCTACGGCATCCGGCTCGCGACGTATCGCGAGCTTTGGCATATCGTCGGCGCGGGCGTCATCATCCTCGCGGCAACGCTCATCTCCCACGTGCTCTGGGGAAGCGATGCGGCGCTGCCGGTCATGTTCATCGCCGCCATGGCGGTCATCACGTACCAGGAGTTCGTGCTCCAGCCGCGCGAATACAACCAGCGTCTCGGCAAGGGCATCGCCGACTGGATATGCTGGGCCGCGCCCTTGAGCGCGTACTTCTTCCTGATCGTTCACTAATCGCGCTGCACGGCGTGCCGGACGCGCTCGAAGACGCTCACGAACCACGCGCGTACCGCGGCATTGCCTATCTCGTCAACGACGCGGGGAAGCGGGACCCAGCGCGCGCTATCGATCTCCATGGTCGGCGCCAGCACGGCATCGCGCTGAGCGGTGAACAGGTACATGTGTATCTCTTTCATCTCCGAGCGATTCTCGGTGCCGTCGGGAAGGATGGGGTGCCGTTCATAGGTGCCGAAATCGTCCAGCAGCTCCAGGTTCGAGAGGCCGGTCTCTTCCTGTATCTCGCGCCGCGCCGCTTCCTCGTCGGACTCGTCGCCGTCGATATGGCCTTTCGGGAAGAGCCAGGCGCCGTTTCCGTTGCGGTGGCGCACCATAGCGACCGTTCCCGCATTCCCTAAAACGATGCCGCCCGCCGACCGTGAACGAAACAGCTCCTCCATACGCTTATTCGGGGAGCGCGGCAGGGTTGATGGCTCCTGCGGCCGGCGCGTCGCCGCTGACGGTTATCGTGCCGGTATCGTTGCTAAAGGCTTGGTTATCGTACCGATACTCGCCTGGCGCCGTGAAGGTGTGGCTATAGCTTCCGCCGTTCCCCACGATGGTTCCGACCAGGTTCGCTCCTGCTACCTGGAGCTGGCGCGAGCTCTGGTTCGACCAGGTGACCGTCGTGCCCGGCGTGACGGTGAGATTCTTCGGGCTGAAGCCGGTATCGGAATACGTGATGATGCTCGTCTCGCCGTTGGCGCCAACGGCGGCGTTGCCGGTACCTTCCGGCGCGCTCGGCGCGGGCGGTACCTGCTTCTCCGCGCGGATGGTAAGGAGCGCGACAGCCACCGCGACGATGGCGAGAACGATGCCGATGCTCAATACGATGCCAGGCTTGCTCATAGGTCCAATCCTTTACACGATATCACATGAACATTTTCCCGCGCTTATTCGGACGGGTTCGGATTCATGAATACTGCCTCGATGTTGTTGCCTGAAGGGTCGAAGGCGAATGCGGCGTAGTATCCCGGCGTGTAATCCTTGCGGTATCCGGGCGCGCCGTTGTCCTTGCCGCCGTTGGCGAGCGCCGCGTCATAGAAGGCCTGCACCGCTTCCTTGCTCGGCGCCGCATAGGCGACGTGCCCTACCTGCTTCGCGCCTTCGCCGGCATAGACCCAGGTATCGGCACGGCCGTCTTGGCCCATGCTGAAGAGTTTCCACTCGGGATGGTCGCTCACGAGCTCGTATCCGAGCGGTTTCAGGGCGTTCAAGAAGAAATCCTTGCTCGACTCAGCGTCGTTCACGTGAAGGGTGATGTGCGAGATCATACGGACAGGCGTGTTAGTGCTATGTCCGTATACTACCAAACCTTGCTGAACAGAATATGAGGAATGATTCCTCAGGTGCTGGGCGGAGACGGAGGGATTCGAACCCTCGAGGGTTTTTACACCCTGCCTCGTTAGCAGTGAGGTACTTTCGACCACTCAGCCACGTCTCCGGTTCGTACAAAATAGCATTTCAGGCCTGATACGCCAACGTTATGGCGATGAGGCGCGTCGGGCCGCCTGCGCGCATGGCGGCGCAGGCGGCGGCCATGGTGGAGCCGGTGGTGGAGACGTCGTCCACCATAATATAGGTGCGCAGGGGGTCGCAGCGCGCGCTCGTTTCGAAGGCGCCGCGCAGGTTAGCGCGTCGCTCCGCTCCGCCGAGCGTGGTCTGCGGGGGAGTGTCGCGCGTGCGCCTGAGCGCGCGGGCATCGAGCGTCAGTGCGGGGAGCTGCTGAACGGCGACGCGCGCGATGCGCTCGGCCTGGTTGTACCCGCGCTCGTGCAACCGCTCTTTTGAGAGGGGAAGGGGGACGACTATCGGCTCCATATATATAAAAGGTAGGGATTCGCCCAAGAATTCATGCAGGAAATCTGAAAGCGCGGCTCCCAGGAGCCGCGCTGCCCGCGCATTATCATGGAACTTCGCTTCGAGGATGCAGGCGCGCACGGCGTCCTGCGCATAGGGGAGCAGTCCGATCACGGAGACGCCTTCGCGTTGGATGAACCGCGGCTCCATGAGCCGCGAAAGAGCGCCCGCGTCGAGCGAACGCACGAGGAGTTCCGACTCCCGCGGCGGGAAGAGCGCGTCCAGAAGGATAGGGAATATTCGCATGCGTCCCTCATGCTACAATCCAGCACATGAGCTTCCTATCAAATATTTTTGGGAAGAAAAAGAGCAAGAGCGTGGTCGGCATAGACATCGGCTCGTCGTCGCTCAAGGTCGTCCAGCTCCGCCGCGAAGGGGAGACCGCCGTACTCGAGACGTACGGCGAGCTTTCGCTCGGCCCGTACGCCGGCGGCGAGGTCGGGCAGGCGACGAACCTGCCGGCGGACAAGATCGCCGAGACCCTGAAGGACCTCATGCGCGAGGCGAATGTCACCACGAACGACTCGGGCGTCTCCATCCCGTTCTCCCGCTCGCTGCTCCGCCTCATCACGCTGCCGCGCAACGACGACCCGAACCAGATGCGCACCATCGTCGAGCTCGAGGCCCGCAAGTACATCCCCGTTCCCGTGAGCGAGGTGCAGCTCGACTGGTTCATCGTGCCGGAGCCGCTGCCGGAAGGGGAGAAGGCCTCGGATAAGGTGAAGGTGCTCCTCGTCGCCGTGCATAACGACGAGCTCGCGCTCCTCCAGGGCGTCGTCCAGGGCGCGAACCTCGCCGCGACCTTCTTCGAGATCGAGATATTCAGCACTATCCGCTCCGTCGTGAACGAGCCGGTGAAGCCGGTGCTGGTGCTCGACATCGGCGCGTCGGCGACGAAGGTGTACGTGGTCGAGCATGGCGTCGTCGCGTTCTCGCACAATATCCCGCAGGGCGGCCAGGACGTGACCCGTACCATCGCCGCGGCAGGGAACCTCCCGATCGCGCAGGCGGAAGAGCAGAAAAAGGAGCACGGGTTCACCGCGGCTGCGGACGGCGCGGCCGCGCCCTACCAGCGCAGCACCATCGAGATCGTCTTCGCGCACATCTTCGAGGAGGCGAAGCGCGCGCTGACGCAGTACGAGACGGGAACGAAGAAGAGCGTCGCGTCGCTCGTGCTCACGGGCGGCGGCGGCGTCACGAAGGACCTCGCCGGCTACGCGAAGGATTTCTTCTCCATACCGGTCGAGATCGCCGACCCGTTCTCCAAGACGCAGTCGCCGGCGTTCATGCAGCCGGTGCTCGCCGCGATCGGTCCGGAGTTCGCCGTCGCCGTCGGCCTCGCGCTCCGCAAGCTTGAGGAGGTCGCGTAGCGAGCCTCTCTTCGCGCTGTGCATAAGCGTCCCACGCGCGCAGGACGGTAGCGTATACTTCCAGAGTGGCTCTTTCCCCCGGAATCCCGACCTCGTTCGTCCCTCGACAGCCGGTATCGCCGACGCGGCGGCCCGGCACCTCGGGCACGAACCTTTTCCTCATCGTCTCGCTCATCATAGCGGGCATCATGATCGCCGTTGCAGCCGGCGTGTTCGCCTACGATAAGTTCCTCCTCCATACGCTCGCGGCGAAGCAGGCGCAGCTCACGACGGCGCAGAGCCAGGTGGACGAGAATACCGTCGAGGAATTCATCCGCCTGCGCGACCGCCTCACGAGCGGCAAGGACCTTCTCGATAACCACGTGATGCTCTCGCAGTTCTTCGATGCGCTCGAATCCCTCACGCTCCAGAACGTGCAGTTCACCGACCTGAAGCTCTCCGTCGCCGGCGACCATACGGCGACGATCGACATGACCGGCACGGCGAAGAACTTCAACGCGCTCGCCGCGCAGTCGAATGCCTTCGCCGCGAACAAGCTCATCAAGCGCGCCATCTTCTCCGACATCACGCTCACGGACGACAAGACGGTCAGCTTCAAGCTCACCGCCGACGTCGATTCGAAGCTCATCGTCGAGCAGGATGCGCCGGTAGCGGGAGCCGCGTCCACGACGACCCAGACGGAGACTGAAACCGAGACGCAGGCGCCGCCGGCCTCTACCGAGACGTCCGGCTCGTCCGCGACGGCCTCGACGAGCCAATCCACCGCAACCTCGACCCAATAGCCTATGAGCCGCCTTATCCCATTCCTCGCCATCGTCTTCGCCATAGCGCTCTTCTTCCTGTACATCAAGCCGACGTATTCGGGCACGATCGCTGATACGCGCCAGCAGATAGCAAGTTATGACCAGGCGCTCGCCGCTGCGGACCGGTTCCAGAAGAAGGAGGCGGAGCTCACGCAGGCGCGCGCGCAGATCCCGGCCGAGAGCCTCGCGCGCCTCTCCGAATTCCTTCCGGACGGCGTCAATAACGTGCAGCTCATCCTCGACATGGATGCGCTCGCCGCGCGCTCGGGCGTGACGCTCTCGGACTTCAGCACGCAGGGAAGCGATTCATCGACGGACGACCAGTCGCAGGCCTCGACGCCGAGCACGACCGCGTCGCCGGACGCGGGTATGGACGCTGGCGCGGTACCGGGCCCGGATATGGCGATGGGCGGTACGGGCGCGCTCACCTCGAGCTCGCCGATAGACTCGCTCACGCTCACGTTCAAGGCGACCGGCACCTATGACGCCTTCCGTTCGTTCCTCTCGGGCATGGAGAACAGCCTGCGCCCGCTCGACGTCATCGACCTCGACGTCACGAAGTCCGATACCGGCGTGTACGCGTACACCATGAGCGTCCGCATTTACTGGCTCCGCTAACTTTCACGTATGTCGCGCAATTCCATCATCTTCACCATCTGTCTCGTGATCGTCGCCGGCGGCCTCGGCTACTACTTCTTCTTTTTCAATACCGGCACGAACGCGACCCTGAGCCCCGTTCCGGGCGGCGCGAGCAGCGCGGAGCTCTCGTTCATAACGCTCGTGGGGAAGATCGAGCCGATCGTCTTCGATACGTCGCTCCTCTCGGACCCGCGCTTCACGTCGCGTGAGGATATCCGCACCGCCATCATCCCGGAAGCGTCCGGACGCAAGGATCCGTTCGCGCCGATCGGCCAGTAGCGGCGCTCATGCTCGCGTAATCCCACGCGGCGCGCCGACAGGCGCGCCGCGTAGTATATGATAAGAAGCGTAGCTCTCGCGAGCGTTCAATTTGCATGAACATTCTCACGCTCCTCACCGAAAGCGGGACCCTCAAGCCTGAAGACGCGACGGGTATCGCGAACGAATCGCGTACGTCCAAGACGCCTGTCGAGACGTTGCTCGAGCGGCGCGGCATCTCGCAGGAATCGCAGCTCGCCGCGGCCGGCGCGCACTACGACATGCCGTACCGTATCCTCTCGGCCGCGCCCATCGGGAAGGATGTCCTCGCCTACATCCCCGAGGAGTCCGCGACCCATTACAGCTTCGTGCCGATCGGGCTCGACGGCGGCGCGCTCGAGGTCGGCATCACCGACCCGGACAACATCGAGGCGCTCGACGCGCTCCAGTTCATCGCCGGCCGCGTCGGCCTCCCGTACAAGCTCTACATCATCAGCCAGGGCGACCTGAACAAGGTGCTCGAGGAGTATAGCTCCCTCACCGGCGAGGTGAGCGAGGCGCTTTCCGAGCTCGAGCCGCCGGAAGCGATCGAGCAGGAGAAGAAGGAGGCCGCCGCCGAGGAGCGGGTCATCAAGGAAGACGCGCCGGTGACAAAGATCGTCGCGACCATACTGCGGTACGCCGTGGAAGGCGGCGCGTCCGACATCCACATCGAGCCGACGCCGGAGAAGACGCAGGTGCGCTTCCGCATGGACGGCGAGCTCCATACGTCGCTCGAGCTCCCGGCGAAAGTGCACGCGGCCGTCGTCGCCCGCATCAAGATCCTTTCCCAGATGCGCCTCGACGAGCGCCGTAAGCCGCAGGACGGCCGCTTCTCGGCGACGGTCGAAGGCCGTCGCATCGACTTCCGCGTGTCCACGTTCCCGACGCAGTACGGCGAGAAGGTCGTGATGCGTATCCTCGACCGCTCGAAGGCGGTCTCGACGCTCGAGAGCCTCGGCTTCTCCGAGGCGGACTTCGCGTCCATCAAGTCCATCATCGAGCGCCCGTACGGCATCGTCCTCATCTCGGGTCCGACCGGTTCCGGTAAGTCGACGACCTTGTTCGCCATGCTTTCGGCGCTCGACCGCGAATCGTCGAACGTCGTGTCCGTCGAGGACCCGGTCGAGTACGAGATACCCGGCGTCGCGCAGTCGCAGGTGCATCCGGAGATCGGCTATACCTTCGCGTCCGGCCTCCGCTCCATCCTCCGCCAGGACCCGGACATCATCATGGTCGGCGAGATCCGCGACAAGGAGACGGCGCAGCTGGCTATCCAGGCCGCCCTTACCGGTCACCTCGTGTTCTCGACCATCCACACGAACACGGCCGCCGGCGTGATCCCGCGCCTCGTCGACATGGGCGTCGACCCGTACCTCATCGCGCCGACGCTCATCGCCGCCATCGGCCAGCGCCTCGTGCGCCGGCTCTGCCCGGGCGCGGAGAAGGAAGTGCCTATTTCCGAGAGCATGAAGCGGCACCTGGAGCAGGATTTCGCCGATCTTCCCAAGCCGGTACGCGACGGGTTGCCATCCTTCGACCATTTCTACGAGGCGTCCTCGACGCCGGACTGCCCGAACGGCACCCGCGGCCGCCTCGCCGTCTTCGAGATCATGATGATGGACAAGGATATGGAGAAAGTGGTGCTCGAGAACCCGGTCGAGGAGAAAGTCTACGCCGCAGCCCGTGCAAAAGGCATGTTCACGATGCGCGAGGATGCTATCATGAAAGCACTGGCCGGAAAGATACCGTTCCAGGAAGTGGACACTCTCGGCGGCGCGCTCCTGGCGGACGAAGAGGCACCCGCTTCCGACGCGACGGCGGAAGAATCCGGACTGTAACCCACCCTCGACCACCATGGCATACCGTATCTATCTCGTAGACGACGATCGGTTCCTTCTCGATATGTACGCCGTGAAATTCAAGGCGGCGGGCCATGAAGTGACCGCGTTCAACGGCGGCAACGCCGTGCTCGAGGCGCTCCGCACGAAGCCGGCACCGGATGCGCTCCTGCTCGACGTGGTCATGCCGGAGATAGACGGTTTCGAGGCGCTCGAAGTCATCCGCAAGGAGAAGCTCGGCGAGCCGAACATGAAGGTCATCATCCTCTCGAACCAGGGCCAGCCTTCGGACCTCGAGAAGGCGCAGCAGCTGCATGTCGACGGATACATCATCAAGGCCTCGGCCATCCCGTCGGAAGTATTTTCAGAGACTATCCGCATAATCGAAAAACCGCATGACTGACGCTAAAGCGCTCATCGGCTCGCTGCTCGACATCGTCGTGAAGGAAGGCGGTTCCGACCTCCACCTTTCCGCCGGCAGCAACCCCATCATCCGCGTCTCCGGCTCGCTCGTGCCGCTCCTGCAGCAGGAGGTGCTTACGCCGACGGATACCATGAACATCCTCAAGTTCATGGCGCCGCCGGAACGGTTCGCGAAGTTCCCCCAGACGCAGTCCGTGGACTTTTCATACGCGCATAGCGATAAGATCCGGTTCCGCGTGAACGGCTTCATGGTGCAGGGCTCGGCGGCGCTCGCGATGCGCCTCATCCCGCACGAGACGCAGACGTTCCAGAAGCTCAACCTCCCGCCGATCCTCGAGGTGTTCACCCAGCGCACGCAGGGCTTCTTCCTCATCGTCGG
>Ga0164242_10004175_pt1 | contig 16267 bp, 16 predicted proteins | sample OricomgcompostMG_FD_108783 | JGI IMG/M metagenome (GOLD analysis project Ga0164242, IMG submission 108783) | Miracle-Growth compost microbial communities from Emeryville, California, USA - Original compost - Miracle growth compost (MG) ... | reverse complement strand
GGAACCGGACGAGCGGTGCGAGCAGCAACGACGCGTCCAGCGCCTTCGTGTCGTAGTGCTGCGTGAACACGCCGCGCTCGTCGACGCCGTTCTCGAGGATGTCGGCCTTGATCTCGTCGGCGGCCTTCTGCCAGTCGTCGGCCTGCGCGTCCTGGCCGATCGCCGCTGCCAGCCGCGCGCCGCGGTCCGCCGCCACCCAGCACATGATCTTGGACGAGGTGAAGTGCTTGGGCTCGCCACGCACCTCCCACATGCCGGCGTCCGGTTCGCGCCAGTTCTCCAGCGCCGCCTGCACCTGCTTGCCGAGGATCGGCCAGATCCGCGGGTCGAGGTGGCTGGCCGCCTTGCTGTGCACGTAGACCGAGTCCAGCAGCGCGCCCCACACGTCGTGCTGGTTCTGCGTGCTGGCCGCGTTCCCGACACGGACCGGCTGCGAATTGGCATATCCGGGAAGGTGATCGAGCTCGTACTCGTGCAGGTCACGCTCGCCACCGATGCCGTACATGATCTGCAGCGCGTCGTCCTGCTGCGCCATGTCCGCGATGAACGAGAAGAAGTCGACGGCCTCCCAGTCGAAGCCGAGTGAGTACATCGCCCACAGCGCGAACGTCGAGTCGCGGATCCAGCTGTACCGGTAGTCGTAGTTGCGGCTGCCGCCCGGAGTCTCCGGCAGGGACGTCGTCGCAGCCGCGGCGATCGCACCGGTCGGCGCGTACGTCAGCCCCTTGAGCGTGAGCGCGCTGCGCTGCAGGTAGCTGCGCCACGGGTGATCGGGGAACCGTCCGCGGGCGAGCCAGTGCTGCCAGTGGTGTGCCGTCCACACCAGGCGCCGGTACGCCTCGTCGTACGTCAGCGGCGGCGGCTTGCTGCCCCACGACAGCGCGACGAACCGGGTGTCGCCCTCCTTGAGCAGCGTGCGCGCGATCGCGCGGCCGCCCTCGAAGCCGAGCCGCAGGTCGGTGGTGAGGGTGAGCGTCTGATCCAGGCCGGACGCCCGCGCCTGCCCCTGGTGGTAGATGTGGTCGGTGTAGTCCCAGCGCGCAGGCGAACGTCCGTAGTCGGCCACCGGTTCGCACTCGACGACGGTCTGCACCTCGCCCTTCACGCAGCGGATCGTGCGCAGCAGCAGGTGCTCGGCGTCGTAATCGGTGGGTGGCCGGCGCAGCGTCTTCGACAGGACGTCGTCCTGCCGCCACGGGCCGAGGGTCAGCGCGTCGCGCACGATGATCCATCCGGTGTCCGTGCCCCAACTGGTCTCCAGCACCATCGTGCCGGGCAGGTAGCGGCGGGCGGCCGGGACGGAGATGTCGGACGGCGCGATGCGAAAGCTGCCCGCGTGCCGGCCGAGCATCGCGCCGAAGATGCTGGCCGAGTCCATGCGCGGCAGGCACATCCAGTCGATCGACCCGCTCGGTGACACGAGCGCCGTCGTCTCGCCGTCGGAGAGGAAACCGTAGTCGCCGATCGGCACGAGGTGCGGGTTGGCGAGCATCGGCGGCGTCTGGGCAGCGGTGACGGTCTCGGTCTCCATGCTTGGCAGGATGGTGCTTTCCCGCGCCAGCCTCAACCTTGCGCGGCCGTGTCGGACGAACTTGTCGCGGGCAGCGCCGGTAGCGGGGCGGTCACCAGCGGCTGCGAGTGCAGCCGGATCGCGATCATGACGCGTCCGAGTCCGTACCGCGCCCACGCGCAGACGGTCAGCACCGCGACGGCGACGATGCAGTCGAGCCACCAGTGGTTCCCGGTGGCGAGCACGACGAACACCGTGATCGGCGCGTGCAGCGCGGCCAGCCAGCGCCAGTGCGACGCGCTCAGCCGTACGACGTACCAGCTGACGAACACCGCCCACGCCACGTGCACCGACGGCATCGCCGACAACTCGTCCGCGCCGAAGCCGAGGCTGTAGACCGACTGGCCGTACTGCGCCGCGGTGTCGACAAAGCCGTCCAGGCGCGGTGGCGCGACGGGAATCAGCTGGATTAGCAGGCACACCAACGTGGTCAGCGCGAGCGTCGTGCGCACCGCCGAGTAGCGGTGCCGGTAGCGCACGAACAGCCAGATCAGGAACGCGAACAGCGCGGCGAAGTGCATGCTCGCGTAGTACACGTTGGCGATCTGTGTGATCACCGAGTTGTGCAGGATGAGCTTCTGCACGCTGTGCTCGGACGGCAGGTGCAGGTCGTGCTCGACGCGCAGGATCCACGCCGACCGGTCCAGCGCTCCGGACGTGTCCGTGACGGAGAGCGTCCCCGCGAGCTGCCAGACCGAGTAGAGGCCGGCGATGATGCACATCTCGCGCGCCCACGGCACGACCGAACGCGCGGCCGGCGCTGCGGAAATCCGGAACGCGCCCCAGCTGAGCGCAAGGGTTCCGGTGAGGACGGCGCCCTGCTGCCAGCTCAGCGAGACATCGTGCACGCACCAACTATGCCCGCCCGGGGTACCGCTCCGGAAATGCATAACCCGTTGTCGGTGTTGGCCAATACGATCGCGCCGCAGTACGTGATGAGAGCGCGTGCGGAAGATGCCGACGAGAGGGGCCGAGGTGTCGCGGCGTAGCTGGTTGCTGTTCGCGGCGATGTGCCTGATCTGGGGCATCCCGTACCTACTCATCCGCGTCGCGGTCCGCGACGTCACGCCGGGCACGTTGGTGTTCCTGCGCACCGGCATTGGCGGTCTGGTATTGCTGCCGCTCGCGTTGTCGCGGAACCGCGGCGCGGCCGGAGCGGGCGCGTTCGGTCCGGTGCTGCGCCGTTGGCGCCCGCTGCTCGCGTTCACGGTCATCGAGATCGCCGGGCCGTGGCTGCTGCTGTCGGACGCGGAACGGCACATGACCAGCTCGTTGTCCGGGCTTCTCGTCGCGGCCGTGCCGCTGGTCGGCGTGCTGGTCGCGCGGATCGCCGGCTCGACCGAGCGGGTCGACCCGGCGCGCTGGCTGGGTCTCGCTCTCGGGGTCGTCGGCGTCGCGATGCTGGTCGGTCTCGACCTCGGGCACCTGCAGATCGGGTCGCTGCTCGAGGTCGCGTGCGTCGTCGTCGGCTACGCGGTCGCGCCGGTGATCATGGCCAACTACCTGGCCGACCTGCCGAGTATCCCGACCGTGTCGGCGTCACTGCTGCTGACCGCACTCGGTTACCTGCCGTACGCGGTGTTCAACATGCCGAGCGGGTTGAACGCGAAGGAACTCAGCTCCGTGATCGTGCTCGGACTGGTGTGCACGGCGCTGGCGTTCGTCGTGTTCTTCGCGCTGATCGCGCAGATCGGTCCGGCGCGTTCCACCGTGATCACGTACGTGAATCCCGCGGTCGCCGTGCTGCTCGGCGTGCTGATGCTGGGCGAGAGCTTCACGCTGGGCATGGCGATCGGCTTCCCGCTGATCCTGATCGGATCGGTGCTCGCGGCGCGCCACGAGCGCCCGGCCGAGGTGCCGGCCGAACTTGCCGACGCGGTCGATCAGTCGATGCGGACGGTGCCGGATGCCGTCTCGAACTCGGCGGCCAGCAGGCCGGTGCCGTCCTCGAGCGAGTCCGACCAGTCGACCTCGATGCCGTCCAACAGGTCCTGAGGCGACAGCCCCAGGTACTCCTCGACCGTCCACGCGTCGCCGACGATCTCCAGCTTGCGCAACGAGATCGCCGAACCGCCCGCACTCGGGTGATGCGCGGCGTCGCTGTCCCACTTGACGAAGAACGGCAGCTGCGGACGGGCAGCCGAGTCCTTCACGCCGATCTGCTTCCAGCGCAGGTCGAATCCGTCCGGACGGCGCCGGTGCCCGTCCGCGGCGTCGCGGCCGAGCCGCGCCTCGATCGGCGTGATGTCGTCGACGCCGATGACCCAGCCGAGCCAGCCGCCGCCGGCCTCGGTGCGGGCGCGGACGGCCATGCCGAACGGCGCGGTGTCCGCGGCCGGGTGGTCGAGCGCCTCGACCACCTCGATGTAGCAGCCGCCCGCGAGGGGCAGCACGAAGTTGCGGGTGCCGAACGACGGATGGATACCGCCGTCGGTGAATCCGGCGCCCAGGTGCGCACCGAGCCGCTGCACGCAGGCGGCCAGGCCCTCCGGCCCGGCGGCGTAACTGAGATGGTCCAGACGCATGGCCCAATGGTGACGCACGTTATGAACGCGGCGTTCGCGGGGGGCGGTGCGCAAACCGGTGACGGCGAGTGCTACAAGCCTCAGCCGGTGTACAGCACCACGGACGTGTCCGTCGTGCGCTCACCGCGCTCGCCCGTCGTGTCCGTCCAGGCGTCGACGACATCCTGTGCGGACTCGGCCGGATCGCCGGCTGCCGCGCGCGTGAACAGCGCCGCGGCCAACCGTCCCTTCGCGAACTTGCTGTTGTAGCTGACGACACCGTGCCCGCCCTTGGGCCGCGGCGACAGGATGCGCACCGTGATCGTGCGTTCCGCGATTTCCCCGCGTGGGCGCCACATCGCCACGTAGTCGCCGGAGCGCAGATCGATCACCGCGCCGCGGCCGACCAGCTTGGGCAGGTGCTCGTCCAGCACCGGCCGCCAGTAGGTGCACACCCGGCCGATCCCGGGCAGTGCGGCGTTGGCCGGTACCCGGTACGCGGGGACGGGTTCGTCGCCGCGCACCACACCCCAGAGCCCGGAGAAGATCAACGTGTTCCGTGCTGCCAGTCGCTGCGCCGCGGCATCGAGTGCGGCCACGTCCAGGCCTGCGTAGACGACGCCCGCGTAGCGCCGCAGCGCGGGCGTCGTCGGTCCGCCGCGGACGGCGCGGTTCGCCGCCAGCGCGTCGGCCACGGCGGCGGGCGGCAGGTGCAGCGCGGTCGCGGACGCGTCGACAGGCCCGGCCAGCAGGGCGTCGAGGGCGTCCAGCAGCTCGCCGCGCGCAGCCGCGAGCGGGCCGCCATCGGCCCGGGCGCTCACCGATCGGCCGCGGCCGCCGTCCGTCTTGGCCTCGCTCGGCGGGAGTAGGACGCGCACGGCGGGCGAGACTACGCGAGCGGTACGGGACCGGTCGCGGTCAGGTCAGGTTGGCGTCGAGGATCAACTCGCGCAGCCGCGGCCACGTCCCGGCGAAGCCGTAGTGCAGCGGCAGCGCCTCGACCTCGTCGATCGGCCACCAGCGGATCGCGATGCTCTCGGCGTTCACCGGGCGCGCGTCCAGCTCGCCGAGCCCGTCGAGCGCGCGGGCGAGCACGGTGGTGTAGCTCCAGCCGCCGTGGTCGTCCACCAGCTCGCGGTACGGCTCGATCCGGTTCAGGTCGACGTCGGTCTCCTCGGCCGCCTCGCGCAGCGCTGCGGTCATCGCGCTCTCGTGGCTGTCGCGGGCACCGCCGGGCACGGCCCACGTGCCACCCTCGTGCGTCCACGCGGCACGGTGCTGCAGCATCACCTGCAGGCCGTCGGTGATCAGGACGCCGGCGGCGCCGAAGCGGCCCCAGTGCCGGTGCCCCAGCGAGCACTGCACCCAGCCGTTGCCGCTCTCGATCACCGACCCGCCGATTCGCTCATCGCCCGTCCCTGCCCGCCGTCCGATGTGGGCGTCGACCCGCCAGGTCGCCTCTCGGCGGAAGGCCGCTCGAAGCGGCGAATGTGGGACCGGGGGCCATGGATCGGGCCGACGCCGGTGTCCACGGTACCGGGTGTTCGTCCGTGTCGCCGCCCGGCGCAGCTGCGCGGGACGGCCCGGTACGGGACGTATCGTGGGAATCGTGACCCACGAGCCTGCCCGCGGGCGGACCCGGTGACCCAGCCGGATCCGAGGCCGCGCCGACCCGCGCACTACGCGGACCTGACCGACCTGATCGACGCCGCCGGCGGCAGCACGCCGCAGTCGCGCGCAGAGGTCGCCTCGGCCACCGCGGCGATGCTGGTCCACGCCGGGCGCGAACTCGGCGCCGACGATCGCTTCATCGACCTGGCCGACCGGGTGGGGCTGGAGACGCTCGCCGAGCTGTGGCGCGAGGCCGATCCGGTCAGCCTGCCGGGCGCGCTGTGGGCGCTGTACCTGCTGCGCCAGTGGTGCCGCTCCAGCGCCGACGAGGTGGTGCGGCTGTGGCGGGCCGGCGAGCCGGTCGCCGCGGCCGACGCGGTCGTCGCCGGCGTGGCTCCGCTGGCGGACGTCGGCTCGCTCGCGCAGGTGGCCGACGACGTGCTCACCGGTGCCTACCGCGGCGATTTCGCGGTCGCGCTGGAGCGGGCCGCCGCGCTGTTCCGGGTGCTGGCCGCCGGGCGGCGCGAACTCGCCGGCTCGCGTACGGACCTGGGCGCGTCCGGGCCCGACCCGGCGGCGGTCACGCTGGCCGAGCGCAACGAGCGAGCTGCCGCCGACCTGGCCGCGTCCGCGCGGCGCTGGCGGGCGGGAACACTGCACTAGCGGCTGGCCGGTAGCACGCGGCACCGACAGGCCGTGGCCGCTGTCCACAGCGCGGCGTGTCGTCCACAGATCGAGCCGGCCCGGCCCGTTGCGCCGGGAAACGCGGCAGCCTCGGTGCATGCGCAAGCCGACAATGCGAATCAGCGGACCGCCCGACGTCCTGCAGGCGGTGCCGTACCTGCTCGGGTTCCACCCCACCAACAGCCTCGTCCTGCTCGGGCTGGCCGACCGCGAGCTCGTCGTGACCGCGCGGGTCGACCTGCCCGAGCTGGCCGAACCGCGTGCGCTGAGCCGCCTGATCGACGCGCTGGCGCGCGGGGGAGCGAGGGACCTGCTCGCCGTGGTGTACGGCGACGGCGGGCCGATGCCGGACATCTCCCGCGGCCGTAACGGGCCCGGCTGGCAGCTGCCCTGGGCCGGCCTCGTGCCCGCGCTGGAGGAGGAGTGCGAGCGGTGCGGCTGCGAGCTCGGCGAAGCGCTGTACGTCGCCGGCGGGCGGTGGTGGTCCTATCTGTGCGACGGGGACGGGTGCTGCCCGCGCTCCGGCACGCCGCTGCCCGAGGCGCCGTCGGAGTTCGTCGCCGAGGCGACGTTCGCGGGCATGGTGGCGCTGCCGGACCGCGCGGCGGTCGAGGCGATGCTGGACCCCGTTGTGCAGGAGCGCCTGGCCGCGGTCGCCGAACTCGTCGCGGCCGAGGATCGGCACGGCGTCGCCGAGATCGTTGCCGGCCGCGGCGAGCGCGCCATCCGCTCGGCCAAGCGGGCGATCTTCGCGGCCGCGCGCAAGGCGGACGCCGCGGCCGAGGCCCAGGGCGAGTGGGCGCTCAGCGACGCGGAGGTAGCCCGGTTCGGGTCCGCCCTGATGCAGACCGAGGTGCGCGACGCGGTCTGGATTGCGGTTGACGGCGGTCGCCTGGACGGCCGGCCGCTGTGGCGGGAGCTCGCCCGGCGGCTGCCCGGCAGGTACGCGGCGGCGCCACTGTTCCTGTTCGGCTGGGGCAGCTGGCGCGCGGGCAACGGCGCCCTCGCCGTGATCGCGGTCGACCGGACCCTCGAGCGCGATCCCGGCTATGGCGCGGCGGACCTGCTGCGCGCCGCTTTGACCTACGGGCTGAACCCGAACCAGGTGCCGAAGCTGGGTTCCCGGCGGAAGCGGGTCGCGTGAACGGCGGCGCCGGTCGGCTAGAGCGACACCGCGTGCGGCCGCACCGGGGTCGGCAGGTCGCTAGCGCCGGTGAGCAGGTCGTCGACGGCCGCGGCGCAGGCCCGGCCCTCCGCGATCGCCCACACCACCAGCGACGCCCCGCGCGAGGCGTCGCCGCACGCGTAGATCCCGTCGGCGCTCGTCCGCCACCCGTCGTCGACCACGGCGGTGCCCTTGACCGGGTCGCGGCGCACCCCGAGCGCGTCAAGCAGGTCCGGCACGTCCGTGCCGACGAAGCCGGCCGCCACCAGCACCAGGTCGGCGGGCAGCTCGCTGCGCGATCCGGGCACCGGGTGGAACACGCGCTGGCCATCCACGCGGACGATCTCGACCTCCTCGACGACGACCGCGCGCACCGCGCCGTTCTCGTCGCCGAGGAACTCGACCGCCTCGCGGGACCAGGCCTCGTGCACGCCCTCGTCGTGTGCGGGCGAGACCCCCCGGCTGCTCGGTGCCGAGGGCCAGACCGGGTTGACCAGGCCGACCCGCGGTTCCGGCCGGGGGTTGTGGTCCAGCACGGTCACCGAGAGCGCACCCTGCCGGTTGGCCGTGCCCAGGCAGTCGGCCGCGGTGTCGCCGCCGCCGATGATCACGACGTGCTTGCCCGCGGCGTCGATCTCGGGGGTGTCGACGTCACCGGCGAACACGCGGTTGCCCCACGGCAGGTAGCTCATCGCCTGATGGACGCCGGCCAGCTCGCGTCCCGGCGTGCGCAGCTCGCGCGGAGCGAGGGCGCCGACGGCCAGGATGACCGCGTCGAAGTCGGCGCGCAGCCGCTCGGCGTCGGCGGGTCCGATCGGGGTGCTCGGCCGGAAGACCGTCCCCTCGGCACGCATCTGCTCCAGGCGGCGGTCGATCACGTCCTTGGGCATCTTGAAGTCCGGGATGCCGTAGCGCAGCAGCCCGCCTATCCGGTCGTCCCGCTCGAACACGGTGACGTCGTGACCGGCGCGGGTGAGCTGCTGTGCGGCGGCGAGACCGGCGGGTCCGGACCCGATCACGGCGACGGTCCGCCCGGTGCGCTCGACCGCCAGCTGCGGTGTGACCGTGCCGTCGGCGAAGGCCTGCTCCACGATGCTCAGCTCGACCTGCTTGATGGTCACCGGGTCGGTGTTCAGCGCGAGCACGCAGGCGGCCTCGCACGGCGCCGGGCAGATCCAGCCGGTGAACTCCGGGAAGTTGTTGGTGGCGTGCAGCCGCTCGCTGGCGGTCCCGTAGTCGTCGCGGGCGACGAACTCGTTCCACTCCGGGATCAGGTTGCCCAGCGGGCAGCCGTTGTGGCAGAACGCTACGCCGCAGTCCATGCAGCGCGCGGCCTGCTCGTTGACGGCTTCGCGCTTGGGCCGCAGGTAGATCGGCTGCCAGTCGCGCACGCGCTCGGCCGCGGGCCGCTTGGGCGTGTCGACGCGGGCATGCTTGAGAAAACCGTGCGGATCGTGTGCCACCGGCGTGCTCTTTCTACTCGATCACGGCGGGCGCCCCAGTGAGACGACTCTGTGCGGCGCCGGGCGGCGAGGCTGCGGTGGCTCGCTCCGTGGAAATACTACCGAACGGCCGCGACCGGTTCGCTGCGCACGAAGATGTGATCGCTCACGTCCCGCCCGGCCAGCAGGGTGTCGCCCGCGGTCGCGATCTCGACCGAGCCCTCCCGCGGGGTGAGCTTGACCAGCCGGCCGGGCAGGAGGCCGGCGCCGGCGAAGCGGTGCATCATCGCCGCGTCCGACTGCAACTGCTCGCTGATCCGCTCCACGACCACCTCGCTCGCGCCGGCCAGGACGGCCGCGCTGATCGTGATCAGTCCGGCGTGATCGTCGGTCGCGGCGAACGGCAGGCCGAGCTCGTCCAGGCCGGGGATGGGGTTGCCGTGCGGGCAGACGAGCGGCTTCTGCAGCAGCGCGACGATCCGGCGTTCCACGGCGTCGCTCATCACGTGCTCCCAGCGGCACGCCTCGATGTGGACGTCCTCCCAGTCCAGCCCGATGATGTCGACAAGGAGACGTTCGGCCAGCCGGTGCTTGCGCATCACGGCGGTCGCCTGGTGCCGGCCTGCTTCGGTCAGCTGCAGGTGGCGGTCGTCGGCCACGTGCAGCAGGCCGTCGCGCTCCATGCGGGCCACCGTCTGGCTGACCGTCGGGCCGCTCTGCCCGAGCCGCTCGGCGATGCGGGCGCGCAGCGGGACGACGCCCTCCTCCTCGAGCTCGAACACGGTCCGCAGGTACATCTCGGTCGTGTCGATGAGGTCGCTGTGATGGCTCACGGCCAGATCTTATCCGCGCAACGCCCCTCTTCGACCGCCCCAAAGAACGGACTGGGGGCGCCCCCGTCAGTGAAGGCGTAGCCGGCGGGGGAGGATCGCGCGAGTCGCACCGCAAGCTCGCTCCGCTCGCGCGGGCGCGGGCTCTTCGCGCAGATGGGGGTCCCCCCGAGTGTTAGGGCGTAGCCCGCGGGGGAGCTCATCGCGCTCAATCCAAAAAATCGCGGAGGACCTGGGCGCGGGACGGGTGGCGCAGCTTGGCCATCGTCTCGCGCTCGATCTGCCGGATCCGCTCGCGGGACAGCTTGAACTCGCGGCCGATCTCGTCCAGCGTGCGGGGCTGGCGTCCGTCCAGGCCGTAGCGCATGCGCACGACGGCTGCCTCGCGGGCGTCGAGTGTGTCGAGCACCGCGCGCAGCTGGCCGCGCATGAACTGCTCCTCGATGGAGGCCTCTGCGGCCGAGGTCGTCTGCTCGTCGGCGATGAAGTCACCGAGCGAGGCGTCGTCGTCGGCGCCGACGGTCTGGTCCAGGCTGACCAGGTCGCGAGACAGGTCGATCAGCTCGCGCACGCGGTCCTCGGTGAGGTCCAGCTGCTCGGCGAGCTCGGCGTGCGAGACTTCGCGGCCGAGTTCCTGGCCGAGTTCGCGGCGCACCCGCTGCAGCTTGTTGACCTGCTCGACCAGGTGCACGGGCAGCCGGATCGTCCGCGACTGGTCGGCCATGGCGCGGCTGATCGCCTGCCGGATCCACCACGTCGCGTACGTCGAGAACTTGAAGCCCTTGGTGTAGTCGAACTTCTCCACGGCGCGGATCAGGCCGAGGTTGCCCTCCTGGATCAGGTCGAGGAACGGCATGCCGTGGCCGGTGTACCGCTTCGCGAGCGAGACGACCAGGCGTAGGTTCGCGCGCAGCAGGTGGTCCTTGGCGCGCTGCCCGTCGACGGCCAGGGCACGCAGCTCACGCTTGCGGGTGGCGCTGATCCGGCCGCCGGCGTCGAGCAGGTGCTCGGCGTACAGGCCGGCCTCGATGCGCTTGGCCAGCTCGACCTCGTCGGCGGCGGTCAGCAGCGCGACCTTGCCGATCTCGTTCAGGTAGACGCGCACCAGGTCGGCGGACGCGGCGACCTCGTCCAGGTCCGCGGCGGCGGTGGCCGGCGCCTCGTCGACCTCGGGAACGGCAGCGGTCGTGTCGACGGCGGGCGTCTCGACGGCGGTGGTGTCGGTCAGGGTCTCGGTGGTCGCAGCCTCGGTCGCCTCCGGCGTCGGCTTGCCCTTGCGCGCGCTGCGGTGCGCGCGGGTCGCGATGTGCGGCTCGGAGGTACGGGTGGTCGCCGCGGCGCCCTTGCGGCGCGACGGCGTGCGGGGGGACGTGCTGCGCGATGTAGTCACAGTCGGTGAAACCACCTCGGTGTCGGTGCTACCCAGGACTTCGTCGTCCGGGGCCTTTCGGTTCACCGGTAGAACGTGTCGGAACGCTGTTGGTGTTCCCGATACCCGCGGTTTCCATGCGAGGTACTCAGGTTCGACTCAAGGAATCGGCAGCCCCCGGGCCGATTCAAGGCCCGGTCAGGCCTCCAGCAGCAGCGTGACCGGCCCGTCGTTGACCAGGTCCACGGCCATGTCGGCGCCGAACACCCCGGTGCGGACGGTCGCCCCGAGCCCTCGCAGCGCGGCGACGAAGGCGTCGACCAGCGGCTCGGCCACCGGTCCCGGCGCCGCGGCGGACCAGTACGGGCGCCGGCCCTTGCGGGCGTCGCCGTACAGCGTGAACTGGCTGACCACCAGCACGCCCGTGCCGGGCACGTCCGCGACGGACTGCTCGTCGCGCAGGATCCGCAGCGTGTGGATCTTGCGGGCCAGCGCCTCGGCCTGCTCGCCGGTGTCGGTGTGCGTGACGCCGAGCAGCACGAGCAGGCCGGTCTCGATCGCCCCTACCACCGTGCCGTCGACCGTCACCGACGCGCGGCTCACCCGCTGCACGACCGCCCTCACGCCGGCTGCCCGTCCTCCGCCGCGACGGCCGGGATCAGGAAGCCACGCTGGACCAGGTCGCGCAGCACCGGCAGCAGCGCCGCGGCAACGTCACCCGGCTCCTGGCCGAGCGAGGACGCCAGCACGGCGACCGGAACCGCCAGCGGTGTCGCGCCGTCGCAGGCGGCGACGAGCGCCGCGACGGCGTCGTCCACCTCCAGCTCCCAGCGCATCCCGTAGCTCTGCCGCAGCCGGCTCAGCGCGGTGCGCCAGCCGGTGCCGGACTCGTCGCGCAGGTCGTCGCGCACCCGCACCACCCCGTCCGCGCAGCGCGGCTTCGCGGCGAGCAGCGCGCCGTCGTCGGTGGCCGCCAGCCAGCGGGTGCGTTCGATCCACCCCGGCAGGTGCGCGCCGGCCGGCTGCTCCACGGCCTGTGGGACGTCCTCGCACACGACGACCGGGTCGGCCGACTCCGAACGCCACAGCGTGACCAGGCCCATGCCGACGGCGGCGACCCCGGACGCGGCGAACCAGTCCATCCAGCGCGTGTAGCGGGCCCGCCAGCGGTCGGTGCCAGGCTGCTCGCCCGCGTCGCGCAGCCAGAGGGTGACGTACTCGCCGGGCTCGGCCACCTCGCGCTGCCACACCCAGGCGTCGCAGCCGCCTTCGTCCAGCCACCCACCGATCCGGCCCTGCCAGTCGCCGTCCGGCGGGACGATCCAGTTCGCCAGCAGCTGCGCCACGCCGCCGGGCGCTAGGTGGGCCGGCAACTGCCGCAGCAGCGCGCGGCTGACCCCGTCGCCGGCGAGCCCGCTGTCGCGGTAGTCGAACAGGTCCTCGCCGGCGTCGGCGCCGGGGGAGACGACGAACGGCGGGTTCGCCACGATCAGGTCGAACCGCTCGCCCGCGACCGGCTCCAGCAGCGAGCCGGCCCGCAGATCCCAGTCCATGTCGCTGAGCGCGGCCGTGGTGGCCGCGAGCGCGAGCGCCCGCTCGCTGACGTCCGTGGCGACGACCGAGCGGCAGTGCTCGGACAGGTGCAGCGCCTGCACGCCGCAGCCGGTGCCGAGGTCCAGGGCGCGGCCGACCGGCGTGCGGATCGTCGCCTGCGCCAGCGTCAGCGAGGCACCGCCGATGCCCAGCACGTGATCGGCCGCCAGCGGTCCGGGACGGACGTCGCTGCCGAAGTCGGACACCACCCACCACGAGCGGTCCGCATGCGCCGCCGCGTAGGGCCGCACCTCCAGCTTCGCGCGCACCGCATCCGGGCGGACGTCCAGCAGCGGCCCGGCCTCGGCCGGATCCAGCGGCGCCAACGCCAGCCGCGCGCGCTCGGGCGCAACCGGCAGGCCGAGCAGGAACAGCCGCACCAGCGTCGGGAGCTCGTCGTCGCCGAGTTCGCGCTCCACGCCGAGCAGGTCACCGCGCTGGTGCGCGGACTGGCCGACCGGCCCGATCAGCTGCTGTACCGCGTCCGGCGTGAACGGTTCGAGCGCGCGCCGCAGCCGGCCTAGCGGATCCGCCGCGAGGATCGGCACTCGGCGGGGCGGCATGGTGCAAGTATGGAGGTATGCGCCGTACCCATCATGATCGACCGGCGCTCATCACGACCGCTCCCGAGAATCCCGACGACGAGTTCGACCGCCGACGCAAGCGCTACGCGATCATGATGGCGATCCGCGCCGCCTGCGTGCTGGCGGCGGCCCTGACGTATCGCTTCTCGATCATCCTCGCGCTGTTGTGCCTGGTCGGCGGCGCGGTGATCCCGTGGTGCGCGGTGATCCTCGCCAACGACCGTCCGCCCAAGCGCAAGCTGCTGCGGCCGGGACGGATCGAGAACGCCGAGCGGCAACTGCCGGCGCCTCCGCCGGACCGCACGATCGATCAGTAGCGCATGCCGCGGTGGCACAATCGACCCGTGACCACTACGCAGACGCTGGAGCAGCCGCGCACGTCGGACACCGACACCGGGGACGAGATGTTCCACTACGTGCGCAAGGCCAAGATCGCCGAGAGCGCGGTGATGGGCACGCTGGTCGAGGCCCTGTGCGGCGAGGTGTTCCCGGTGACCAAGGCGCCCAAGCCGGGTTCGCCGGTCTGCCCGCGGTGCAAGGAGATCTACGACAGCTTGTCCGGTTGACCGTCCCCGTCGTCGGCACGATCGTCCTCGCCGTGCTCGACGTGCCGCCAGGCACGCGGGTCCAGCACGCGGGGCGGCTTGACCGGCGTCGGCGCGAGGTGCTCGATCGCCGCGTTGAACTCGGCGCCGAGCAGCACGCCGAGTGCGAGGACGAAGAAGTACAGCAGCGCGGCGATCGGTGTCGCGAGCGTCGCGTACGCGTGGTTGTGGTCGAGGATGAACTGGATGTACGCGCGCAGCGCGACCGACCCACCGAGGAACACCGCGATCGCCATGACGGCGCCTGGCGCCCCGCGGTGCCACGGCAGCCGTCGCGGCGGCGCGAGCCGGTAGAACGTCGTCAGGCCGATGAACAGCAGCCCGACCAGCACCGGGTAGTAGCCGATCGCGAGCAGCTGCGCGACCGTGTGCTGCCACCGGTCGGGGAACGCGTGCTTGAGCAGCTGCGGCCCGAGCACGAGCATCGGCAGCACGATCACGCCGAACAGCACCGAGCCGAGGAACAGCCACAGCGCGAGCAGCCGGCTGCGGACCGCGCCGCGCATGTCGCGCATGCCGTACGCGATGGTGATCGTGTTGACGAACGTCGAGGTCGCCGACGAGCCGGCCCACAGCGCGAGCACGAAGCCGATGCTGATGATGTCGGCGCGGCCGCCATGCAGCACCTCGTGCAGCATCGGCGCGATCACCTGATCGCTCACCTGCTGGCTCAGCGCCCTGCCGAGCGTTGACTCGATCTGGTGCTCGGTGCGGTTGACGGTGCTCTCGCCGAACCAGCGTGAGACGTAGCCCAGCGTCGCGACCAGGGCGAGGAACAGCGACGGCAGGCTCAGCATCTGCCAGAACGCGGCCTCGGCCGACAGCCCCAGCACCCGGTCGTGCCACGCCTGGGCGACGGTGCGGCGAAGCAGGTACGGCAAGTGGCGCAACGCCCGGCCCACGCGCCGTCCTGGATTCACGAGACAACAGTGTGCCCGGTGACCAAGATCGCCGCGTCGGGCGCGCCGCGTCGGGCGCGTCGGATGCGGCGGTTATGGTGACGGGCAGATGCCCTGCGGCGAACGCCTCGGGGCATCTCGTCACGACAGGGACCGAACGAACGAGGAGGGGTGGCCGTGGCCGCGCCGCGCGAGCTGCCCGATCCGGGCCCGGCGGCGGGTGGACGGCTGCGGGCCTGGCAGGCCGAGGCCCTCGCCGTGTACGAGGCGGAGAACCCGCGGCGCGACTTCCTGGTGACGGCGACGCCGGGCGCCGGCAAGACCCGGTTCGCGCTCGCGCTGGCCCAGCGGCTGCTGCAGCGGCGCGCGATCGACCGGCTGATCGTCGTGTGCCCGACCGACCACCTGCGCACGCAATGGGCGGACGCGGCGGCGCGCGCCGGCATCCCGCTGGACGCGGCCCTGTCCAACGCGACCGGGCCGGTGCGCCCGGACCTGACCGGCTACGTCACGACGTACGCGCAGGTCGCCGCGAAGCCCGCGCTGCACGCCGCCCGCGCGAACGCCAAGCGCAGCCTGGTGATCCTGGACGAGGTCCACCACGCCGGCGACGGGCTGTCCTGGGGCGAGGCGATCGCCACCGCGTTCGACCAGGCGGCGCGGCGGCTGTGCCTGACCGGCACGCCGTTCCGCACCCGCCCGGACGAGCGCATCCCGTTCGTTCGCTACGAAGCGGACACCGACGGAGGCTGGCAGAGCAGCGCCGACTACACGTACGGCTATCGCGAGGCGCTGCGCGACGGCGTGGTCCGTCCGGTCGTGTTCGCCGCCTACACGGGCACGGCGCGCTGGCGGAACAGCGCCGGTGAGGTGATCGCGGCGTCGCTGTCCGAGGCGGGTACCCGGCGTACCGAGCAGACCGCGTGGCGCACGGCGTTGAACCCGAAGGGGAAGTGGGTGCCGCACGTCATCGCCGCGATGGACGAGCGGATCACCCACCTGCGCCAGAGCGGCATGCCGGACGCGGCCGGGCTGGTGCTGGCCAGCGATCAGGACGACGCGCGCGCCTACGCGGTGATCGTCGAGCAGGTGACCGGTCAGCGACCGGTCGTGATCCTGTCCGACGACCCGAAGGCCGGCGAGAAGATCTCCGCGTTCGCCGACGGCACCGAGCGGATCGCGGTCTGCGTCCGCATGGTGTCCGAGGGCGTCGATATCCCGCGCGCCGCGTGCCTCGCGTGGATGACGTCCTACCGCACCCCGCTGTTCTTCGCCCAGGGCGTCGGCCGCGTGGTCCGAGCGCGCGGCCGCGCGGAGTCGGCGACCGTGTTCCTGCCGGCGGTCCGGCCGCTGCTCACGCTGGCCGCCGAGCTGGAGCAGGAGCGCAACCACGTCATCCCGCCGCCGTCCG
>Ga0164242_10004174_pt1 | contig 16267 bp, 11 predicted proteins | sample OricomgcompostMG_FD_108783 | JGI IMG/M metagenome (GOLD analysis project Ga0164242, IMG submission 108783) | Miracle-Growth compost microbial communities from Emeryville, California, USA - Original compost - Miracle growth compost (MG) ... | reverse complement strand
TGCGAAGTGGAAGACCCTCGGCAAGCTTGTCGTCTCCCTCCTCGCGGCCGGGGTCCTCGCGGCCGGTGTGCTGATGCCGGTGGTGCTGGGCAGCGGCATCGTGGCCCGCAACGAGGCCAACCGCTTCCTCGACACCAGCTGTGACCTGAAAGAGAGCGCGCCGCCGCAGAAGACGTACCTCTATGCGAACGACGGCAAGACGCTGCTGGCCACGCTGTTCACCCAGGACCGCCAGCTCGTGTCGCTGTCGAAGGTGCCGAAGTACCTCCAGCAGGCGCTGATCGCCACCGAGGACCGCCGCTTCTACAGCCACCACGGCGTCGACATCCGCGGCCTGATCCGCTCGGCCATCAGCACCGGCAACGGTGACACGCAGGGCGGCTCGACGCTGACCATGCAGTACGTCAAGCAGATCCGGTACTTCCAGGCCGGCGACGACCCGAAGAAGCAGCAGGCCGCGATCGCGCAGAACCTCCAGCGCAAGATCGAGGACGCCAAGTGCGCGCTGTACTTCGAGAACACCAAGCACGAGTCGAAGGCCGAGATCCTCGACAACTACCTCAACATCGCATTCTTCGGTGAGCACGCGTACGGCATCGAGACGGCCGCCCAGACGTACTTCGGCGTGTCCGTCGACAAGCTGAACCTGGCCCAGTCGGCCATGCTCGTCGGTCTGCTCCGCGCGCCGTCCGCCTACGACCCGTTCGTCTACCCGGCGGCGGCGAAGCAGCGGCGTGACGACGTGCTGCAGAACCTCGTCACGGTCGGCGACCTGTCGCAGGCCGAGGCGGACAAGCAGAAGGCGACGCCGATCGCGCTGGCCACGAAGAAGCCGCCGGTGGTGCGCTCGAGCTGCGCCAACGCCAGCACCACGGTCAAGAACGTCGCGTTCTTCTGCGACTACGCCACCACCTGGCTCAACGACGTCCAGGGCATCAGCAGCTCCGAACTGAACACCGGCGGCTACAAGATCGTCACCACACTCGACCCCTCGATCCAGAACGCCGAGCAGTCGAAGATCAACGCCAAGGTGCCGGCCACCGCCGCCACGACGGCCGTCCTGCCGACGGTCGATCCACGCACCGGCAACGTGCTCGCAATGGCGACGTCGAAGACGTTCGGCACCGGCAAGGGGCAGACCGAGCAGCCGATCTTCACCTCGGCCACCGCCAACGGCGCGTCGACGTTCAAGCTGTTCGCGATGCTGGTGGCGCTGTCCACCGGCGTCCCGTCGACGCAGTTGATCTCGACGATCGGCAACTCGGGCAAGTACAAACCCACCCAGTGCCAGACGGTCGGCCCCGGCATCGTCAACGGCGACGCCAACGTGTACTACAACGCGACCGAGTCGATGGCCTCCGCGGCGGCGAAGTCGGACAACACGTACTTCGTCGCGCTGGCCGAGAAGATGTTCAGCTGCCAGCTGCAGCCGATGGTCACCTTGATGAAGAGCATGGGCATGACCGGGCTGGACCAGGCGAGCGACGTCAAGGGCCAGACGTGGGCCAAGACGGTTGTCGACCAGCAACGCGCCCAGCAGCTGATCCTCGGCTCGGTGCCGGCCAGCGCGCTCCAGCTCGCCGCCGCCTACGCCGCGGTCGTCAACGGCGGGGTCTACAACGCCCCGTCGCCGATCATCAGCATCACCGACTCGAACGGCAACCCGGTCACCCTGAAGCGCACCAAGGGCACCCGCGTGGTAGCGCCGCAGGTGGCCGAGCAGGCCGTGCAGATCCTCACCGGCGACACCCAGTCCTCGGGCACGTCGGCCAGCGTGTTCGGCAGCGACTGGTACAACACCAACTCCAGCGTGATCGCCGGCAAGACCGGCACCGCCGACCTCGGTACGACCGGCAAGTACAAGAACAAGAACGGCGCGGTGTGGTTCGTCGGCATGACGCCGCACCTGGTGGCGGCGTCCGGGCTGATCAACTTCGACAACCCCAGCACGCCGAACTCGGGCATCAAGGGGCTGAAGCCGGGCGCGGCCTACGGGGCCACCGCTGCCCAGGTGTGGCTCGACTCGCTGCACAGCGTCCTGAAGGACGAGCACTGGGTGTGGCCCGACCCGGACCAGGCCTCGGGCATCACCGTGCCTGATCTGAGCGGCGACTCGCCGTCCGAGGCGAGAGCCGCCCTGAAACCGTACGGGCTGAAGCTGACGATCCTCGGCCAGGCAGACGGCCTGCAGTGCGACAACAGCGCCACCTACGGGTCGATCGGCTTCTACGGCCCGGCCAAGGCCCTGCCCGGGTCAACCGTCACGGCCTGCCTCAGCACGCAGACCCCGGCCTACATACCGCCGGTGATCGTCAAACCGCCGACGCACAGCTCGGGCAGTTCCAGGTCGGCAGGCGGCTCGGGTGCCGCCGGGAGTACCGGGTCGGGCTCGGCGCACGGCGGTTCCGGCGGGAACGGCAACAACACCGGGTCTGGTGGCAACCACAGACCTGGCGACGGGCGCCACACCCACGGCCAGTAGCTGAGCCGCCGCGGCCGGATGTCAGCCGAGCTGTGCGCGCACCTCGTCGCTGATCCGCTTGCCGTCGGCCCGGCCGGCCACGACCGGCTGCACGAGCTTCATCACCGCGCCCATGTCGCGCATGGTCGTGGCGCCGGCCCGGGCGATCGCGTCGCGCACCAGCGCCGTCAGCTCGGCGTCCTCGAGCTGGGCCGGCAGGTAGGTGTCGAGCACCCCGCCCTCGGCGCGCTCACGCTCGGCCAACTCGGTGCGGCCGGCCGCGTCGAACGCCTCGGCTGCCTCGCGCCGCTTCTTGGCCTCGCGGGCGATGACCTTCAGGATCTCGTCGTCGCTCAGCTCGCGGGCGCTCTTGCCGGCGACCTCCTCGGTGGTGACGGCGGTGAGCGTCATGCGCAGCGTGGCGGTGGTGAGCTCGTCGCGCGCCTTCATCGCGGTGTTGAGGTCGGCCTGCAGGCGGGCCTTGAGGTCGGGCATGGGCGCCACGCTACCCGGGACGGGCCAGCACATTGTCCGAAACCTGAGCGCAGCATCCGTGGGCGCACCGGCGCGGTCCGTAGGCTGACGGGCATGCCCCGCCCGCTGACCCTCGCCGCGTCCGTGGCCGGAGCCGGGCTGGCGACGCTCGCGTACGGCTCGGTGGTCGAGCGCAACGCGTTCGTGCTGCGCCGCTGGGACGTGCCGGTGCTGCAGCCGGGCACGCCGCCGCTGCGGATCCTGCACGTGTCCGACCTGCACATCACGGCCGGCCAGCACCACAAGCACGAGTGGGTCCGCGGGCTCGCCCAGCTCGACCCGGACCTCGTCGTCAACACCGGCGACACGCTGTCGGCCGCCGACGCGATCCCCGCGGTCATGCACGCACTCGAGCCGCTGTTCGAGTTCCCCGGTGTCTTCGTGCCGGGCAACAACGACTACTACGCGCCCACCCCGAAGAACCCGCTGCACTACTTCGGCTCCGCGCCGCCGCGACCCAAGGGCGCCACGCTGCCGTGGCCGGACCTCGCGGCGGCGATGAGCCAGGCGGGGTGGACGGACCTCACGCACGTGCGTACGGCGGTCGAGCTGCCGCGGCACCGCGTCGCGCTCGCCGGCACCGACGATCCGCACCTGCTCAGGGATCGCTACGAGACCATCGCCGGGGCCGCTGACCCGGACGCAGTGGTCCGTATCGGCGTCACGCACTCGCCGGAGCCGCGGGTGCTCGGCGCGTTCGCCGGCGACGGCTACGACCTCGTGCTCGCCGGCCACACGCACGGCGGCCAGATCCGGGTGCCGTTCGGGCCGGCGATCGTCACGAACTGCGGCATCGAACCCGCGCGAGCCCGCTGGGTGCACGCCTGGGACGACCACATGCTGTTCCACGTCAGCGCCGGGTTGGGCACCAACCCGTGGATGCCGATCCGGCTGTGCTGCCGCCCGGAGGCGACCATCCTGACGCTCGTCCCCCGGGAGAACTGAGCCGACACGCCTGGCTATACTTGCGCGGTTGCACTTCGGGGTGTGGCGCAGCTTGGTAGCGTGCTTCGTTCGGGACGAAGAGGTCGCAGGTTCAAATCCTGTCACCCCGACGCAGGTCGAGCGGCGAGGGAGCTTGCTCACTCGCCGCGACCAAGGAGCAAGTCGGAGGCGCGTACGCGGAGCACCCCGACTGAGCCGACAGCGGCAGATCGAGCTTGCTCGATGCCGTCCCGTGAACCTATCCGAGCGCGGACTCCACGACGTCGGCGACGACGTCACGGCGCAGCAGCTTGCCGGTGGGCGTGTGCGGGAGTTCGTCGCGCCACACCACGGCGTCCGGGGTCCGCGAGCCGCGCAGCCGCGCGCGGGTCCAGGCACGGATGTCGTCGCTGGTGACCTCCGCCCCCGGACGCCGGACGATGACGGCGACGATGCGCTCGCCCCACTCGTCGTCGGGCACGCCGATGATCGCCGCGTCGAGCACCCCGGGGTGCGCGAACAGGACCTCCTCGATCTCGGCGGGCGCGATGTTCTCGCCACCGCGGATGATCGTGTCGTCCGAGCGGCCCTCGATGAACAGGTAGCCGTCCTCGTCGAGATAGGCGCGGTCCTTGGTGGGGAACCAGCCCTGCGCGTCGAGCACCGAACCCTTGCCGACGTACTCGCCGGACACCTGCGGCCCGCGCACCCACAGCTCCCCGACCTCGCGCACGCCGAGCACCGCACCGTCGTCGTCGCGGATCTCCATCTCGATACCCGGCACCGGCTGCCCGACCGAGCCGAGCCGGGCGCGCACGGCCTCGTCATCGGAGGCCAGCGCGATGCGATGGTCGTCCGGGCCGAGCAGCGCGATCGTCGAGCTGGTCTCGGTGAGCCCGTAGGCGTTGACGAAGCCGCAGTTGCCGAACGCCTGCAGCGCCTTCTCCAGCACCGCGCCGGGCATCCGCGCGCCGCCGTAGGACATGGTGCGCAGGCTCGGCGCGCCGGCGTCGGCGCCCGCGAGATGCTCCACGATCCGGCTGACCATCGTGGGCACCACCATGGCCGTCGTGACGTTCTCGGAGCGGACGAGCTCCAGCCACGCCTCGGGCGAGAAGTCCGGCAGGTAGACCACCCGGCGGCCCGAGTACAGGTTCGACAGCACGGACCCGACCGCGGCGATGTGATACGGCGGGACGGTGACGAGCGCGGTGTCGTCCTCGGCGGCTGAGGCGAACTCGACGGTGTTGAGGATGTAGGACGTCAGGTTCTCGTGGCGCAGCGGGACGATCTTCGGCTTCGAGGTCGTGCCGCTGGTGAACAGCATGACGGCCGACGCGGAGTCCTCGACGAACACCGCCTCGGCCGGGGTGGCCGCGGCGGACGCGGCGACGAACTGCTCGGTGGACACCGACGGGTAGACGTCGGCCACGATCGGCAGGTAGTCCTCGTCCGCGACCACGAACGGGTTGTCGAGGTCGGCCAGCAGCTCCCGGATCTGGTCGGCGGCCAGCCGGTAGTTCATCGGGGTGAACGGGATGCCGGCGTGGGTGGACGCGAACAGCAGGTGCGGCATGATCGGGCCGTTGCGCCCGAGCAGGACGGCGTGGCCGACGGGCCGGTCACGCGGCTCGGTGAGCACCGCCGCGCCGCCGGCGGCGAGCTCCGCGAGCCGGGTGAAGGTGATGGCGTCGTCCCCCCGGCCGAGGGCCACGCGATCGCCCAGACCGGACGAGGCCATTTCCAGCAGCAGCGACAGACTCATGGGCTCCAGCTCGCTTTGATGCGCATCGGACAGTCCGCTGCATGCTAAGGGAGGCCCCGTTAACGCCCGTGGCCGCCCGACGCGGCGCGGTACCAGGTCACGCCTGCAGCGGCACGCTCGCCTCAGCGGTCAGCGCGCGGAACGTCAGCGTCTCCTCGAGGTACAGCTCGACGTTCTCGGCATCGTGCGAGAGGTAGCCGATCGACAGGTCCTGCCCCAGGTGCAGCTCGTAGTCGCCGCCCCGCGTCGACAGCAGCAGGCCGCCGGAGATGGCCGGCGCCCAGACGATCTCGCCGTCGCGCAGGATCCGGGCGATGTGCTCCAGGATCGGGTAGCCGTGGTCGGTGGTCTCGCCGACGATGGTGTAGATCTCGGCCGACAGCAGCAGGCTGTACGGGCCGTTGACGCCGGCCTGCCGCAGCACGTCGACGGCCTGCGCCACGGCGGTGGGCACCTGGGCGGGATCACTCGGCACCGCGATCGGCGCGTTGGAGCTGTTCGGGATGATGCCGGAGATCGGCGCGAGGCGCAGCAGCGCCGCGTGGTCCTCGGCGAACGCGATCTCCCGGGCGGCGTCCTTGACCGGCTGCCAGTCGGAGTCCTGGGCGCCGCGCAGGACGTCGTCGACCGCCGCGCGGGCGACGGTGAACGGGACACGGATCTCGACCAGCGGCGCGACCTCGCGCTGCCGCAGCCGCACGCGGGGGTTGTCCGTGGCGAGGTCGGTGACGTGGCCGGTGCCGACCGCGGACAGCTCCGGGCCGCGCGGGCCGACGACGTCGACGACGCGCCGGTTGGCGACGTAGCGGACGAAGGTGCGCCGGGCCTCCTCCTCGATCTGCGACCACGCTTCGTCGCTGACCGGGGCGAGCTCCTTGTGCAGGTTGTTCATCAGGCTGTCCTCACTGCTCACTCGAGACGTGCGGTGACTTGAGACTTCCGATCCCCAGCGAGCCGTCTGAGACGGGCTCGGCCGGTGGCTCGACAGACGCCGGGGCGGCAGGCTCGGGCGGATCGTCGAGGAAGGCGGCGCTCGGCGCGAAGAACAGGACGCCGGTCTCGGCGGTGGAGAAGTCGAGCACCCGGTCGTGGTTGCCCGGCGGACTGCCGAGGAACATGTTGCGCAGCATCTGCTCGATGACGCCGGGGTCGGCGGCGTAGCCGATGAAGTACGTGCCGAACTCGCCGTCCGCCAGGCTGCCGAACGGCATGTTGTCGCGCACGATCTGCCGCTGCGTGCCGTCGGGGTCGGTGATCGTGTTGAGCGCGACGTGCGAGTTGGCCGCCTTGTCCTCGTCCGGGATCTCGACGTTGCTGAGCTTGTGGCGGCCGATGGCCCGCTCCTGCTCCTCCACCGTCAGGCGGTTCCAGGAGGTGAGGTCGTGCAGGTACTTCTGGACGACGATGTACGTGCCGCCGTTGAACGGCGGGTCGTCGTCGATCAGCACCGCGTCGGCCGCGGCCTGCCCGTCCGGACTCTCGCTGCCGTCGACGAACCCGAGCAGATCGCGCTCGTCGAAGTAACGGAAGCCGTGCACCTCGTCGACGACCTCGACCTGCCCGGCGAGCTGGTCGAGGAGGATCCGCGCGAACTCGAAGCACAGGTCGAGCCGGCGCGCCCGCAGGTGGACGAGCAGGTCACCCGGTGTGGCCGGTGCCGTGTGGCGGGGACCGACGAGCTCCTCGAACGGGTGCAGCCGCGCCGGCCGCGGCGCTGCGTACAGGCCGTCCCATGCCTGCGACGCGACACCGATCACGCAGCTGAGCTCGGCCCGCGGGTCGCGGTAGCCCACCGTCCGCACCAGCGCGGAGACGCCGGTCAGTGCGTCGCGTACCGCGGCGTGCGCGCCGTCGTTGATCCGCAGCACCACGAAGATGGCCGCGTTGGCCGGCGGCATGAGGAACGTCTGCGCCTCGGCTGGCCGCGGTGTGTGCACCCCACCACCGGACGAGGTCATCGGCCTTCCTCCCGGGTGATCCACTGGAGACGACAGAGCGCGGACGGTCACCGATGACGCTAGCGGCCCGATCGGTCACCGCGCCACCGGCCCGCTGTCAGCCGCAGGTCTGGTTGGCGTAGGTGAGGCTCATCGGCGTCACGGCCGGCTGCAGCCAGATCTGCGGTGCGCCGATCATCGCCGGCTCGTCGAGATGCAGGTGGATCGTCTGGGTCTGCCCGCGCGGCAGCTCGACGTCGAGGCGGATCACCGTGCGCCCGAGCGTCGTGGAGGCGTTGACCCCCACCCGTTTGTCGTTGAGCGTGGCGCTCTGCACCAGCGCTCCCCCGGTGGCGTAGTAGTCGAGCGTCACCCGGCTGTCGCCCGGCTTGGCGTTCTTCGGCGGGAACTTGTCCAGCCGGGTCGTGACGTAGGGCGGCAGCCCGTTCGCCGGCGCCGTGTTGCGCAGCGTGATCGTCACGTCGACGTCGCGTCGCGGGCCGCAGCCCGTCCGGCTGTAGTTCACCGACCGCTGCAGGTAGTAGTCGAGCTTGCCGGCCGCGGAGTTGTTCAGGACGAGCGCGCTCAACGGCGCCCCGTCGGCCGAGATGTCGCCGGCGTAGGTGGTCTGCTCCAGCAGCTTCTGTGTCGCGGCGTCCGAGCTCCACACGAGCAGGCGTCGCTCGGCCGCCGCCCGGCTCGCGGCCTGGACGATCGCCACCGGCGAGCCGGCGCCGCTGGTGAGCTTCGTGGCGGCCGCCTTGAGGACGGAGACGAGGAACTGCCGGCGCTGGGCGTTGTCCGGGTAGAGCGCGTACACGTCGCGCTCGGTCAGCGCGACGACGTTCTGCGCGGTGACCTCGTGACCGCTGGCGGTGGTGGGCCCGGTAGCGGCGAGGAAGTAGCCCAGCGCGGTGGGGTCGAGGGCCAGCGCGCCGTCGATGTGCTGGTGGTACTGCTTCTCCCACATCGCGGCCCAGATCTGCGCGGCGTACGGGAACTGCGGGCTGACGTTGGAGTCGTTGAACTCCTGCGTCGGCAGACCCGCGCCGTAGAGCTGGTTGTACGAGCTGCCGAAGTCCAGGCCGGTGTCGATCGCGTTGTTCTTCGTGCCGGGCAGCAGCGCCGAGTCGCTCTCGAACCGCTGGAAGGTGATCGTGCCGTTCTTCGCGGTGGCGATGGTGAACGCCCCCGGGATGCCGCCGGTGCCGCGCAGCTCCGCCTCGTTCTGCAGGCCGATGAAGTAGCGGCGGGTGGCGCCGTCGTCACCGAGCATGCCGGGCAGCACGCGGGCCGCGCGCGAGGCGGCGTCGACGTAGCCGCTGACCGCGTCCAGCTGGCTGAGCAGGGACGAGCGGCCGCGGTCGACGGCCCCGAGCCAGGTGTTCGACGGCAGCCCGGCGACGGTGTCGATGGCCGAGTGCAACGAGCTGCCGGCCTGCTGCAGCGTGGGCACGGCCCGCACGAGCGGCGCGAGCGCGACGGTGTGGCCGGACACCCGAAGCGTCTGCGGGTTGATGTCGCCGGCCACCCGCAGCAGGTCGGGGATGGCCGTGTCGCCCAGCTTCTGGACGGCGGCGGTGGTACCGCGGGCGACGTCGAGCGGGTCGCCGAGGTACGGCACGGCGGCCGCCGTCCACCACGCCGGCCCGCTGGTGAGCCGGTGCGCGCGGTCGGTCATCGCCGGGAGGGTGCGGGCGACCTGCTGGGCTTCGGCCACCCGGCCCTCGGCGACGAGGGTCTTGACCTGGGCCAGCCGGTCCTCGACGGCCTGGACCTGGCGGCGGGCGAGCACCGCGGTGATGACCACCCACAGCGCGCCGAGCACGAGCAGCCCGCCGACGGCGATCAGCCCCCAGCGCAGCCGCGGCGCCCAGGGCGACGAGGAGCGGAACCGGGCCCAGCGGGACCGGGCACGTCGCCAGGCCCGCCGGCGACGACGACGCAGCCGGCGTAGCGTGCGCCGCAGCTCAACCAAGCGCGGGACTCAGCGTTTCGCGTCGGCGACCGGGCGCCGGGAGCGGCCGACCACGACGAACGCGGCGCCGCCGCCGACCAGCAGCGTGGCCAGCCCGAGCAGCAGGCCGAGCTGCACGCCCGTCATGCCAGCCGGCCACTACGACGCGTGAACCTCAACCTGGTGCCCCTCGACTCGCGGTACCGGACGCGGGCGGCGCCGGGCCGGAGCCGACGGACCACCACTGACCGATACAACGAGCGACCCGGCAACTCGATGCGGAGAAGTCTCCCGGCCGCCGGGCCGTCAGGCGATCGAGGCCTTCACCTGGTCGTGGATCCACGCGTACGTGCGCTCGAGGCCGTCGTGCAGCGTGGTGCCGGGCGCCCAGCCGTAGCGGCGGACGATCTCGGTGTTGTCGCTGCTGCGGCCCCGCACGCCCTGCGGGGCGGAGAGGTCGTGCTTGCGCTCGACGGTGATGCCGGCGATGTCGGAGACGATGTCGATCATCTGGTTGATCGTCACGAGCTCGTCCGAGCCGAGGTTGACCGGCTCGGGGTTGTCGGCGTCGGTGATCATCCGGATGCCGTGCACGCAGTCGTCGATGTACATGAAGGTGCGGGTCTGCAGGCCGTCGCCCCACACCTCGATGGTGTGCTCGCCGGTGATGGCAGCCGTCGCGATCTTGCGGCAGATGGCGGCGGGGGCCTTCTCCCGGCCGCCCGTCCACGTGCCGAGCTCGCCGTAGACGTTGTGGAAGCGGGCGACCCGGGTCTGCACGCCGAAGTCCTCGTAGTAGTGGCGGGCCATCCGCTCGCTGAACAGCTTCTCCCAGCCGTAGCCGTCCTCCGGCATCGCCGGGTAGGCGTCGGCCTCCTTCAGCGCCGTGACGTCCGGCGAGGTCTGGTGCTCGGCGGCGTAGACGCAGGCGGAGGAGGAGTAGAAGTAGCGCTCGACCTGCGCCTCGTGCGCGGCCTGCAGCACGTGGGTGCTGGTGAGCACCGACATCATGCACAGCGCCTTGTTGTTCTCGATGAAGCCCATGCCGCCCATGTCGGCGGCGAGGTTGTAGACCGTCCGGGCGCCGTCGACCGCCGCCCGCGCCTCGCCGAGCAGCGACACGTCGGCCACCGAGTTCTGCGCCGCGTCGTGCACCTGCTGCCACTGGTCGAGCGGCTTGACGTCGACCCCGCGCACCGACTGACCGTCGGCCAACAACGCGCGCACCAGGTGCCCGCCGATGAACCCCCCAGCGCCGGTGACCAGCGCGTCCACCCCTGACGTCACGCCGTCTCCTCGATCTTGTCGCTGCTCTCCTCGGCACGCGCCCCACCACTCGCGTGCTTTCGTGACCGCGGGTCCCGCTTGGGGGCCTCGCGGTAATAGCCGTACTGGTAGCCGTAGTCGTAGTCGCCCGCGCGCTTCGGCGAGACACCGTTGAGCACGACGCCGATCAGCCGCGCGCTGACCTGGGTGAGCGCCAGGATCGAGCGCTTGACCTGGGCGTCGGTGGTCAGCTTGTGCCGGGCGACGAGCAGCGTGCCCTCGGCCAGCGCGGCGACCTCGGAGCCGTCGGCGACCGGCAGCAGCGGCGCGGTGTCGAGGATGACGTAGTCGACGAGATCCAGCAGCGACCGGACGACCTCGCGCACGTAGGACGACGCGAGCACCTCGCTCGGGTTCGGCGGGGTGGGGCCGGAGGCCAGGACATAGAAGTTCTTGCCGGCGCTCTGCAGCGCCTCGCTCAGCGTGATCTGCTGGATCAGCACGCTGGTCAGGCCCACCGAGCTCGCCAGGCCCAGGCTCTTGGACACCGTCGGGCGCCGCAGGTCGGCGTCGACCAGGCACACCGTGAAGCCGGCCTCGGCGAGGGTGGAGGCGAGGTTCATCGCGACCATCGTCTTGCCCTCGGCGGGCACCGAACTGGTGACGGCGATGACCCGCGGGTGGTTGTCCAGATCGGCGAACTGCAGGTTCGCGCGCAGCTGCCGGAAGTTCTCGGCGCGGGCGTTGCGCGACCCGGCCCGGCTGGCGATCGGGAACTTCTGGGCGAGGCTGTCCTCGATCACGACGCCCATCGTCGGCTTGCCGGCGAGCTTCGCGAGGTCATCGGCGTTCTTGACCCGGCTGTCGAGGATGTCGCGGGCCACGGCCAGCACAGCGCCCAGCAGCAGGCCGATCAGCACGCCCAGCACGATGTTCAGGACGCTGTTCGGCGAGACCGGCGAGTCCGGGGCCTCGGCGTCGCTGGTGGCCGCCATCCGCACGTTCGACTTCTTGGCGTCGGTGGGCGTCGCGAGGCCCTGGACGTAGTTGATGAAGCCCTTCGCCGCCGAGTTCGCCAGCTTGGCGGCGAAGTCGGCCGAGCGGTCGGTGGCGTGGATGTTGATGATGGTCTGCTGCGTCGGGGCGTCGGCGCTGAGCTTGCCGCGCAGCTGGTCGTTGGTCAGCGTGATGTGGATGTCGCTGCGGATGTAGTCGAAGATCTTCGGCGCGTCGATGAGGCTGGCGAACGTGATGACCTGCTGCTGGGCCGCTGCCTGCTGCTCGTACGGCCCGTTGAGCACGGTGGCCGAGGCGTTCGGGCCGACGTAGACCTGGACGGACGCCTCGTAGGTCTTCGGCGTCAACGAGGTGATCAGGACCGCCGCGCCGACACAGACGACCAACGCGAGCACGACCATGCGCCAACGCTCGCGGAAGACGCGCAAATACGCTTGAAGGGTCACGAACACCTTCCGGTTGAGGCCGCGCCGACGCCGGTATTACGGCGCGCCGGACGATGGTAACCGAACAATCGCGACAGCGCGGCTTGAGAGCGCGGCCCCCCCGCAACCGCGGTTATAGTTGCCCTTCCCGCCACGCATCTCGCGTCGCCACGGTCGCCGACAGGGCTAGGAACCACCTAGAAGATGACCAGGACGATCGACGTCACCCCGGTCGCGGCACCGCCCCGGAACGACCACCCGGGCGCCGTCCGCGCCGGGCTCGTCCTCACCTACCTCGTCGCGCTGTCGAGCCCGTGGAACGCGCTGCGCCTCGGTCAGCTCGCGCTCAGCGACATGTTTCTCGTGCTGGCCGCGATGGCGCTCGTGCTGGCCGACATGCGGCATCCGCTACCCAAGCTGCCGCCGTGGATCTCGACGATGCTGGCCTGCACGCTCGCCATCGGCGTGATCAACCAGTTCGCCCCGGTCACCTCCGCCTACCTGATCAGCCGCGACCAGCTGTCGGACACCTTCCAGGTGCTGCACTTCGCCGTGCCGCAGTCGACGAACCTGATCGTCCTGGTGCCGCTGCTGGTCCGTCTGTTCCTGCTGCCGTTCGTGTTCCTGCTCGCGCAGTCGCACGACGCGCGGGCGCCGCGCCGCACGGCGGTCGCGTTCGTGGCCGGCGCCGCCTTCTCCGCGCTGATCGCCTTCCCCGACAGCCGCGGGTGGACGTCGATCGGCCCCAGCCTCGTGGGGGTCAACGTCGGCATCGACGGCCGGGCCAGCGGCCTGACGCAGAGCCCGAACGTCGTCGCGATGACCTGCGTGCTGGCGCTGCCCCTGTCGATCTGGCTGATCGTGTACCGCCGGCACCGCCGCGCCTGGGCCGTCGCCGCGCTCCTGCTGCTACTCCTCGGGCTCTACGCGTCGGGGTCGCGCTCGGGCGCCGGCGCCGCGGGCATCGCCGGGCTGTGCGCGCTGCTGTGGCTGCCGCAGTACCGCCGGCTCCTGCCCACGATCGGGCTGGGCGTCGGCCTCGTCGCGGCGGCTGCGTTCGTCGCGAACCCCAGCCTCGGCGCCGCTGTCCTGCGCGGGCTGCGGCTCACCGGCTCCGACACCTCCGGCAGCGACCAGGCCCGCTCGCTGGTCAACAACCAGGCGTGGACGGACTTCCACCACTCCCCGATCTACGGCAACGGCCTGGAGATCGCCGGGCAGGCGCACATCGTCTACGTCCAGGCGCTGGCGGTCGGCGGCGTCATCCTGCTGGCCGGCCTAGTGGCCTACCTGCTCGGCGCCCTCGTGCGGTGTGCCCGGCTGGCCCACGTCGAGCCGCTGGCGATCCCGCTGTTCGCCGCCATCCTCGGCGGGGCGATCGTCAACGCCGCGCAGAACGCCCTGCTGCCGACCTTCGTCTACGTGCTGCCGAGCCTGGCCGCGACGCTGTCGCTGGCCGGCGCCCGGCGGCCCCGCGATGCGGCACAGCCCCTACTTTCCCATAACTAACGAGATTCTCCCTTCTGGCGAGTGCGCTGTCGACTCCGTGAGGTCTGCTCGCACATCCGCAAGCAGACCTCAAGGGGCGCGATACAGACCCTCCCGGGTCTCGTAGCACGTTAAAGTGGCGGGTCCGGCGAGGATGGGGTGAGCTGATCGCATGACGTCGCCCGCGCCCGTGAGCGAGGTGTCCGCCGCTGCGGACGCCTCTGCCCTCGGCTACGCGGGGCGGCACCGGAACGGCAGGCTGCGCGGCCCGCTGTGGAACCGGCTGGCCGTGTTCCGCCGGCTGGGGGTCGTGGGGCTGGACGAGGCGGTGTCCGGCGGTTCGAACGTGCTGGCCACCGTCGTGGCGGCGCGGCTGCTGACCCCCGGAGCGTTCGGGCGGTTCGGCATCGTGCTGATCGTCTACGGCCTGGTGATCGGCGTACTGCGCTCAGCGGTGTGCACCCCGGTGCTGATGCAGGCGGTGCGCACGCGGGAGCAGATCGTCGCGGTGATGAGCGCCACGTGGATGTTCACGCTGGCCTCCGTCCCCCTGCTCGGCCTCTCGTCGGCCGGGGCCATGCTCGCCGACCCCGAACTCGGCCGGGCGCTGCTCGTGCTGACCATCTGCACGCCGTTCCTGATCATCCAGGACCTCGCCCGCTTCCTCGCCTTCGGCTTCCTGCGCCCGGGCTACGCGTTGCTGTCCGACACCGTGTGGCTGGTCGCCTTCATCCTCGGCGCGTCGGTGCTCGTCGTCAGCGGCAACGGCGGCCTGATGGGCACGCTCATCGTCTGGGCCGGCACCGGGGCGGGCACCGGGCTGCTCGCACTGTTGCTGTGGCCGCCACTGCGCAGCGGCCGGCCCGCGGTCAGCTGGTTCGCGGCGAACTGGCACCTGTCGTGGCGGTTCACCGTCGCGTTCGCCTCCGCGCAGCTGTCCGCGCTGGGCCTGACGCTGATCGTGCGCTCGATGCTCAACGCCGCCACCGTCGGCGCGGTAGTGGGCGCACAGCTGCTGACCCGCCCGTACACCACCGTCGAGATGGCGCTGGTCGGGGCCGGCGTCGCGGAGATCGCCAACTCCGCCCCCGCCGACCGGCACTATCTGAAACACGCCGCCCGCACGTCGGCCGCGGCCCTGGTCGTCGCCGGCGTCAACGCCGCGATCATGCTGCTGCTGCCGGACGCCATCGGCGCGCGGCTGCTCGGCGACACCTGGGGCCCGGCGCAGCCGTACCTGCTGCCGCTGGCGGTCCAGCTGCTGGCGATGGCCTTCGCCGTCGGCCCGCGCGTCGGCCTGATCGGCGCCGAGCGGGTCGATCTCATGCTCCGGATCAGCCTCGGCTTCATCCCCTGCCTGCTCGTGGCAGCGCTCGGCGGGGCCTACTTCAGCGGGGGCGTGGCCGCGGTGTGGGGCATCACGATCACGTGGATCGCCGTCGGGCTCGTCTGGTGGTGGATCGCGCTGACCACCACGCGCACGCCGTCCGCCGCTACGCCTGTCCCCGTTTCTGCCCCTGCCCTCGTTCCTGCGCCCGCCCGTGCCCCTGCCGCCGTTCCCCGGCCGCGTCCGCGCCCCAGCCCCGCGCCGCGCCCCCGCCCTCGTCCCTACTCGCTGGAGGATTCGGCATGAACCTGTCCCGCACCAACCTGCGCATCGCGCTCGACCGGGTGCTCCCCGACCGGCCGGTGCATCGCGACGTGCGGGGCATCGACATGCTGCTCCCCCGCCGGCACGTGCTGCCCTACATGGCCACCAGCAGCGCCTACGCGCAGAACCTGATCGACCTCGCCGAGCTGCTGCGTGCGGCGGAAGGCGACCTCGTCGTCCTCGACGTCGGGGCCAACGTGGGCGACTCCGCCCTGCTGATCCGCGACCGGGTCGACTGCCGCATCGTCTGCGTCGAGGGCGACCCGGAGTGGCTGACCTACCTGCGGCACAACGTCGGCGCCGTCGACGGGGTCGAGGTCGAGGCCGCACTGCTGGCCGACGAGAGCCGGTTCGTCAGCATCGTGCACGGCGACGTCGGCACCAGCCGTGTCGAGCCCGCGCACGAGTCCGCCGGCGTCCGCACGCTGCCCGTCACCGACCTGCTCGACCGGCACCCCGACCTCGGCCGCGTGCGGCTGGTCAAGTCGGACACCGACGGGTGGGACGTCAAGCTCGCGCCGGCCTTCGCCCGCACGTTCGCCGGCTCGCGGCCGATCATCTTCATCGAGTACGACCCGCGGCCGACCCTGCTCGCCACGCCGGAGCTCGCGCCGTCGGGCGTGTTCGAGCAGCTGGCCGGGCTCGGCTACGCACAGGCCGTCGTGTGGACCAACGGCGGACACGTGCTCGGCTCCTGCCCGACCCGCGAGCTGACCGCCCGCAGTACGGTGCTCGAGACCAGCCGCGACTCGATCGGCTACCAGTTCTGGGACGTCGCCGTGGCGCACGAGGACGACCCGGTCGGGCGGCGCGTGCTCGTCGACGTGGCCGCGCGCGGCGAG
>Ga0164242_10004173_pt1 | contig 16268 bp, 23 predicted proteins | sample OricomgcompostMG_FD_108783 | JGI IMG/M metagenome (GOLD analysis project Ga0164242, IMG submission 108783) | Miracle-Growth compost microbial communities from Emeryville, California, USA - Original compost - Miracle growth compost (MG) ... | reverse complement strand
CATTGTCCCGAAGGGATTGAAGGTCTGGAGGCCCGTGACATCGACGCCGAAGGCGAAGTTGCCATTCCCAACCTGCAAGGGCGTTGTATCGGAGCTTGCATTGCGGTGGACATTGAATTCTTGAACGACTTTGCGTCTCTGGATACAATTCTTTGCACTGGTCACGGTGAATAGCGCGAGGAACAAGCAGGGAAGCGCCAACATCTTCATTTTCGGACCTAGGGCATCACCGGATGCAAGACAGGAGGAGAGAGAGGAGGTAGGACGGTACAGGTGCCAACCAGAGGTCACTGTGGCCGAGCCGGAGAAGGAAGCCGTCCATTATTATACATTTAAACAGCGACCCGAGGAACCGTTCCCGGTACGCTCAAGACGTAATTAGACTGCAGGTGGGTATCCTTTGACTTAATCGGGGGAAGATCAGTCACTTAACCGTCGCCCGCCAGAGATAATCCTCCTCTTACCACGCGGGATACACTGTGGGGCACATTAGATGAGGCAAGAGTTGAGAGCTTCGGTTGGCGATAGCCCGACCTGCGCCTCTACCATCCCGGTGTAGGCGTTGTTAGTGGCACCGTTTTCCCTGCATTCCCCAAATAATGGCTAGCAATTGAGGCTATTCGGCGATTAAAGGCGGGGAGCGACGGGAATGGCCTGGTATATGTGCCTTGCCCATATATGTCCTTGGCAATGAAAGCGATGGATGAGACAGGGGAGGAGAATGGGGATATACTCGAAGTACTGTACCTACTATGCACGAATACTACTATACCACAGTATGGATCCGTAGGTATTCTGGGAATAAACGACTTTAAGTCGCACTTCTACTCCTTCCATGGAACCCGAGGGAGGGGAACTGAGGAGAGGGGAACTCAAGGGGAGGGGAAGCAAACGATGCCCATGGGAATCCCCACAATTCAACCGGCAGCTGGCAAACTGAGGTGGAGAACTGGAAAAGTGGAGACTAGAGGCTCCACCAGACCACGGGTGCAGTGGAAATTCAATGGCCCCACCCGCCACCATCCAGACAGCAAAGCTCGGACCATACGGCCGGTTGCCCCAGGGAAAACGGTACAACCGTCGGATTGTAAACATTGCTTCGCTACGGCCTCAACTACGGCCTCAATTATCGGGCATCGTCGCAAAAAGAAGCACAGAAGCAGAAACCCCTCGGGCTTACTGGGTAACTTTTTGCATTTTTCTCGGGAGCTGTCCCAAAGCCCTTGTATCGGTATGTCTCCCTCGTAACTTTGCGCCTTTTGCTGCGACCATCTCCGTTCTCTCGAAGTGCCCCGCTAACCTTTGGGCTGGACCTCCAGTTCGTACGCAATATTTTAACTGCCTGCAACCCACGAATGCGCGATGAGTTCCTTTCTTACAACAGTGTGAGTGTTTACATATTTCGGTTCTATCCCACGAGCAGTCGATCATCCATTCTATCGCCCCGACCGCCGAGGAAGGCGGACGCCGCTTCATGGTCTACTATCCCTACCAGCGCAACCATAGAGGAACAACCTGGCTTACACATTGGGATTCGCAGTAACCAACGGACGAGGAATCAGTTCAGACCTAGGGTAACAGGGAAGGGCGGCACCACAAGCTACCAGCTGCGACAGTATGCGGAAGCCACCCTAGGAGGCGGAAGCCTTCGAAAGGTCGTCAAGCTGCCCGAGGGAGAAGATGAGAACGAGTGGCTGGCCGTCAATAGTGAGGCGCCCCTGACAATCGAGTAGCCGGAGAGACGACGGCCCCAAGCTCATAGATTATCACAGTGGTGGACTTCTACAACCAGATCAACCTTCTCTACGGCGCCATCACGGAGTTCTGCTCCCCGGAAACATGCCCCGAGATGAAGGCGACAGATGAGTTCGTGATATACCGTACCGGGCTGCTGGGTCGGCTGCTGACATCTTTCTAGGTTCGAGTACCTCTGGCAGGATAGCGAGAACTACAAGCGGCCGACAAAGATGGCAGCCCCGGCATATATCGAGCAGCTGATGGGATGGGTTCAAGGAAACATCGACAACGAGTCTGTTCTACCCAGTCGGATTGGTATGATTTCTGCCTCTTTGCTCGCCGAATATGGAAGGGCAAGGACTTGCTAGCTAACACCGGTATAGGCGTACCTTTCCCCAAGTCGTTCCCAGCGTTGGTGCGCCAGATATTCAAGCGCATGTACCGCGTCTATGCCCATATCTACTGCCACCACTACCCCGTCATCCGTGAGTTAGGTCTGGAGCCTCACCTCAACACCAGCTTCAAGCAGTACGTCCTGTTCATCGACGAGCACAACCTAGCTAGCGGGAAGGACTTCTGGGGTCCCCTTGGAGACTTAGTGGATAGCATGTTGCGTAGCGACTGAGGCACCGTTACTCCCTTGGACGGCACAGAATTGTTGTTTAGCGACCTGGCGTTTGGATCGGGGCATGGATGGGAAAGGCCTGGGGGCTAATGCAGACTTGGTTCAGGAGGGTTGGCCCTGGATACTGATGAATTAGAATACTATGATTCTACATTGTAGAAAACGAGAGACGTTGTGTTATGCCGCATGTGCATGTTCGAATCCTCCACAAATGAGGGGGTTTGATCAACTAGTTCATGAATAGGCAACTACTTTTAGATCGTTACGACAGTGTGTCTGTTAGCATCAACGCATATCTGAAGCCGAGTATTAAATTAACTGTCGAATAACGAAGCTCGTCGGTGAATTGATCACTTCCAGAAAAACCGAGGATGTTGCGGACGGCATTCAAGATGCTATGTAGTTTCTACAAGGATAGCTGTCATTAGGAAACTAGCAGCCAGCGCAACTGTTCAACTTTCAATTCGTCCCTTCGTCCTGTTTAACCTTAGCTGGTACCAAGGCGAGGAGGTCGTGCGGCTTTTAAAGCGAGGTACCTTTTCTCGGGTAGAATCGCCGGGCTGCCTCAGGCACCCAAATCTCAAAATTGCCGAACCACCAACCAAACCTCCCGATCCACCCTCTAAAACCAAAAGCTCGACTACGAATCTACACCTCGCAGGCGCCCGTCACACTGCCCCCTCCGCATCAATTCCATACGCCCACCATGTTGTCGAGACAAGCATTGCTCCGCTCGATGCGGACCGCGGCTCCCCAGCGCGCCATCCTCTCCCAGACCCGGTCTTACGCCGCCCCTGCCGGCGGTGCGCCGGCTGCTCCCGGCAACGTCAAGCCTCCCGTCGCTCTGTTCGGTCTCGACGGCACCTATGCCACTGCTCTGGTACGGCCAATTCCTGTCCCATTGTGACTTATTACTCGATACATTCCCCCCTGGCGAGTTCAATTGAGTCGCCGCGCATCTATCCCCTTGCCTTTACTCGAGGCCACGCACCACCAACCACGTTCATTCACCATCAAACTAAACAATCCCAATCACTAACCTTTTGCCCTCTCCCTCAAAAAACAGTACACCGCCGCCGTGAAGACCTCCACCCTCGAGCCAACGGCCAAGGCCCTCACCACCCTCGGCGGCCTCGTCGAGCGGGACCCCAAGCTAGCCACGATCCTCTCGGCCCCGACGCTTACCGCCGCCGACAAGGGCGCCATCGTGTCCGAGCTGGAGAAGCGTGCCGGCGCCGGCGGCGCCACCGTCAGCAACTTCCTCCGCGCCCTCGCCGAGAACAACCGCCTCGGCCTGCTAGGCGGCGTGTGCGCCAAGTTCGGCGAGCTGATGAGCGCGGGGAGGGGCGAGGTCGAGATGGTGGTTACGAGCGCGCAGGTATGGGTTATCCTTTTTTTTTTTTTGGGACGCTGGGCAGATCCAGGCCGGCGGTTCCCTCGTGCGGTCAAGGAGATTTTGATTTGCTGACTTGTTTTCAATAGCCATTTGACAGCAGGACCCTCTCTCGTCTAGAGACGGCCGTCGCTAAGTCTAGCTACGTCGGCCAGGGCAAGAAGCTCAAGGTCACCAACACCGTAAGTCGGCCTCTTCTACTTATCCCTCCGTGTTAACAACCCCATACTAATTACCTCGATAGGTTAACCCCGACATCGTTGGCGGGCTGGTCGTCGAGGTTGGCGACCGAACCATCGACGTCAGCGTCTCGTCCAAGATGGCCAAGATGAACAAGCTCCTTACCGACACTCTGTAAAACGGATTCCCTTTTGTTACTGAAGACACCAGTTTGTCGTTGAGGCAAGCGCGGGCTGTGTGGTAAAGTAGACAGGCGGTTGGGGGAATAGAAGTGAAGCTCTGAGGGCGAGACAAGGAGCATGCTGTGTATATGAGTCCTGAATAGAGACATTTCCCCATTTTTGCCATTATGGTGTAAAGACGATGTCTACAGTGGCCACAGGTCACAGACATGCATCAGACAGGGCCTTTAATTGGGAGCGTATATGTTTCCCAGTTCGACGCCGTTTCTATCACTATGAAATCATGAAATGGAAGAATCGCCGCTCTGTCCCTCAAAAGACCGGAAATCGAACCCGTCTTGGCTCACCCACAATGAAACTACCACCCAGATGTCCGCCCATATCTATATACCCATCCATTCCAACTCGCTCAAGCCCCTCAGCAAAAACCCATCCAACCTCTCTTGGCCCCAGCCCATGATTTTCTAGAAAGCCCCCTCGCCAACCAGGCACAACGTGCTCACGCATGCGCCTCAAACTCCTCGCCGTCACCACTCCCCGCATCTCTCGCAGTCCGTACCCTCTCCAGCTGATCCGAGATGTAATGGTGCATATGCGCGTCCGCCTCGGCCTTGCGGCGAAGCTTCTCCGGGTCGCCGAGGATGACCGACGACGAGGCCTCGCCGTCGTCCGCCCCTTCAAAGTCGCTGCGGGCCCCGATGGACCGCGCCGTCGAGGAGCGGCGGAAGCGTGGGGTTTGAACGCCGCCGCGGGCGTGGCGGTGGAGCGTCTCGTCGAAGTAGTGTGCCATTCCGATGGATGGGGTGCGTGGGGTTTGGGGAAGGCGGCAGTTGACGCTAGAAACGGTGAGAAGGTATGTTAATATGACATTGAGAAGGAAACTGTGCGCCGAAAGGAATTATGGAAGAGGACAGTAGCTTACCCAGTGTCGTGTATCATCCGGGCGATTAGCCCAGTCCAGCCGCATTGGTGCGTAGCACCGAGACCACGGCCGTCATCGCCATCGAAGAACTCGTGGAACCAGAGATAGTCTTTCCAGTTCTCATCAAAGTCAAGGAGATCGCTACCGCCGTTGATGCTACGACGGCCGTCATCTCCACGGGCGAACAGGTGCTGCAACCTATGTTGGATCTCCTCGGACACGCGGCCTAGGTGCATCTGTTCGCCCGAGCCAACGGGGCATTCGACCTGGAGACTCTGCCCGAAGAAGAGATAGAAGCGCTGGAGCGATTCCACAAGGAGGAAGTTGACGCAGAGCCAAATCGGCCCTCTCCAGTTGCTGTTGCCGCCGAACAGCCCGCTGTCGGAATCGCCCGGTACGTATCCGACACGGAAGGTCTGGCCGTTAACATCCATAGAATATGGGTGGTCTTTGTGGTACTTAGATAGGGAGCGGATTCCATGTGGGCTGAGGAACTCATCCTCATCCAACATCCGCTCCAAGATCTTGACGAGTCGGTCTTTGCTGACGAGTGACAGGAGGATGCGATCCCCCTTTCCCCTCTTGCGAATGCTGTGCATGGTCCGTTCGGCCACATCGCAGCGGTTCGTCACGAACCACTCTACTCGCCTCTTGAACGACGGTAGCTTGTTGAGTAGCTCCGGCTCGAGGGTCAAGGTAGCGTACAGGGGGATGAGTCCGACAAGGGACCGCACTGGTAGCTGCTGGATCCCCGGACCGCCCCAGGAGATCGCATCATAGTAAAACCCGTCGTCGTCGTTCCAGAGTGACTGCTCCTCCTTATGACCCATCCTAAATGTCATGGCATCGCTGATAAGAATGAAATGCTCGAAGAACTTGGATGCGATGTCCTCGTAGATGCGGCGGTGCTTCGCGAGCTCGAGAGAAATGTTTAGCATGTTCAAGCAGTAGAAGGCCATCCACCCGGTGCTGTCAGCCTGCTCAAGGGTGCCGCCCGTTGGTAGCGGTTCAGAGCGGTTGAACAGGCCGATGTTATCGAGGCCGAGGAATCCTCCCTCGAAAACGTTCTTGCCGTGGACATCCTTCCGGTTTACCCACCACGTGAAGTTTATGAGGAGCTTCTGGAACACCCTCTCCAAAAAGTCGAGATCCTGCCTCCCGTACAGCTTACGCTCAATCTTGAAGACGCGGAATGTTGCCCACGCGTGAACCGGAGGGTTGACATCGCTAAAGTTCCACTCGTACCTAGGTCTTGTTAGTGCCGCTGAGGATGTAGGATGAAGGGGTTTGGATGAAATTACGCTGGCAGTTGGCCGTTCGGATGGCAATACCATTCCCGAGTAAATAGGTCCAGCTGTTTCTTAGCAAAGTCCGGGTCGATCATGGCAAGCGGGATGCAGTGGAAGCTCGTGTCCCAGGCAGCGAAGAACGGGTACTCCCAAGAGTCCGGCATAGACAGAATGTCGTCGCAGTACATATGCTTCCACGCCGAGTTCCGCAGCCCCTTTCGATCTGAGGGCGGTGGCGGCTGCGACGGGTCTCCATTGGCCCAGTCCTCCCAGACGAAATAGTAGTGCTGCTTGCACCACATCATGCCCGCAAATGCCTGTCGCTGGATGTTGCGAAGATCATCAGACATTGGCATAGGGCTGAGCCGATAGTAGAAGTCATCCGCCTCTTCCCTCTTCCTTTCGATGAGGTCGTCAAACTCTTCCTCGTCAAGGTAAGTATCCGTTCTCTTGGTAAAGCGGAAACGAACCACTGCCGTAAGTCAGTTGTCAGATCCTAGGCGACGCCAGCATATTTAAACCTTACCTGCACACTCTCCTGGATTCACACCGCCGGCTTCGTTAAAAGAAAACACGGCGGCAGATTTTGTTCCGGTTTTCGCAGGATTCACAGCGTCCTTTTCGCCATCAACAATGTAGTGGTGGAAGGCGTCCTTAACGTACGGCTGTTCGTTCTTGCGGCCATAAAGCGTCTTGTAGTTCGTATCATTATCCGTAAAGAGCATCTCGGGCTGAACGTCTTCGCCGCTGGGCCCAATGCCTGGAGAAGGGGAAAGAAGGAGATATCGTTCGCCCAAGGTCGGATGCTTTGACTTGATCATGTTTTCAGCATGCACCCCAATCGACGGCTTGCTCTCTTCTGGCTCCCGCCCCCAGGCCCAGGTGTTCCGGAACCAGGCTTGCGGGATGATGTGGAGGGGAGCTGGTTCCGGACCCCTATTCCAGGCGGTGACCCGAAACAGCATCTCGTCAGGGTTGTCATCTTCCTTAGCGGTCTCGATGAAGATGTCCCAGTATCGGTCGTCCTCGAAGATACCCGTGTCAATCAGCTGATACTCCTTGTCCTCCTTGCCTCGCTTGGAATTCTCCTTCACTAGTTCTTCGTACGGGAAAGCCTTCTGAGGGTATTTATAGAGGTATTTCATGTACGAATGAGTCTTTGTACCGCCCGAGATTAGTCAAGGACCGAGGGAGTTCCAGGTAGAGTTTAACTTGCAGGAGTGTTGTCGAGGTGGAAATGAGCTTCCTTGATGCTCTCCCCGTGGTTCCCCTGAGGGTTCGATAAGCCAAAGAGTCTCTCCTTGAGGAAGGGACTAACACTAGTCAGCGCCGGGACGATTGGGGTCGCGAGGCTGGAGATGGACGTACTCCTGCTCATTCCAGAATGAAAATGCGATATTCTGGAGGCCGTGTGAATCGCAGACGCCAGCAATGCCATCTTCGCCCCATCTATAGGCGCGGGAGCGTGCGTGCTCGTGAGGGAAGTCTTCTCTAGAGTTAGCGCGGAGGTCGGACAGGAGGATTTGGTGTCTCAGGAGGTGGTCCACTAACAATTCCAAGCATCGCCGTCGGTACTATAGTCCTCACGTACTGCAATTGACCGGTTAGCAAGACGGAATCAGCTGCCGGGAGGTGGGAGACGTGCCTGTCGCCCATTGCCTCTCTGCGACATAGGGACCCCACTTCTTCCAGTACTTGGTCCTGTCGCGATCCTCCTTCAGGCGCCTCTCCTCCTCGGTGAGGTACTCGTGGTTATCGAAAACGACCATTGTTTCTTGAGGAGTCTCTACCTACGCAGAGAGAGACAAGAAACTTTCGGTCTTCCGTCAGGGAAGAGTGGGGAGCTCAAGCTAGAAGAGAGAAGGCGAGGTGGGAGAGCTAATAGCAGCTCACGGAACGGAGGTGGCCAAGGATCAATCTCTGCAGAAGCAGGGTAAGCACACCATGCAGTCCCTCGTAGATAAGGTAGCCAATGCAAAAGGCAGAGCGGCTGCAAGCGCTGCACGTTCTAGATCTAGACCGTGCTGTGCCTGCCGAGCAAGTGGACATCCCGCCCCGCGATAGGACTACGAAGGTCGAAATTTGATGCCGACTTGGAGGGGCGTGACGTCACGGAGCCCTGTGCGACGGGCTTGTGAAAGTTTCGCTTAGCGATTAGTCCCGGGTTCTACTTGTATTATGGCATTACGACTTCGTATTGCAAATTGAGTCGGTAGAATTTGACCAAGTAGAGCAATGTATTGAGTGATCAAACCCTGGCTTCGGTAGAAACCGGGAAATATAGCAAAACAGGTGGCTATCCTCCATTCAAGTTAAGAGACGGTGAAAACACGACCCCCTGACTTTGAGTGACATTGCCACCCCCCTCCAAGCTCAATAAAATCTAGAACCTAACGTTCAATATTGTTCCGGCGTGCGCCTTGCTCACCGTGACCAACTACTCCAAGCTAAGCTTCAGTAAACATATCCATCCCACTGTCCAAGCATACGCCTAGTCGTCCAGGCAGGGTATCCAGGGGTAAAGTTAGAGTTTCGCCTTCAACGGCTTGGAGGAGTCGGTGGCCTCGTCGTTGACTACGACCTCGCCGGTCTTCTCACCGTGGCCAAAGAAGATGACCTGTACAGTGAGATCGTCCCTTTATCCAGTGTTAGCGCGACGCCGGGGTATTAGGGATCAAGGTTGAAAATAGTGCTTACCGATATCTCCTCGAATACGGTGAAGGCAAGGTGAGCAATGCCGACACCTGTTCCTGGTTCTTTCCCCCGAGGGCATTGCGGATCAGATGAGTAGCCACGTTCTTGTCCTGTACGACAAAGCGATCCTTGTTGTCAGGCGACACCCCCCACTGCTGCAGCCGAATCGGTGTCTTCTGGCCGTCTAGGTCCGCGCTCGCCTTGCTCGACTCGACGGGCAGCCCACCCTTCTGGGAGCCGAAGATCTTATTCCAGACAGAGTCGAATTGTGAGCTTGACGGGTTGTTGCTTGCCTGGCTCTCGATCCACTTGCCCACCAACCCGACGACCTCCTCGTTCGTCAGCATCTCCCAGAGGCCATCCGTCGCCATCACAACGAAGTCGCCCTTCTCTGGCTCCATCTTGGTGGTGGTGATGACGGGTTCGGCGGTGACGTAGGGAGGGGTCTTGAGCAGCGGGGATTGGCTCCGGCCGAAGAACTGTCGCCTTAATCGGTCTGAGACATCGCGAGTCCACTTGTAGGTGGCATCGCCAAAGGCACGGGTTGGTTCCAGGCCTCCCAAGACCCGACCGTTGCGCACGACATGCTCCTCCCCCGGGTGCTGTTTCCGTAACCTGGCAGCCTCGTCGGGATTGCCACCGGTCTGGTCAACTGAGAGAGGTGTTGCGGTCCATTTGCCAGACTCGGAACGCCGACCAAGAACGGCCCGCGAGTCACCGGTGCAAGCTACTCGGAGAAGCTTGGACCTGCTATCGTAGAAGGAGAGCAGGGCGCATGAACCCGACAGGGCGGGTGCAAGCATCTCAGCAGCCACGACCTTGTTTCCGGCTTGCAGAACCTTCTGCACGCTCTGGTGAACAATCTCGTCGTCTAGTCGGGTGAAGCCGGTCCTTATGGCAGTATCGATCGCCTCCTGCGAGGGTACCAAGCCGTTGGCAGCCCTGTATGTCTCGTTCACCTCCCTTGCGACAACGCTGATGAGAGACTGGCGAAGCTTCGCAGAAGTGGTCCATCCCCTAGATCAAGTGCGTTAGTAAATGGAATATTTAAAATACTCTGCTGCTTCTTCTGGGGCACAAGACTTACGAATGCCCGTCAAAGACGCCCCAGAACATCCAGTCACTACTGCCACCGTCTGCCTTGCTCGGGACATCAACGATCTTCTCGGCGTGGTCATCCTCGATGGGATCATTGCTAGCCAGCTGGACGAGGTCATATCTGACAACATCCTGACCCCTATTGACAAAGTATGACTGCTCGTTCTTCCTCAGGGTCTGCGTAGCCTGCTCCGGCGTGAGCATCTCGACGACCTTCCTCCCCTCGTCCGTAGTCTTCGATATAGGTCCCTCCCCAACAAATGTCCCGGTGTGTAGCTCGTCTGCGCCAATCACCAAGACGGATCGGGTAGGGCCAGCGTCAGCCGCCGGGGCGCTCGACGAGTAAGCCCTCGAGACGGCGCGACTAGGGTCGGTTCCGTTTCCGCCGTAGCTATACCAGGCGCCGTAGCCGACAAGCGCAGACGCTAATGCCACCGAGGCCCTGCGGAAGTACATGGAGGATCGGAGGGGTTCGCCCAGGGCATACTCCGGGCGTTGGAGTCTTGGAGGCCGGCGGCTCGAGGAGGAGGACAGGTGCCTTGCGGCAGCAGAGGAGTTGAGATAAGGCTGGAGGGTGGTTGCGCGGCGGCTGGTTCGAGATAGCCCACGGACACTACATTGATATGTCGTCCGGAAGGCCCTCAAGGCTGCGCGTCGCATTTTGTGAAGCTACGGGTGGTCTCGAAAGGGGACCCGTTGTTCGCTTCGTTGATTTTCGTTTGTTTGAGGACAGACTTGATGGAGTCCGACTTGGCAGGCAGTACAGTGTAGCGGGCTGCATGCACGGTGGGGTGTTGACATTCGGGTGAGAGTACCCGTAGCGAGGTAATCTATATGCTCGCTGCAGCAGAGAATGAAGCTAAAATTCAGGTACTCCCAGTGATGAAGATGTCGATCTAGTTTATGTTCATCTCGTTAGTTTATGAACCGATGAAGGAGAGGTAAAGGAATAGCGAGGGGTTTGTCCAACCTTCACGAGATCTGAGATGCGCCGGGTTGCACGGTGCGACTTTCAGAGAGTCTAGTAGGGAGACTGGAGAAGGGACCTCATATCTCAAGCCGACCTCACAACCACCATCGGAATTTCTGGTGTCCTTTCACCTACAAATAAAAAAAAGAGGTGTGTTTGGCGCCCCGTCTTGTGCACCTGCGCTTTTATCTGCGTAGACTGCCTCCTACCTGCGATACCAAACCTCGACCGAACCTCGACCAACCTTCACCACATAAACCATCCCGCGCTGTCACATGCGCTTCGTTGCGGGTTTGTTCTAGGTCATCGGTTACCCACCGGCTTTCTCGATCAATTTATTAGGACCCCTCGGCGCCTTTTCTATCCACCCCCAACTTTTTCGACTCTAAAGCAGTTCGAGATGGATCCCATTCAACGAGAGGCCATCCACGCCGCTGCGGCCAAATTAGAGCCAGCGGAACTGTTTGAGAGATTCAACGCCTTCCAATGGGTCTCGAACAAGCAGTTCATGGTGAGTTAATAACAACGCGATGTCAAAAATATATTTCCACAGATCAGTACCCCTGTTAACACCCTTCCCCTTTTTCTAGAAAGGCCTAGTCGACATGCTCGGCCCTGTCATGCCCAGCACCAACATGAGCTTCGCCGTCGCCAAGTGTCTCCAGGCACGCATGTGGTACTTCCACGCGATGCTGGGCCGGAAGATCGACCATGTCGAGTACTTCGCCTACCTCAGGGACAACCCTTCCGCCATCCCACCCGACGAGGCCATCCTCGCTCGGATAGAGCTGATCCAGCGCCACATGGGCATGACTCCCTCCCCGGGTGTGGCCATGCCAGCCTGGCAGGAGAATGCCCCTAAGGCCGATCTCGGCGTCAAGGCTCGCGACGGAGCTGGTCGTGGCGGTGCTGAGGGAGGCAGTCAGGGTGCCCCTTACCCCGAGCGCTTCAATGCCGTTATCGACGCCGTGACCTCGGGCAAGCCTGTGCCGGGTGTTAGGGAGATTCCGAGCACGGTGATCCGTCAACCCGTGAGCCCTTACCCCTTCTTGTTGTGAAAGTGACAGTATCTTATAATTACTCATAGGGCATTACTCCCGTCGGCAAGATGCAAGCTCCCCCGAAGCCGTGGCAGAAGCTGGAGACCTTCCTCAGCTATGGCCGCAAGCCCCCCGCCGCCGAGGAAGCTCCAGAGGGCAGCGAGGCCGAGCAGAGCAAGGCCCATGTTTCCAGCTCGCTCCCGCAGGATACTCTCGACCAGGAATTCCCTCCCGTGGATGCCGATGAGGCCGAGAAGAAGACCGAGGAGGAGTCCGAGAAGCAGTCCGAGGAGAAGTCCGAGGAGCAAATTGGCACGGCTTAAGGGCACTTAAATGGGGCGGACATATGATGCATCATGGATTTCTCGGTGGTGGCGTTTAGGCGAGAGGTTTTACTTTCAAGGTTCTGGTCCCCAACATCTTTGCTTTAACGGAGCTACTAGGAGAACGGAGTTAAGGTGATAGGTAGCTGGACGATACCCTGGCTTCTTGCAAGTCCACTATGGAATGAGAAACGAGATATTCGGAAAACACGCCTAGGTGAATGTATAACAACCAGGCCATGCTCTCTTTCAGTGACGTGAAGGTGTCAACGCACTTGGCTCACAAAGGGGAAACGGATGTTTAGATCTTATTTACGATTTTGATCGTCTACCTCCTTAGCCCCGTATATATACAGAATGATGCAGCAAACACCACAAAGGGAAAAAAGGGGGGAAACTGCGGCGAAGCTATGCAACCTCCTCTATGCTGTACAGGCCACGATCTTCTCTCCTATTGCCCGTACGCAACCTGACCCAACGGCTTATCGTCATCCATCCCCTGGGCCATGAAGTTGGTCTGCGGGTTCCCTGTCGCTTTCGCCGCTGAGCAGCGAGCCATTGTCGGGGAGCTGTGTGTCGTATCCGTGATTAGCAAATCTGCGTAGATGATGGAAGGTTAATCGGAGCCACTGCGAGTTCTTACCTCCTTGAGACAACGTCGGTGAAGTAGAAATTATCGATAACCTTCTTTAGCGGTGCCCCTGACGGCTTGGATCCCTTGTTCTGGTCAACGAGTTGTACCCTGCTCAGCTGCTGAAGCGCAACCGGTTCTACCACGTCATAGGCCGCCAATGCCGGGCTAATCTCAACCATCCTATCCCTAAGCTGCGCAACATCGTCGTACTGGAGAGGTGCGCCGAGGAACTCGCTTACGGCACGGATAATCTTCCAGTCAGTCCGGGCAGCGCCTGGCAGCGATGTCGCCGCGCGTGTCATCTGAACACGGCCCTCGGTGTTGACGTAGGTTCCGGCCTTCTCCGTGTAGGCAGCGCCGGGGAGGACGATGTCGGCAATCTGTGCGCCCTTGTCGCCGTGGTGGCCTTGGTACACGATGAATGCGTCCTTGGGGATGTCGGCCTCGTTGATCTCGTCCGCTCCGAGGAGCCAGACGAACTTGGGCTTGGTGCTGGCAACCTCGGCGGACGGCGTCACGAAGCCGACCTCGAAAGCGCCGGCCCTTGAAGCTGCGCGCTGGAGAACGTTGTAGCCATTCCACTCCGGGGTCAAGAAGTTTGCGGCGTTTTTGTCAACGAAGCCGCCCACGAGCTCGTAGAAGGCCTTGGCGTCGGCATGATCCGTGACGCCAGAGCCCACGATAATCATGGGGTTCTTGGCGGCCTGCAGCTTCTTGCCGAAGGGTCCTGCGAGGGTCTTCTTGAGCGCGGCGAAGTCGGTACCGAGATGCTCGAACTCGAAAGTGGACTCCCAGCTCTCGCCGACAACTCCCACCTCGAGATCGGAGCGTAGCCATTGCTTCCTAATACGGGCGTTGAGAAGAGCGGCTTCGTGCCTGGGGTTGGTTCCGACGAGCAGAATGCAGTCGGCGTTTTCGACGCCCCAGATCCTCGAGTTGAAGAGGTAGTTGGACCGGACATCAACACCATGAGGAATCGGCTGGCTGCCAGAGGGCATGTCCAGGGCGAGGTTGTCCGAACCGAGCTTGTTAGCAAGGTCCTTCATTGCGACCAGCGACTCGACCTCGGTAAGCTCTCCAGCGATGACCTTGAACTCATTGCCCTTGGGCGCTAAGACCTGGTAGGCGGTTGAGATCTCCGTCAAGGCCTGCTCCCATGAAGCGGGCTCAAATTTGCCTTCGCGGCGGACGAGAGGAATCGTAAGTCGCTGCGTCTTGAGGCCGTCGCACGCGAATCGGGTCTTGTCGTTGATCCACTCCTCGTTGACATCATCGTTGAGCCTGGGTAGGATGCGCATGACCTCGAGACCACGGGAATCAACGCGAATATTGGAACCAAGGCCGTCTAGAACATCGATTGACTCAGTTCGCTTCAGCTCCCAGGGTCGTGCCTTGAACGCATATGGCTTTGACGTAAGAGCACCGACTGGGCACAGGTCGATGACATTGCCGGACAGTTCCGAGTCGAGGTTCTGCTCGAGGTATGTGCCAATCTGCAGGTCGTTACCTCGACCTGTCGAACCTAGCTCCGGAGCGCCGGCGATGTCATTTGCGAAACGCACACACCTCGTGCAGTGGATGCAACGGTTCATCGACGTCTTGATGAGCGGGCCAATGTTCTTGTCTTCAACCGCACGCTTGCCTCCGATCTCGTGGAATCGTCCCCGGTCGGCACCGTATCGCATTGACTGATCCTGGAGATCGCACTCGCCACCTTGGTCGCAGATAGGACAATCGAGGGGGTGGTTCGTCAGCAAAAACTCCATAACTCCTTCTCTGGCTTTGTGCGTCAGGGGCGAGTTGGTCTTAACGACCATTCCCGGCTGTACAGGCCATGCGCACGATGCAACGGGCTTCGGTGCCCTTTCCACCTCGACCAAGCACATACGGCAATTTCCGGCAATCATGAGCTTCCTAGTGAGCGGGGATATCGTTAGCATCGTGGATGTGAATATCGAAGGCGTCGGCGGAAACGTTCGGGAACATACTCGTGGTAGCAATATCTATACACGTTAGCTTATGGCTCTTTTTGAAGCAGGGGAATGCCAATTGGACCTACCTTGGGACTGTACTGCCAGCTTTCTCGCATGCTTGGATGAGTGCAGAACCGGCTGGTTTGCCGAGTCAGTGTCTGTTGTTATTGCAACCCGTAAATTCGCGCATACCTTCTATTGACACCTTCTTTCCATCTACAAGCGATAGTTAGCAACTGGAAGAGCACAATTGAGCTGCAGGGAGCGAATAATCTCACCAATTGTGAGCTCGACCTCGGCGTTCCGCTGGGCCGTTGTCGACAACGTCCGGCTAGCCAGGGTGGCCTGCCGACCTGCCCGCCACGCCGAGCGACCCAGAGCCTGCCGCAGCATCGTGTCCTTCTCGTTAGGGGAAAATCGAGAGAGAGGGAGGGGAGATTGGAGAGCAGTCGGGGCGACAAGTGGCGGCGATTCAAAGCCCTTCAAGGGTAGTTTGTCGTCTTGCGAAAGTGGATGGAGGTTTAACTCGGATCCAGTGGTGCCCGTGCGCATTATTTCATGATGCTCCTCATTGGTCAGCCCTCGGGTTTAGTCAGCCGGCAGGAATTCGAGCTTGGAGCTACTTCACCAAATAATTTTTTCGTGGAGCTCCTGTCTTTTTCCTTTTCTCTTTTTTTTCTTCATCAAAATTGTACCTGGGCACATTTGTATTGTAGGTGAACTTGGGTGAACCAGCACTGCCTCGTGCAGTGCTGCCAACCTCTATCGAGTCCACCTCTATCTCGTGCTCTAGATTATACCTGGCTCCGTTATGGATGCAAACGAGGGTTTTTACAGCTCAATGAGTATTGGTTCTTACCGCCGGTAGCCACATTTCCTTACTTTGATTTTGGATAGTTACATCCTTTCAAGGTTACCCATCTCGCCCGTCCCATCAGTTCCGTCCCACCAGGTCTCGAGACACTCCCTTTGCTAGAGAACAAGCCCTCCCCAGTGTGCCTAGCTAGTTGACTTGACTTGAGACCGATTCCCGGCTCAGCTCGGCGACAGTGACCACGGAATCCTCAAACCTGCGATACGCCCAGATGCCTTGGGATATGCCTCGTAGCGAAGCGGCCCTTCCTTTCAGGGTTTTGTCTTGGATCGCTCCTCCGGCCGTCTCCCAACCTCGTCGATCTTCTGTCTCTCCTTCTCTAGCATCCCGAGGT
>Ga0164242_10004172_pt1 | contig 16273 bp, 9 predicted proteins | sample OricomgcompostMG_FD_108783 | JGI IMG/M metagenome (GOLD analysis project Ga0164242, IMG submission 108783) | Miracle-Growth compost microbial communities from Emeryville, California, USA - Original compost - Miracle growth compost (MG) ... | reverse complement strand
GCCACGCCCGCGCTGCCGGTGAGCCCCACCGCGCCCCAGACCGGCGCGTAGCCGTAGCGCGCGCGCAAGGGCAGGGTCAGCGCCCAGCCGGCGACGAAGGTCAGGCTCACCCGGACCAGCGCGCAGTACAGCGGCGTCTTGGTATCGCCCAGCGCGTAGTAGGCGCTGGAGAGCAGCCGCCCTTGGGTCCCCGCGGTCAGCCCGATGGCCGAGCCGCAGAGGATGACCCAGACCTCCCAGGAGTCGTGCACGCCGAAGCGGCCGGTCTGGAAGATGGCCGCGACCAGCGTCGGGCCGATGGCCAGGAACGCCACCACCGAAGGCGCGACGAGGAAGACCACCTTGCGCAGCCCGCCGCGCAGCCGCGCCTGGAGCTTCTCGCGGATGTCGGCGTCGGTGCCGAGCGCGCTCGACATCTCCGGCAGCTCCGCGGCGCTTATCGACATGCCGAAGAGCGAGACCGGCAAGAGCGCCAGGGTCTGCGAGTAGGCCATGGCGCTGACCATCGCCGCGCCGAGGTAGCTCGCCAGGAGCTGGTCGAGGTAGCTCGAGAGCTGCACCGAGCCGCGGCCCACCAGCACCGGCCCGAAGGCCCGCAGCGTGGCGCGCACGCCCGCGGCGCGGACCGCCAGCGCCGGCCAGAGCGAGCGGGTGAGCGAGTAGACCGTGGGGAGCTGCGCCAGGAGCTGCAGCCCGGCGCCGGCCACCGCGCCCCAGGCCAGCCAGGCGGCGAGGTCGAACTGGCCGTGCGGCCGCGCCAACATTCGGGCGCCGAGCACCACCGCGGTGGCGATGATCGCGCCGTTCCAGAGCACCGGTGAGGCGTAGGAGAGGAAGAAGCGGCGGTGCGAGTTGAGGACGCCCAGGCACCACGCCGAGAGCACCAGCAGCGCTGTTCCCGGGAAGAAGATGCGGACCAGCCGGATGGTGAGCTCGCGCACCTCGCCGTGAAAGCCGGGCGCGAGCAGCTCGATGACCGCCGGCGTGAAGAGCACGCCAAGCAGCGTGACCACCGAGGCCACGAAGAAGAGCAGGGTGGCTACCGTCCGCGCGACGCGGTTGGCCTCCTCCTCTTTCCCCTCCGCGAGCAGCCGCGCGTAGACCGGGATGAAGGAGGCCGAGAGCACGCCCTCGCCGAGCAGGTTCTGGAGCAGGTTGGGAATGCGCAGCGCCGCGCGAAAGGCGCCGGAGGCATCGGAGTTGCCGAGAAAGTGCGCCAGCGCCCGCTCGCGGATGAAGCCGGCGAGCCTGGAGAGCAGGATGCCCGCAGCCACCGCCAGCGCACCGCCGCGCGAGCGTGAGGCCCGGCTCTTGGCGGGCGGCTCGGCAGCCAAGGCAGGCGAGGGCAGGGCGTCGGACACGGCGGGGCGCAGGATGCAACAGGCGCTCGGGCGACGCCATTTCGGAGCCAGGCGGACAAGCACAGCGGCGCGTGCGGCGCAACGGCGAAGCGGAGCGGGTGTCGAGCTACCATCACTCAAGTTTTCGCGTCCCCCGACGATTCCGAGGGTGCGACCCGGCCGGCGAGGAACCCGTGACACCATTCCGCACGCGAACCCTGGGCCGCTTCTTCGCGGCCTGGCTCCTGGCCGGCTCGTCCGTGGCGCTGGCCGCCCCCGCGAAGCTCTCTGCGAAGTCGGTGAAGCCGGTGGCGCTCGGCGGGCAGGTCCAGCTCGAGGTCAAGGCCTCAGGCGCGGCCGCGGAGAAGCCGCTGGCGTGGAGCGTGGTGGGGGAGAACAACGGCTCGGTTGACGCGAATGGCCTCTTCCACGCGCCCGCGACCCACAAGACGCCGGCGACGATCTCGGTGGTGGTGAAGCTGCAAGGCAATGCGAAGGTCGCGGCGAAGTTCGCGGTGCCGCTCGCGAAGCTCTCGGTCTCGGCCAAAGCCGACAAGACCAGCGTGCCGCTCGGCGGGCAGGCCCAGGTCGAGGCGAAGGTGAGCAACGGCGCCGGCGTGAAGTTCGAGCTCGAGGGCGAAGGCAGCATCGACGAGCACGGCACGTACACCGCGCCGTCCTCGGGCAAGACGCCGGGGAAGGTGAGGATCAAGGTGAGCTCGCTTCAGGATCCGTCGAAGTCGACGAGCGTGAGCCTGAGCCTCGCGGCGATCTCGGTCTCGGCCAAGGCCGACAAGACCAGCGTGCCACTCGGCGGGCAGGCCCAGGTCGAGGCGAAGGTCGCCAACGGCGCGGGCGTGAAGTTCGAGCTCGAAGGCGAGGGCAGCGTCGACGCACAGGGCAAGTACACCGCGCCTTCTTCGGGCAAGACGCCTGGCAAGGTGAGCATCAAGGTCAGCTCGGCGCAGGATCCGAGCAAGGCTGCCACCGTGGCGGTCGCGATCGCGCCGCTCGCCGTGCGCATCGAGCCATGCAAGGCGGTCCTGGTTGGCGGCAGCGCGCAGCTCGCAGCGAAGGTCACCGGCGCCACCGATGCGACCTCGGGCGTGAGCTGGTCGGTGCTCGGTGCGGGCAGCATCGATGCGCACGGCCGCTTCTCCGCGCCCGCGACGCTCAAGACACCGGGCACCCTTTCGGTGAAGGCCACCTCTCTCGCCGATCCTTCGAAGAGCGCGACCTACGCCGTTCCCATCGCCGCGGTCTCGGTGGAGGTCTCGCCCAAGCAGCTCAGCGTGCCGCTCGGTGGCGAGGCGAGCTTCGCCGCCCTGGTCCACGGCGCCGACGCCAGTGCGCAGAAGGTTTCCTGGAGCGTCGAGGGCGGCGAGAAGAACGGCAGCATCGACGACGCCGGCCGCTACCGCGCGCCCGCAAATCTGAAGACGCCTGCGCGCGTCACCCTCCGCGCGACCTCGAGCGCGGATCCGTCGAAGTCCTCCAGCGCCACGGTGTCCTTCGCCGCGGTGAAGGTTTCGGTGCGCGCGCCCGCGGAGAAGCCGGAGCTCGGCGGCACCGCGAAGCTTCAGGCCGAGGTGCAGGCCGCCGTGGGCGCGGCTGCGGGGATCACCTGGAAGGTCGAGAGCGCGAAGGGTGGCAGCATCGATTCCGACGGCACCTTCCACGCGCCTGCGAGAATGCAGACGCCGGCGACGGTCACGGTTCGCGCCACCAGCGACGCCGATCCTTCGAAGAGCGCGATCGTGGCGCTGCCGTTCGCGGCGGTGGCGGTGGAGCTTGTGCAGGCGGCGAAGACCGTGGAGCTCGGCGGCGCTGCACAGCTCACCGCGACCATCCGCGGTGCGACCGGCGATGCCGCCGGCGTGACTTGGACGGTGGAGGGCGACGGCAGCATCGACGCCAACGGCCGCTACACGCCGCCTCAGAAGCTGAAGACGCCGGCCACGGTCACCGTCCGCGCCAAGAGCGAGGCCGATCCCTCGAAGAGCGCGACCGCGAAGCTGGAGTTCCCCGCGGTTTCCGTCGCCCTCGCGCCGCAGAAGGTCGAGGTCGAGCTCGGCGCGAGCGTTCAGCTCAAGCCCTCGGTCACCCACGCGCTCGGTGATGCCGCCAAGGTGAGCTGGAGCGTCGTCGGTTCGGACGCGGGCACCATCGATCCCGACGGCACCTACCACGCGCCCACGCACGGCAAGACGCCCGCCAAGGTGAAGCTTCGCGCGGTGAGCGACGCCGACCCGTCGAAGAGCGCCGAGGCGGAGGTCGACTGGCCTGCGGTCGCGGTCGCGCTCTCGCCCTCGACCGGCCGGGTGCGCCTGGGCGAGAAGCTCGCGCTCCAGGCCAAGGTCGCGAAGGCCCGCAACAGCGCGGTCGAGTACAGCGTCGAGGGAGACGCCGGTTCGATCTCGTCCGACGGCACCTTCACCGCTCCCGCGCTCCTGCCCGAGCCGCCGCGCGCGCGCATCGTGGCCCGCTCGAAGGCGGACCCCTCGAAGTCTTCCGTCGCCGTCGTGGACCTCGCGGTGAACCAGGCCTACTCGATCGCGGGCGAGCAGCGCGTCTCCGGCGGTCAGCCGGGTTCGCTCCCCGTCGGCGCGGCCTCGGGGCAGCGGCTGGTGGTCGACGGCAAGCGCGTGCTCGCCGCCTACAACGACGGTCAGGCGCTGCTGGTCGCGGTCTCGGAGGACCGCGGCGCAACCTTCAAGGCGCCGCAGAAGCTGCTCTCGGGCCGCTTCCCCATCGCCGGGCCGCAGCTCGCGCTCGCCCCGCACGGCCCGCTCTACGTCGCCTTCCGCGCGCAGCAGAAGGGCCAGCCCGGCGATGTGATGGTCTGCCGCACGCCCGACCTGCAGCACGCCTTCGATCCCTGCGTGAAGGCCAACGGCAGCACCGGCGTGGCTGGTCTCGGCGAGCACGCGCTGGCCCTCGGCGCCGACGGGACGATCTACGTGGCCTGGCACGACGGCGCGCAGGTCACACTCGCCCGCAGCGCCAACCGCGGCGTCTCGTTCTCCGCGCAGAGCTTTCCAGCGCCCGCCGCGCACGGGCTGGCGCTCGCGGTGGCGCCGGATGGGACCGCGTTTCTCGCCTTCACTTCCGGCGCTGCGCTGCGCGTCTTGGCTGGAACGACTTCGCTGAGCGAAGTGGGCGCGCTTTCGGTCACCGGCGCGGAGCTTGGCGAGCCTGCGCTGGCGGCGCGGAGCGCGAAAGAGGTCGCGTTGGCCTACGTCGATTCGGGAAGTGTGAACGTCTCGGTCCTCGGGCGTGGCACCGCGAAGATCGCCTCGGCAGCCGGCGCCACCGACGATCTCCCGTCACTCGCGCTCGATGGCGATGGTTTGCAGCTGGCCTTCCGCGAGCGCACGGTCGAGGGCCAGGGGATTCGCCTCGCCCGCGCGCCGCAGGCTTTCGAAGGCAAGCTGGCCTTCGAGGCCTCGATGCCGGTGAGCACCTTCGGGCCGGCGATGCGCGGAGCGCCGAGCGTGGCGGTGGACGAGGCCGGTCGAGGGTTCGTGGCCTGGACCGACGGCCGCGCCGGCGACGCGCAGGGCCGGCACCAGGACATCTATGTTGCGCGCGCCGACGAGCACCCGGTGCGCATCGAGGTGTCCGGGGCGAGCAAGCCGCTCCTCGCCGGTCAGATCGCGCAGCTCACCGCCAAGGTCACCGGCACCGAGAACCCGGAGGTCCGCTGGAGCGTGGACGACGGCGCCGGCCGCGGCACCGTCGACGCCCACGGGCTCTACACCGCGCCCACCCGGCTCCAGGGCTCGCCGCACGTGTACGTCCGCGCGGTGAGCGTGGCCGATCCGTCGCGCTCGGCCGCGCTCCTGGTGGAGCTCGCGCCCCAGCCGGAGCTCGCCAGCTTCAGCCCGGCGAGCTGCGGCTTCGGCGAGGTGGTCACCCTCAGCGGCCACCACTTCGGCGCCCGCTATCCGGGCTTCGGGGTGACCTTCGGCGGCGTGCGCGCGCGCGATGCCGACTACCTCGGCTGGGACGACGAGAAGATCTCGCTGCGCGTCCCGCCCGGCGCGCACTCCGGCCCCATCGAGGTGACCAACGCCGGCGGCACCGCGCGGTCCAGCAAGCGCTTCGAGTTCCTGCCGGTGGCCATCTCGGTCGAACCGGAATACGTGCTGCTCGCGCCGGGGCAGAAGCGCGACTTCGCGGCCACGGTGCTCCACGCAGGCAACAAGACGGTGAGCTGGCGGCTCGACGATCCCGGCGCGGGCGCGCTCTCGTCCCAGGGCCTGGTCACCGCCGAAGCCCATGAGGAGAAGGTGCACCGCACCGTGCTTCGCGCGGTGAGCGCGGCCGACCCTTCGAAGATCGCCAGCGCGCAGCTCGTCACCGGGCCGCGCGGCGGGCAGGTGTGGAGCGATGCCGCGCCGGGTGCCCATGGGCCGGTCCTCGCCCAGGGCCGCATCATCACCACCGCGAAGGACGGCACCGCGCGCGCGGTCGACCGCGACGGCCAGCTTCTGTGGAAGACCAAGGTGGTCTCGGTGCTCGGCGCCGAGGGCGCGCCGCCGCAGCTCCGCACGCCCATCGTGCAGGGCGACCGCGTGCTCATCGTGGTGCAGAGCTCGGGCTCCTGTGCCGAGGGCAGGGCGTGCGAGCCCGACTCCGGCGAGCTGGTGGCGCTCGAGCTCGGCAGCGGCAAGGTCTCGTGGCGTACGGAGCTCGGGGAAGGTGACTTCAGCGACCCGGTCGCGTTCCCGGATGGCGTGGCGGTGGCGCGGTTCGCGGGCGCGCTGCTCGCGTTCGATCTCGACGCGGGCCACAAGCTCTGGAGCGTGGCGCTGCCCAAGGGCCTCTCCACCGCACCGGTGCTCGGGCCCGACGGCCTGCTCCATGGCACCGGGGACGGCGGCGTGCTCTACGCGGTCAGCGCCAAGGGCAAGGCGATGCCCGCGGCGACCTTCCCGGGGAAGCCCACCAGCGCCTCGCGGCCGGCGATCTCCGCCGACGGCACGCTCTACGTCGCCTCCGACGACGGCAAGCTCCGCGCGATGGATGCGCACGGGAAGGTGCGCTGGTCGGCGCCGCTCGTCGGTCACGTTCCGCCGCGCGCCGACACCACCCCGCTGCTCGCCGATGGCCGGGTCTACGTGGCCACCGCCACCACGCTCGAAGCCTTCGGCCTCGACGGTGCGCGCCAATGGCAGCAGAGCTGCGGCGCCTGCAGCGCGCCCATCCTGCGCGGCCCCGACGGCACGCTCTACGCCGGCCGCTACGGGCCGCAGGCCTTCGCGCCCGACGGCACCTTCCTCTGGGCCGCCGACGCGCCCAACGAAGGCGAGCGCTGGAGCCCGGGCGTGCTCACCCGGGATGGGCTCCTCCTCTGGACCACCGCCCAGGGGCTCTCCGCGCTCATCGCCGGCGCGCCGCAGACCGTGCTCCGCTCCGGAAATGCGGAGCCCGCGATCACGACCCAGCGCAGCAGCGCGCGCTGATGTTGTGAGCTCAAATCAAATATGTCGTGGCGCGGGTTCGTTCTTGCGAGCCGCAAGAGCCGTCGGCTAGGGTGCGCGCGGCTCGGTAGCACCGGGCGCAACTCCCAACCACGAGAGCGAGGAAGTGCGATGGACATCGCGATGATCGGGCTCGGCAAGATGGGCTTCAACATGTCGCTGCGGTTGCTTCAGGGGAAGCACCGCGTGGTGGTCTACGACGTGAACGCCAAGACGGTTGCGGAGCTGGCGGAGAAGGGCGCGGTGGGCGCGACCGACCTCAAAGACCTCGTCTCCAAGCTGCCTTCTCCGAAGGTGGTGTGGATGATGCTGCCCAACCAGTTCGTCGACGCGACCATCGACCAGGTCGCGCCGCTTCTGGCCAAGGGCGATGTGCTCATCGACGGCGGCAACTCCAAGTTCACCCACGATCAGGAGCGCTCCAAGAAGCTGGCCGAGGCGGGCATCCATTACCTCGACGCCGGCACCTCGGGCGGCGTGTGGGGGCTTCAGGTCGGCTACTGCCTGATGGTCGGCGGCGATGAGGCGGGCTTCAAGCTCGCCGAGCCGGCGGTGAAGACCCTGGCGCCGGAGCGCGGGTACCTCTACTGCGGCGCGAGCGGCTCGGGCCACTTCACCAAGATGGTCCACAACGGCATCGAGTACGGAATGATGCAGGCCTACGCCGAGGGCTTCGAGCTGCTGGAGAAGAGCGGCTTCGACCTCGACCTCTCCAAGGTCGCCGACCTCTGGGGCCAGGGCAGCGTGATTCGCAGCTGGCTGCTCGAGCTGATGGTCGATGCGTTCAAGAAGGATCCGCACCTCGAGAAGATCAAGGGCTGGGCCGACGACACCGGCGAGGGCCGCTGGACGGTGGAGCAGGCCATCGAGAAGGCCGTGCCCATGCCGGTCATCACCGAGGCGCTGTTCGCGCGCTTCCGCTCGCGGCAGAACCAGGACAACGCCTTCGGCTCGAAGGTGATCGCGGCGCTGCGCAACGAGTTCGGCGGGCACGCGGTCAAGAAGTAGCGAAGCGCGCTGGCATGTCGTCGGGCCTGGCTCTTGGCGTCGAGCCGGGAAGGGAGACCCATGAACCCCAGCAGCGAACATCCCTTCAGCCAGGGCCTGCGCACCGAGCGGGTGGGCGAGCCCTGCGCCATGGTCATCTTCGGGGCCAGCGGCGACCTCTCCCACCGCAAGCTGCTGCCGGCGCTCTACAACCTGAGCCTCTCCGGCGTGCTGCCCGCCAACTTCGCGGTGGTCGGCTTCGCCAAGGATGAGTTCTCGCAGGAGAGCTACCGCACCGAGATGAAGAAGGCGGTGGCCGAGCACTCGCGCCGCAAGCCGCTCGACGAGGAGGTCTGGGGAGATTTCGCCGCCGGGCTGGACTACGTCTCGGGCAGCTTCGAGGACCTGGCCTCGTTCCAGAAGCTCAAGGCCGCGCTGGAGCGGGCGGATCAAGAGCGCGGCACCCGCGGCAACCGGCTCTTCTACTGCGCGGTGCCGCCGAGCGTGATGCCGCTCATCTTGAAGCAGCTCTCCGCGGCGGGGCTGGTGCAGAACCGCGGCAAGGGAAAGCCCTGGAGCCGGATCATCCTGGAGAAGCCCTTCGGCCACGACACCGAGAGCGCCCGTGAGCTGAACGCCTGCGTGCACGAGGTCTTCGCCGAGAGTCAGGTCTACCGCATCGATCACTACCTCGGTAAGGAGACGGTGCAGAACCTGATGGTCTTCCGCTTCGGCAACTCCATCTTCGAGCCGATCTGGAACCGCCAGTTCGTGGATCACGTGCAGATCACCGCGGCCGAGGACATTGGCGTCGAGCGGCGCGGCGCGTACTACGAAGAGGCGGGCATCCTCCGGGACATGGTGCAGAACCACCTGATGCAGCTCCTCTCGCTGACCGCGATGGAGTCGCCGGTGGCCATGGATGCCGACGCCGTGCGCGACGAGAAGGTCAAGGTGCTCCGCGCCATCCGCCCGGTGCTGCGCGAGGAGGTGCAGCAGTACACGGTGCGCGGCCAGTACGCGCGCGGCGCCTACCACGGCAAGGCGGCGGCGGCGTACCGCGAGGAGGAGCGCGTGGCCAAGGACTCGCGCATGGCCACCTTCGCGGCGCTCAAGCTCTACGTGGACAACTGGCGCTGGGAGGGCGTGCCGTTCTACCTGCGCACCGGCAAGCGACTGCCCAAGCGGGTCACGGAGATCAGCGTGCATTTTCAGCGGCTGCCGCACGCGCTCTTCGGGGCGATGCAGGGCGAGGCCGCGCGCAACGTGCTCGCCATCCGCATCCAGCCGGATGAAGGCATCAGCATGCGCTTCAACTCCAAGGTCCCGGGCGAGGGCATGCGGGTGCGCACGGTGAACATGGACTTCCGCTACGGGCAGGCGTTCGGGGCCGAGCCGCCCGAGGCCTACGAGCGGCTCTTGCTCGACTCGATGATCGGCGACGCCACGCTCTTCACCCGCGCCGACGAGGTCGACACCGCCTGGCGGCTGGTCACCGAGATCCTCGAGGGCTGGAAGGAGTGGCCCAGCGACCCCAGCTTCTACGAGGCCGGGAGCTGGGGCCCGCAGGCAGCCGAGGACCTCATCGGCGCCGACGGCCGGCACTGGCGGAGGCTGTAGCCATGCTCGCCAGGCACGCGCTCGGGCTGAGCGAGCCCATCGCCGTCGAGGAGATCGGTGCGGCGCTCGAGGAGCGTCGCGCGGCGCTGGCCCAGGCCAACAACGATCCCAACGCGCTGCGCGTCTCCACCTTGAACCTGGTGGCGTTCTGTCATGAGGATGCGCGCTGCGCGGACACGCTGGAGGTGCTCTCTTCGATGGTGGTGGAGCATCCGGGGCGGCTGTTCCTGGTGCACGCCCATCGCGAAGCGGCCGAGCCGGTGCTCCAGGCGCGGGTAGCGGTGGACGGCACGCCCTCGGCGCTGGGTGTGCCGCCGAGCTACTCGGAGCTCATCGATATCAACGCCCTCGGCCCGGAGGTGGATTTCCTGCCTTCGATCCTCACCTCGCTGCTGGAGGCTGACCAGCCGGCGTGCGCCTGGTGGGCCACCGCGCCAACCTTCGGGCCGGTGTGGCGGCGGATGGCGCGGGTCTGCGACCGGATGGTGGTGGACTCCGGTGACATGGATCCCTGGGACCTGATGCGGGTGGTGGAGTTCATCCGCGCCGACCGGCCTGAGGGCCACCGCGACGACCACGCGGCGCTGGGGGATCTCAACTGGGCCCGGGCCAAGCCGTTCATGGCGCTGACCGCGCGCTTCTTCGAGGCGCCGGAGGTCGCCGAGCGGTTCGCCGAGGTGCAGCGCGTGACCGTGCGCTACGTGCCGCCATCGGGGCACACCACCGCCATCGGGCCAGCGATGCTCGGAGCCTGGGTGGCCAACCGGCTGGCCAAGACCGCGCGGCTCGCGCACGTGAAGGTTTCGCCGCGGGTGGAGCTGCTGAAGTCTCCGCGGACGGATCTGCACCCTGGCGAGATCGCCGAGCTGGTGCTGAGCGGCGGCGGGGAAGCGCCGCTGGAGCTGGCGGTGGTGCGCGCCGAGGGTGGGGCCAACGCGGTGGTGGCCGAGCCGCGGCGCGGCGCGCCGGGCATGGCGAGTCAGCGGCTGCGCATCCACACCCACGATGCGAGCTGGCTTTTGGCGCAGGAGCTGCAGATCTCCGGGCGCGACCCGCTGTACGAGGCGGCGTTCATGGGCGCCATCGACATCCTCCGCGAGGCGCGACGATGAGCACGGCCATCGAGATCCACCCCGACGGGGCGGCGCTGGCCGAGGCCGCGGCGCGGCACTTCATCCGCTGTGCGAGCGAGGCGATCGCCGCACGCGGCGCCTTTCACGTCGCGCTCTCCGGCGGGAGCACGCCGAAGCCGATGTTCGAGAAGTTGGGCGGCCCGCTGCGTGGCGAGCTCGACTGGTCGCACGTGCACCTGTGGTGGGGCGACGAACGGTGCGTACCGCCGGACCACGTCGAGTCCAACTTCCGCATGGTGCGCGAGACGCTGCTCGGCGCCATCGCGCTGCCGGATGCGCAGGTCCATCGCATTCGCGGCGAGGCGCCCGACCGGCTGGCCGAAGCGGCGCGGCTCGCGGACGAGCTCTCGCACCGGCTTCCGGTCGAGGGTGGTGTCCCGGTCTTCGACCTGATGTTGCAGGGAATGGGCGGCGATGGGCACACCGCTTCGCTCTTTCCGACCACCGGCAAAGCGCTGGTGCGGGATCGGTTCGCGGTGCACGTGATCCCGCCGGCGTACGTAAAGCCGCAGGTCGAGCGCATCTCGGTGACCGCGCCGGTCATCGAGGCCGCGCGCGAGGTTCACGCGCTCCTCGCCGGCGCCGAAAAGGCGGAGATGCTGGAGAAGGTGATGCACGGGCCGCTGGAACTGGACGTGCGGCCAATGGGCATCCTGCGCCAGGCGCGAGGTCAAGTGCGCTGGCTGCTGGATCAGGCGGTCGCGGCCAAGCTTCCCAGGTAGAGCGGGCGCGCGGCGACGTCCGTCAACTGAGTCACTCCGCTTTCGTTCGCCTCGCTGCGCTCGGCTCCTGGAAGCGGATCGAAGCTCCGACCCAGGTGCTCCATCGGCCAGAGCTTCGGCCTTTTGGGGAAGGGCCGGGTTCCTCGCGCGCTGACCACAGACGCCCCTGAGGTCTGGCGCCTCCGGTTCCTGCGAGGCCGCCGGAGGGGTCCTCCACGAGACCGCATCACCATTTGGTTAATGAAAGTGGTCCCCCATCCGGGGCGGTCGATTTGAGGGCTTATACGGGGGGCTAAGGGGGTCTACGAGGCAAGGGAAATCCATGCCAAAACCCTTAACCGTTTCGTTACGTGGTTCGGCGGAAGGGGCCCGGCGCCCTCGGCCGGACGGTGGTGGAGCGGCGAGGGTTCTCGCAAATGATGTGTCTTGCGAATCGGAGATCGCACACGCGCAAGAGGCGGCGATCGGCCGGCAGCCTTGTGCAATCCGGCGGCCTTTCGCCAAGAAGCCAGGCCTGCCCGCCTGGATTACGTCGACGTGGCTTCGGCCCCGATCGGCGCGCGGAGGCCGGCTGGCGCCAGCCGGGCTCATTCGTGTCCGCCGTCCGCGCTGCCCGATCTTCCCTGCTCGATAGCCTGGTCTTGCTCGCCCGTCAGAGCATCATCCGCGCGTAGTGCGCAGCGCCGAGGAGCCCGGTGTCCTCGAAGAGCACCACGTTCAGCGGGATCTTCTTCATGAACTCGCGGAAGCGGCCCTTGTCCTCGAAGGCGGCGACGAACTTCCCGTCGCGGAGCCGCGGCAGGATCTTCGGCGCGATGCCGCCGCCCACGAAGACCCCACCGGTGGCGAAGCCGCGCAGCGCCATGTTTCCCGCCTCCGAACCGTAGGCATCGACGAAGAGCTCCATGGCCTTGGTGCAGATCGCGTGGCGCCCTTCGACGCCGTAGCTGCTGATGATGGCGTTCTTGTCTCCGGCGGCGACCTCTGCCTCGAGCTCGGGTGGCGCTTTCTCGCGGCCGGTGTCGCGCAGGAAATCGTAGAGCAGCGAGAACCCAGGCCCGCTCACCACCCGCTCGGTGCTGGGGTGCTCGAACTTGTGGATGAGGTAGCGCGAGAGCTCGAGCTGCAGCTCGTTGCGCGGGCCGAACTCACCGTGGCTTCCCTCGGAGGGCGCCGGCTCGTAACGGCTGCCCGTCCAGTGCAGGTAGGCCTCACCCAGCCCGGTGCCTGCGGCCAGCACCGCGGCGTGGCCATGGCCCGGCGGGGCGAGGCCGTTGAGCGGGATCACCTGATCCGGCGCCACGAAGAGCACCCCGAAGGCGAGCGCCTGGAGATCGTTGAGCAGCCGGATGCGCGGGCTCTTCGCCGCCTCACCCAGCGCCGACTCCTCGAGGACCCAGGGCAGGTTGGTGGCCACGCAGCGGCCCGCGACGACGGGCCCCGCCACCGCGAGCGCCGCCGCGCCGAGCTGCACCTTGAGCCCCTCTCCCATGAAGCGCGCCAGCAGCTCCTCGAGCCCTTTTGCCGACCGGCTCGGGTAGGTCGCCGAACGCACCGGCCGCACCGCATTGCCTTCCAACGCAAAGAGCGAGAGCCGGGTGTTGGTTCCGCCGATGTCGCCGGCCAGGATCATGGGCTCGCTCACAGTCGCCTCGCGGGTTGGCTTTGAGAATGTAGTGCACGCTCGCGCCGGAGCCCTGGGATTTCGCCCGCCGTTTTATTGCCCGCTTCGGAACGGCTCGGCTATCGTCGCCGCCGGTGGGGCCGCCGCGGCCCTGCTCGCTGGAGGGAGAATGCGAAAGCTCGCGCTCTTGTCGCTTCTCGTCGTGCTCGCGCCCGCTTCCGCGCGCGCCGATCGCTACGACTTCCGCATCTACCAGCTCGGCAACCCCACCACCGATCCCTCGGCCAACGCCCGGTTCAGCGCCTTCATGAACGAGCTCGGTGTGGCCATCGTCAACTGGAACCTGGAGCCGCCCGAGACCACCGGCTACTCCGGCTTCAACTTCGCCTTCGAATACCCGGTCTCGCTGGTGAACGACCAGGGCACGCTCAACGGCGTGCACTACTGGCCGCTCCAGCCGCTCTCCACCGGCAGCGGCGCGCTGCAGATGCCTGGCGTGCACATCCGCAAGGGCCTGCCGTACTCGTTCGAGGTCGGGGCCAAGGTCAATTACATCGAGCAGTCGAACATGGTGGCCGCGACCATCGAGGCCAAGTGGGCGCTCAACGAGGGCTTCCTCTACTTCCCCGACCTGGCGGTGCGCGGCTTTGGCACCCAGCTCATCGGCGCGCGCGAGTTCAACCTCACCGTGGCCGGGCTCGACATCGGCCTGGGCAAGCAGTTCCCCATCAATGGCCAGATGACCCTCACGCCTTACGTGGGCTGGTCGAGCGTGTGGGTGGCGGCGACGTCCAACGTCGTCGACTTCAATCCCAGCCAGACCGAGAACCAGCAGTTCAACGGCTCGGGCAACGCCTCCGGCACCGGCAGCCAGGATGTGTTCGCCTCGGTGGATATCGGCAATAACCGGCACAACCGCTTCTACGGCGGGCTGCGGCTCATCAGCTACGTGGTGGAGTTCGGGCTGGAGGCGAGCTTTGGCCTCGTCGACACCGACGCCACCAGCTACACCATCGCCACCTACAGCGCGAAGATTGGGCTCGACTTCTGAGCTAGCGCGCGTTGGCCGGCAGCGCTTCGGCCGGGGCCAGCACCACCCCGCCATCTTGCGCCGCCAGCGGCACGTCGGCGGTGGCCGCGAAGGCAGGCTCCAACTTCATCGCCCCGGTGGCGTCCACCCGGTAGGCCGCGCCGCTGCGGCCAATCACCACCATCGGCGCCAGCGCCGGATGGAGGATGGCGGCGGCGACGTCGGTGGCGGTGGGCTCCTCGTCGATGACGTGGGTGTGGTACGAGCCCACCGTCTTGCCGCTGGGCAGCCGCGGGTCGGCGAGCGGCACCCGGATCACCGCCTTGTGGAACCGCACCTGGGCGCGCAGGTGCTTGGCCTGGGCGTCGAAGTGAAAAAGAAAGTCGCCGCCGAGCCGGATCGCGTCGTGCATCGGGCCGCCCTGGATGACGTAGACGTCGATGCCGCTGGCGGTGGGGAAGAGCACCGGATCCAGGTGGCGATCACCAGTGGCCTTGGCGGCCTGCGCCTGGGCGAAGCTCACCGCGCGGGCATAGGCGGTGAGCTTCGCCGAGCTTCCGGCGCCGTTCATCTGGTGCATCTGCTCGAGCTTTCCCGCGGGCGCAGTCATCACCAGCGCGGGCGTGTAGCGCGAGCCGTCCTTCTCCAGCCAGCCGAAGTAGACGTACCAGTCGCCCGCGCGGCGAAGGACGAAGAAGGTGTTGGCGTGCGGCGGCGCGTGCGGGTGGGCCAGCAGCGCGTTCACCGCGGCGACGGTGGCCTGCACCGTCTCGGCGATGCGTCGGCCCTGCTCGGTCTCGGCTTTCAGGTCGGGAGCCGCCTGCGCCCCGGGGACGGCCAACATCATCATCCCCAGCGTGAAGACCCCCAGCGTGCGGCGGAGCAGCGGGCCCATCAGGTTCGAAGCGCCGCGGCGATTTCCTGGGCCACCTGCCGCGCGCGCGGGAGCTCCTCGGGCTTGAAGGAGATGGCCGCGACCACCGGGTGTCCGCCGCCGCCGTACTTCTCGGCGAGCTTGGCCAGATCGTGGGTGCGCGGCTCCTTGCCCCAGGGGTTCGAGCCGATGGAGACCTTGGAGCGCGAGCTTCCCCGCGAGACATTCACCGTGTACCGCGCGCTGGGAAAGAGATCGTAGGCGATGAACTTGTTGAGGTTGTCCACGGCCTCGTCGGCGATGTCGAAGAACACCACGCCCTGCTCGATGCGGGCCTTCTGCTTGACCAGCTCGATGTTCTTCTGGTGCGCAGTGAAGAGCGGGTCGAGCCGCTCCTTCACGTAGGGCAGCTCGATGATCTCCGTCAGCGTGGCGCGCTGCAGCTCGCCGATGAGCCGCGGGATGAAGTGCGGATCCTTGTTGGCCTCGAGCACCATCATCAGCTTGAGCGCGGGCTCCTGAAGGCGCACCGCCATGGCTGCGTCGGGGAACTGCGCGCCGTCGATGATGTCGGCCCAGTGGATGAGCTCCTGCAGCGGCGCGGCATCGAACCCGAAGCGGGCGGCGGCGATGCCGGCAAGGAACTTGGTGCAGCTCTTGGCCCTGGGGTCGTGAAACTTCTTGCCGCTGGTATCGGCCTGGAAGCTCTCCGCATCGCCGGGGAGCTGGAAAGCGCTCTGGTGGTGATCGAACCACCAGGTGAGCTTGGGGTTCTGCGCGTAGCGGAAGTCGACGATGGCGTTCTCGTCGCCGTCGAAGAGCGCGGGGTCCAATTCCTCCGCGCCACCCTTGTGGGCCAGGCCCTGGTAGGCGAACTCGGCGTCGCCGCGCACGCGCTCGCGATAGAAGCGGGTGAAGACCGCCGCGCTCGCTGCACCGTCGAAGCACGAGTCGTGGAAAAGCACCTTCATCCGCATCGCGCGCTCCCGGCCAGAAACGAAGGGCGCGCACTGTAGGAAGCCCGTTCCTGAGGGTCAACCGCGCGGAACCTTCAGCGGCTGGGCCGCCCCGCAGCGGGCCGCGGCACGCTCGCGGCCTGGGCCACGGCGCGGGCGTGCAGGACCGCGGCGATGGCCAGCGCCTTGCGCGCCGCCAGCGTGGCCGAGCGAGAGGAGATGGTCGCGCCGGTCACCGCGTCGACGTCGGCGCCGATGGCCAGCGGATCATGCAGGCTCTTGCCTTGGAGTTGGCGCAGGAAGCGCGGGCTTCGGATCTCCTCGCCGCGCGGCTCGCGGTAGGCCATCACCGCCACGCCGCGGATGGTCCCCGCGGCGGTGATGCCCACGCCGAAGGTGATGGGCGCGTTCTGGCCCATCACGTCGAGGATGAAGAGCGTGCCCTTGACGCCGGAATCGTCGGAGACGGTGAGCGCGCGGTAGCTGCGGCCCTCGATCCGG
>Ga0164242_10004171_pt1 | contig 16273 bp, 31 predicted proteins | sample OricomgcompostMG_FD_108783 | JGI IMG/M metagenome (GOLD analysis project Ga0164242, IMG submission 108783) | Miracle-Growth compost microbial communities from Emeryville, California, USA - Original compost - Miracle growth compost (MG) ... | reverse complement strand
GGGGCAGCGGATGCGATCTTGTCGGCGTCGGTGTCACGAAGCTGCGTCGTGACGTTGTTCACCATTTCGTCGGTGATGCCCGCGTCTCCTGCGAGCACGCGCGCGGCGTCAAGGAATGCCTCAGTGAGGTTGACACAGTCGCGGCGGTCCATCGGGACGTGAACGACGATGCCGCCAGCCTGAACGGTGAAAAGGATGATCCCGTTCGGCATCGGTGCGATACTGAAGGTCGTTTCACCTTCAGCGGGGATAGCGTTGCTCATGCTGTTTCCTTCAGAATCCAGAGGGGGTAACGGTTGTCGAAGCACATGCGCCCATTGATGAGCGTATGCGTGTGGGCGTGGAACCTGCCACCGTGGAGTACGCCGGTTTCAGGATCGGTGCCGCATGGTGTAGCGGTTGTGACGACGTAATGGCAGCGTCGTCCGCTGGGTACCTCAACGATGATATCGCCGGGTACCGCAGCGGACGGCGCAGTAGCCGTCTCAGTGACGACGGTCACGCGTTGGCTTCCTGAAGCGCGTCGGCGTCGTTCTCGTCCTTGACGGGGCGAGCGATCTTGTCCACGGCCCACACGGTGAGCGTGGCGCTCTTGTCCTTGGCGACGTTGAGCTTGACGCGCACGGAGCACTTGGGTTCCATCTTCCCGGCAGCGCGGCGCAGGTCGCGGATGACAGCCTGAACACGCAGCTCCCCTTCGTTGTTCTTGACGGTGAAGGGGGAGAGCGTGACCGACTCGCCGCGCCGCTTGTTCAGCTCCGTGACGAGCGGAAGGAACTCGTTCGGCTTTGCCTCGCGTCCGGTGGCGACCTTCGGAACCTCCCCCCACGTCGCGGTGAGGTTGGTGTCCGTGCTGTTGTTGGCAGTAGCCATGATCTGTTTCTCCTAGTGCGTTTAAAAGGGGGGCGGTGCTTCGTACGTGAGTACGGTATCAGACTCTACCGTGCTCATGCAACGTGCGATGACGGTTTTCCGGCGGGTCGGTTTGCCGTTGTGGTCGAGTTGGTCGCGGTACACGAACGCGCGGTGACCGGGATGCGTCCTGTTGTGGTAGCGAGCTGATGACTTTGCGTGACCGTCGTCGGCACCAAAGAAACGACCGTACGTACAGTCGGGGCAGATGACGCGGTACGGAGTCATCACGACGTTCAGTACGGGACGGTACCCGTCGTGCCAGCAGAACCCTTTAGCGTCGTCACGAAGGTAGTAGTTGAGGTTTTTCTCTCGTACCTGAATGGTGTGGAGACAGGTAAGGTTGACGTCTATCACGAGTCTACCGGGTCTTTCCCGTCGAGAATCAGCAGCGCGTTGGTGAGGGTATCGCGCATGTCGTGTTCGCATGAGGCGAACACTTCACCGGTGACGGCGACTTGCGTGCCGTCGCTACTCATGTGCGTTACGGTCATCTGCCAGAAACCCTCATCGTTCGTGGAGAACGTCACCGCTTTGAAGAAAGCCATGCGGAGAGGGTACCGTGCTCTGTACCCTCTCCGCATGGATTCATGGTAGTCCATTTGGGCTATCTTTCTTGGGACCCTTAGGGTCGGACTTGCGCGCCGTCTACCCACTTCGACCAGCCGACATAGCCACCGCCACGAGCAGCGGTAATGTCAGCGATCTTGACCTTACGCACGGTACCGGTACCGCCGTAGTCGGTGGTCCAGCAATAGCCCTTGTTCTTGGCACGGAAACAGCGGATAGCCACGTGTCCGTACGGGGACGTGTGACCGGTTACCGGTTTCCAGCAGAGGACGCCGAACGGTCCCGGCGCGTCGGTGCGGAGTCGTCCTGCGTTGGTGAGCTTCACGATTTCGTCAATCGCGGTGCCAGTACCGTCTGACGGTACGTTGAACATGGTGTGTACGAAGTTGAGGCAGTAGTCGGGTTTCCAGCCTGTCTTTCGTGCGTGCTTGATATTTGCCCATACAAGCTTGGGTTTGATGATTGGCACTACAGACTCCCATCACTAGTGAAACGTCGCGCCGAGTACCACACGTACAACACGCGCGATGACGCGACGGAGAGCGCCATAAGCACGCTCATAGAACGGTTGAACACGACTTTTGGGGGGTTCACCAACACATTCTGTGAACGGTTGAACACGTCAACCGGTGGCTTGACAAGAATGCTCTGTGACCGTCCGTACACATGCGGCGACTGTCGAACAAGAACGCTTTGCGACCGATTGAATACCAACCGACCACGCTGGACTAGAACCTTTTGTGACCGGTTGTAAACAGTGTCAGCCATGACTACAGCGATTCCTCACCGATCTGCAAACCATTCACATACCCCGGTGTCAACGGGGCAGCAGCAGAATCCGTTGTCCGAATCGTTCCCAGATACTTTGTCGGGGTTGCCGTCAAAGCCACCGTAGGATCGTTCAGGATTACTCCGCCAGCCTCACGAACCTGCGACTCAACCGAACCCGTACCCGACGCATACATAGACGACTGATGCGCGAGAATCGTACCGACACCAGTAGGGATAGCCGCGTGCTGATACAAGTCTGTCAGATTCGGAGACGCAGCAGACACGTACTCACTCGTTTGCGACGACGGGGAATCCACATGCGACCAGTTCGCCGTACTGTTACCGCTGTCGTTCGTCCACTGAGACGAAACCCCGTCCCCTGTCGGCAAGAGCTGATACACCAGCACGCGTGACAAGTATTGAGGCGACGCTCCGAGAGAGTCATACATATACAGGTCATCAACGGCATTGAAGTAGGTACCTGCCGGTACACCGAACGTACCGTTACCGGCGTCGTTTACGGTCACGCCCTGAGTGATAGACAAGCCGACGTTTGCGTTTCCGCTAGGAACGATCCCGACAGCCGTAGACGTCGATACGGTACCTCCGTCGATTCGTGCGGAAACGCTAACCTGTCCAGCCGCGATAGAGCCGAGAAACTCGTAGTAATGCCATGCCCCATCGGTGGGAGCGGAGAGCGTAACCGACCGTCCTGCCCATGTGACCGTGAATGTCGGAGTCGAGTTAACCTGCGTACCTCCAACGTTGACATGAACGTCTTGCGCTAGCGTGGCTACAAGCGAACCGCTAGCAACAGAACCGTACAACGGGGTAGCGCTGGAAACGGTTACGCTATTCGTCAAGATGACGGAATTGTTAATGACGTTGTTGGTGAAGGTCGGTGCGGTGAGCTTGGCGCAGAACCCTAGCGTCACCGCATAGTCAACCCCCGAACCGCTAGGAACGGTCGGAAAATGGTAAGGAACCGTCAACACGTTACTACTAGCCCATACCCCGCCACCATTGAGCGTGTACGTTCCAGCAGGCACCGTTTCCTGACGACACAAACCCTGAACGTCTCCGCTTGTGAATGTGATGGGTAGCGAGCTCCAATAGGTTGCGCCGCTAGGAAATGCGGGAATGTGCGGAGTAACCGAGAACGGAGACGGGTATACGTCAGCGCTATCCTCGAAACCTTCGTAAGCCATGATCGTCATTAGTAAAACTCCATTACGCCTAGTTCAACCGGGTTCGTGAGCGTGGATGCCCATAGCGCGCAGTTGATGGGAAGCACAAGCGATGTGTTGTGCTTCAGCGGATAACCGGAACCCGGCGCAGACACACCGGAAAGGTAGATCGTGTCAGAGTCAGACAGATTCGACACCAACACAGCCTGTCGAGAGTCAATCGGTTGTGTGACCTGTAGCGGGTTCGGCGTCACCGTGAATGACGCCCCGTAGATCGTAGAAGCTACCGGAATGTCAGCCATGACTACACGATCCCGTTACGGACGACTTGACCGACCGACGACCCGCCACCGCCACCGGACGGAGCATTCGTGGCAACCCAAATCACGACGGTATCCCCGGTAGGCAGCTCACTACCCCCGACAGGTATCTGAGACGTAACCGTACCGAGCGGCGAACCCCCAGGGTCATTGGTTACCACAACCTGATAACCGGCATCCTCCAACCCTGCGACAGCTTGAGCTTGCGTACGCCCTGTCGCGTCGGGAACCGTAGGAATAGGGAGCACCGGGTATGTGAGACCGATAGCTTGATTCACCGTATCCACGGTCACCGCCGATGGGGCATCAGGCGAAACACAAACGGCTTGAATCGTCTGGGGACCTAGAAGGCCGGGAATGAACATGCTTTGCAGATAGGTTGCGTTCGCTCCCGAGAGGGAATAGAGAGCTACGGTAACCCCGTACCGTGCGCCTGAGGAAGGCGGCGCGCACACCAGCGCGAGCAGCGTTTCATCTGACGAGAACGCGCATCGACCGATAGCAGCAGGAAAGGAGACGTCAGGAGTTACAGCGGACCACGTTGAGCCGGAACGAAACATGACCTGAGCAGCGTTAGCAGACGACACCATGTGCGCCGCGTAGACGGCCTGACTTGACAGAGTAAGACTACCCTGCGCAACCGTATTGACTCCCCATGTCACACTATCCAGCACGCTATTGAAGATGTTGCCGTTGAGACCGTAACGGTTAGACGGGTTCGTTGTGCCGGTTGTCAGAACCGTATTGTCATCGGAGATAGCCAGACCGGAGATTGCCGCCACTGCCGTTGAACCGGCTGACGTGAAAGCTGAACCGCTAGCGGCACGTGACCATGACGTGAAGGTGCTAGCAGCAGCGACGGAAGATGCGAAACGGAGACCGTCTGCCGAGATTGCCACAAACTGCGTGCTAGCGGTTACCGTTTCTGTCGAGGTATAGACGTAGGTTGTTCCGTCCCAATCGTACACGTCATACGTGGTCGTGGAAGTTTCCACCATGACGACACTACCGCTCGCGTTGGTGAACACTAGCGGGTTAGTGACGATGGATGCGTTTTGAAGCGTGAACGGGGTAACCGTCATCACTCCATCGGTAACGGTGATGACGGATGCGTCGGTTGTACCCGCTGCGCTGACAGCAAATCCTTTGCTACCGTCGCGCGAATAAGCCACATACTGAGGCGAATAGGAAACAGCCTCAGATGTGATGACAAAATCCGTCATTACATAACCTCAATCATGGACACCGTAACCGCTGCGCCGACAGCAGGCAGAGCCCACACAGCAGACTTCACCGACAGAATGAGCGACTTCCCGGCAGGAATCCAGTATCCGTTTGCGCGCGCCACCGACGACGATGACCCGATATACACACCGTTCGTCGTCGCCTCTGCGTCAGCGGTAATGAGGATCGTGGCACGGTCGGGGTTGTAGTCAGCGATCTGAACAGGAGTATTCAGCGCACCGTCGATGTAGTAGACGAGTGTGTTGAAATCTTCGTTTGCCTGAAGCAGAACCGGCTTCGTCGGTCCCGGCGTCGTGTCAAGCTCATGCTTCAGCTCGGCTTCGTCCTGTACGTCGATAGACGACTTGACAGCTTCCTCATCCGCAAGAGACTTCTGTTCCGCATACTCGCCAATGAGCGGCTGATTCGCATACCCCACACGCGAGGCACCAACGAGCCGATCCAGCAGCTTCAGTTCTTCGTCTTGCATGACTAGCTTCCTTTGTGCAGTAGGGACGAGAGACGAGAAACAGTCTCGACTCTGGGAACGGTCGGCGCGATTTCCTCCACGGTGATACGCACCAGTTGACGTGTTGATCTGTTGTAGACGTACGGGACACGCTCATCCCCGTCATGCCAGAACACATCGTAGTTACTGTCACGCAGCGCACCGGCGACCATTGCTTGCGCACGCAGACACGCTTCCCGATACGTGACGCCGCTCATGCGTGTTATTCCCTTGACACGACTCGGGTTCTGCGTGTCAACGGTCGCCACAACGACACGATGCGTCTTACTCACGGAATGACCTTTGTAGCGACGGCACGAACGTTCTTATTGGATGCGATCATGGCCGCAGCTCCGACAATCAACAGGATGATTCCGAGCACGATATAAAGGAAGCGCGCGGACGTGATGAATCCGAGGAAGTTGGCTATCGCATCCTCCCATGACGTGATCTTGCCAACAGCGTTACCGCCAGCGCGGATAGCTCCCGCGAGCCCTCCAAAATTGTCTGCGATATCTCCGGTGGAGGTAGAGGGATCGGGGGCAGGATCGGTCACCATGCTACTGCCCGGCGAATTGCCGATAGCGTCCTGTTGCGCTTTCGACTCAGGCGGATAGGTGACGAGTTTCCCGGTAGACGTGTTCCGCCATTTCTGAGGCGCAGCTTGTACCTTGAGGTAGACGACGTTATCGACCGTCACGCGTGAGCCAACCGCCATAGCCGTAAACGCGAGCGGTGAGTAGGTAGCCATGCTACTTACTCCGCATCGCTCCCAGCACCATCGGGAGAATTCCCGCGATGCCGCGTGACTTGACTTCCTCGCCTACCTGCGCCACTAGTGGCTTGACCTCATCGACAGCGGCACGAACCGAGCCGATATCGCTATTGATCTGTCCAGTCATTTCGTTGTTGAGACGAACCAACGACTTGAGGTTTTCGATTTCCGCCATGATATCGCTCATGGTCGGTTCCGGCTTGAATTCACTCATGCTTGTTGTCCCCTGTCTGAATTCGCATGAACACTTCAGCGCTGAAGTATAGCATCGCAACGAGTAGAACGCTATAGGCAAATAGACGCCAGTCACGCATTGCGACACTCATTACCGCAGCAAACGTCAGAGCCACGACTGAATCGACATGAACAGCACGACGGTAACCTGCGATATTATCCGCCTTGACGAGCGCGTCCGTAGACGGTGCCATACCGAGCCACAGGGCGACGACACCGGACGAGACGACGACGAAACGCGTATCCGGCGTCATGCCACACCGTCACTAGGCGGTGTCCATGCGGGGGTACCCTGCGTCGGGGTAGCGACACCAGTATCCGACAGCGCTGTCTTAACCCCGTCCACGATCTTAGCTTGCATGGTGCCGTTCAGAATCGCATCGGTATCCGCCTTGATAGCGGTAGCCGTATCGGCAGCGTGCTGCGACTTGACCAGTGTAGCAATCGTGATGACGAGCGTTGCGAGTGAACCGCCCACCGACGTAATCATGGTGCCCACGGCAGACGGGTCGGTACCATGCCACACGAGAACCCCGATGAAACTCAGAATGGCGATGAATACCGCCACGCCTGAGAGTACGAGAACGTTAGCATTGACTTTCATTACGGCTGACTCCCCTGAGCACTAGCGATCCGGTTTGCAGTTGAGTTAGCCGCTGCCTTAGCGAGCGTCAACAGTCCCTGCGTTTGCGTGATCTGATTACGAATAGCGTTGATATTCTTTTGTTCCACCGAACCAACCTTCGTACCGGAACCGGAACCCTTCGACCGCGCCTTAGCCTGCGCAGCAGTAAGAGCCTGCCGTTCAGACGAGAGCGACGACTGAAGCGTTCCGATACTCGCGGTCTGCGATGACAGTAGAGCCTTGAGAGAGTCGAGACTGTTCATCGTCGGCGTGGTCGTGGAACCCGACTGCCCACCGGACGGCGGATTCGTTGTGTCATCCCCACCGCTGGTATCGGTTGGAGGATTCGTTGTGTCACCGCTAGTGGAACCGTTGGTGGGGTCCTGATTCTGGGTACCCTTCAGGACGTCAAGGTACTTGTCTGCGACGTCCTGCGTTTCGCTACCGCCGGTATAGGAGAACTCACCGGAGTCAGTCACGTAATCGAATGAATACATGCCTGCGTCCGATGCGGTACTTCCATCCACGACCGTAGTTCCACCGCCACCGCTAGAATCGGATGCTAGTCCTGAATCGAGGAAAGATAGTCCGTCGCTTCCATCGCTAGCTGTTCCCGCATCACTAGACGAGCTAGATGCGCCAGCAGTACCGCGATTGATATACCACAGATAACCCACAATGCCGATGCCAGCACAAAGCCACGCCCAAACGGGGAGCGGACCGAGCTTTCGAGTGAGAGCATTCACGATCATTCCTTACGCGTAGTTCGGGTTACCCGAATACATGTCGGCACCGTCGAACGCGAGCAGCGAGACGGCGACACTCTGATTCGTCTGCTGCCCATCGCCGTACAGATTCGCTACACCATAGGCGAGGCGATCCGTACGCGTTGAGAAACCGACAGGACCGGACGTAGGGTGAACTCCCATCGGAGTCACCACGAGAGTCTGCCCACCGAACAGCCCATGAGCCCACCGCGACTTACGGAGACCCGTGGACCAACCGAGAGCACGCATGAGACCCGGCAGACCGCCAGCAGACGGCAGAGGCGGACGCATGTTCTCATAGTCAGGAGTCGGCACATCAGACTCAGACACCATCGGTGACGATGCGTGCGACGACTCCACCGGCACTGACTCCGCAAAGTCAATGTAGGCAGCTCCCTCCGGTGACCAGTCAGCCTCAACCGGAGAGGCAAGAACGTCAGACGGGATAGGCATGTTCAGCTACCCGTCGCGGCCTTGATGACGTTTGCGTATCCGTTTGCAGTCGCCTTGATGACCGATGCCGTCTGGCTACCACGCTTGAGAGCGACGGCGACACCAGCAAGCACGAGTACGGCGATAGCAACGGAAGCGATCTTGTCTACCATGATCTTTCCTACTTTCCATTCACGAGTTTCGTAATGAACTTGAGCACTTTGTCTGACGATGTGAGGAACACTGTCAGGAGGAACAGAACCGCGAGCGCGGTACCAAACTGTGGATTCGCCGCAGCAATCAGACCGGTGACCACGACAAAGATTCCGCCAGCGATGACAACACGCAGCGGGTCTTTCTCGTTGAGCACGCTGTTAGCCGCTGCGATACCGACACCGACAGATGCGGTAACAACCGCGCCACCGGGACTAGACATATCTCCGACCTCCGATAAAACCCCACATATCCACGACACGAACGTTCGCGCCGGAATGGGGAGCTTCTACTACTTGGCCGTTACCGATGTAGATTTGAACGTGCGTCGGTTCAGGGATCACCACGTCACCGGGCTGAAGATTAGCCTTAGTGACGTGCTTCCCCGTTGTGAGAAACCCGCCTGTCCACGTCGGCACACTGACGCCGATAGACGCATATGCCGCCCACACCAAACCGGAACAGTCGAACGCAGGAACATTCGCAAGATCGGTTGACGAGCTGCGAGCAGGCGAACCCCACTTGTACGGTTTGCCGACTTGCGCAAGCGCATAGTTGACGACGGACGTTCCCGGCGATGCCGGACCGCTAACCGTACTTCCGTATTCACCGGGAGAGGTTGTCGTGCTCAGGTTCGGGATTGCGTCACCGATAGCGACGTTGGAGAGAGCAGACGTGTTCGACAGCGCACCCTTAATGTTCGTAGGGTTGCGCAGGATTTCCTCTAGCGCTTGCACCGGATGCTTGTTCATGGCACCGGAGTCAATGAGCCAGAGACCTACCAAAATGGTGAGTAGACCGAATCCGAACACGTCATTTCCCTCTGTTGGGACGGGGTAAGTATCCACGTCTTTCCCCGTATTAACGACGGCGACTACATACGTGAACCGTCGTCGCAACCGCTATGAGTTACGAAGCAACCTTCCCGGCAAGGTAGTTCTTCCAGACATACCATCCGGCGAGAACAACAAGCGCGAGAATGAGCCAGCCCTTCCAAGACTTAGGCATGACCGTTTCCTTTCCTAGAGATTCCACTTGCGGAAAACGATTCCGCCCATGAGGTAGAGCAGGACGACAGCCGCAATCACAATGAAAGCGGCATCGTGAAGCTGCGTCCGATCCACGTTAGGGTTAGCGGCTCCCCGCGAGGAAGCGGGACCGCCGTCCACATGCGCAGAAAGGTCCGTCACCTTCACGGTAGACGCGGACGCCGCGGGCCAATTGATACCCGACGAGATATCGAAAGCCATTAGATGACTTCCTTCCCTATCAGCGCGCGTACAGAGTCGCGGCGTCGCGCGGGATCACCGAATTGGTGACGATTTCCAGCGTTGACGAATTGGCTCCGAACGACGTACCGCGAATCTGAAGCTGGGACGCATCCACGGTCGGCAGGAGCTGAGACCGCGAATTCGATACGTCGCCAGCGAGAGACCCGGTGAGTGCGTAGAACGGGATCACGAAAACTCCGGTGTCGAGACCGCCAGCGGCGTCGAGAGTCGTGTTCGTGAGGCCGAACCACTTACCCATAAGCGACTTCCATTCGGTCTTACCGAAATAGAACATTGGCTCATTGTCGAGGTACAGCTCCGACACAGCAGGGAAATCGGTATCCGTACGAGCACCGGCAGCAGTACGCAGCGTGAAGATAAGCGTACGAATGACGTTACCCACGTTGTTCGACTTAATGAGCTTGTCACCGGGCGTTACCGCAGGCTGTTCGATCTGCCACTGAGAGACAGACCCGATACCGCTAGGCGCGGTAGCCTGAGGCACGTTCGTCGCGGTATTGGCCGGGGGCTCCGACCAGTAGTACGCAACCGCATTGATCGTCACCGTGGCGTTGGTCGGAACGGCGGTACCGTAGACCGACGACAGTGGCGCAAGCGTGATAACCGCCTGATACGAACGGTTCGACGCAAGCGCAGGAATCGCACCGTAACCGGTACCGGCGTCAATCGACAGCGGGATCGGCAGGAAGAAATGCGCACCAGCGCTAGCGCCGGACGTGTTCGCATACGTCGGGTCGAGCTTGGCATCCGAGTAGGGCGCAGGACAGAACTGCGCACCGTACTTGTTGGCAAGGTACATCTGATATCCCGTGAGGGGGACGATGATGTCGTTACCGGCAGCGGTACGGAATTCCAGACTCTGAATGATGGAGAACGGACCATCTGCCAGAACCGTCGTTGCCGACGTCGCGCCGCTAGTCGTCACGGTGACCTCAAGGTCAATGTGCGACAGGTAGCCGACGGCAGGAATCTGAATCGGGCTGATGGGTACGGACGCTCCCGGCTGAGCCGTAACGGCACCAGTCGTGAACGAGAACCGCGACATCTTGCGCGATGCCAGAGGGAATGGAATGGCCGGAACCGACTTTTGCGGCGCCGGGTTCTGAGCAGTAGCAGGACTGTTAGCCACTGTTATACCTTTCTTACCTAGAACCCGAGACCGAGCCAAGCGGACGCAAGGCGGTTATCGGGGTTGGAGGCGGCGAGCAGATGCGCGCTACCAAAGACGGCCACGACGAACAGAAATACAACTGTCGCGTGAATGCCGCTGATGTGAAAATGCGGGATCATGCGATTTCACTTCCTAGTGTTCACAACGACAGGCTTAGAGTCGCCGTGCGGATTGAGGTAGATGTAATCGTGCTTGTCGGGTAGAACCTTCAAATTCCAGCCGACCTCTCGGGAATCTACCGATCCCAAGTCTGATAGCCGCTTGGCATCCATATCGTCAGTAGTACGCGCAACGTACGCGTGAGCCACCGACGAATAGATGACTTTCGGAATCCATGACGGACGCTGCGTAAGGTCCACCATTGAGATACCGGCAGAACGACCGTAGTAGTGAAGCGCTCCGATTTCAGTAGCGAGGCCGATTAGCTTAGGATCGTTCATCATCAACGACTCATCAATGATGACGCACCGATTACCCTCACGAGCAATCTTGTTGAGCGCATCCTCAAAGACTTCACGCTGTTTCGTGAGCGTATCGCGCAACGTTTTCTCAGGTTTCGGCCACAGCAGGATTTGCTTGTCCCATACGGGAGCACCATCCTTAGGCCACGACTGATAACGCGTCCAACCCTTGAATTCCTTGACGATCGTCGGATCGTTCATCTTGGACACGAACATGACGGAATGTGAACGCTTTTGCGCGACCTCTTGCACCATCGTTGTCTTACCCGCGCCGGTAGGAGCGCAGATAATCATGTGCTCCCCTTGCTTCCATTTGAGGGAACGCAGATGCTCGTGCCACGACTTACGGGGATAGCTGTTCACGCAGCACCGTCGATAGGATCGAACGGCGGGAACACAGAATCCGGCATGTCGGCAACCTCGGGAGGGATACCAACATTCGCATTCATGGCTACGTTAGCCTTACGCTCACGAGACTTGGAACTGTATTCCGCCCACACCAACGACGCCGCAGGCGCGACCGCGACAAGATGCGACAGCACCAGCGCAGGAGCACCACCCTTAGCGGCCATAGACGCGAGACGCTTAGCCAATGCCGGATCGGCGGCGAGGATCGCACGGTTACGCTCATCGAGAGCCGGACGAGCTTCCTCCCACTGAACAGCAGCGTCAGGCTTAACGAGCATCAGCAGAAAGCTGAGTGTGGTATGCGTACCGGAGAGCGCAGACATTGCGGCGTCAACGTCGCGCGAGGAACGAACGCTAGACCCCCGACTAGTGCTACGTGATCCGCTCCGGTGCTCATCACAGTATTTCGGCTTGGGACCACGGCCACCGTACGTGAGAGTCTTGCCGCATACCACACAACTAAGGTCCGATGACGAGTTACCGTCATCAGACAGACCGGAGGGAGGGATATCGTCGGGGGTTCCCTCAACAAATTCAATGTTCATTACTTACCGCCACCAAAACCGCGATGCGTCCACGGGATACCAACCGGGGGGTTATCTTCCTCGGCAGCTTCCTCGGCTTCAGCCTCAGCAGCGGCGACGTCGCCAGCCAGCTCATCCATCTGAGATTCCAGAACGTCAGTCGCAACCTCATGCGCCTGCTCGGCTTCCTCCGCAGCTTCGACAGCGACAGCCTGCGTGGCCGCGAGCTGGGATTCGATTGCGGACAGGCGCTCGGCAAGTGCGCCAAGAGCGACGCCGATAGCAACGTTGGTACCGCTGTCGTCGGGTTCCGTGACGGGAACGGGGACGGGAACCGGGACGGGTTCGGTGACGACCTCAGGCTCCCCAGCGTCGGGAGCTTCGACCACTACCACAGTGTCAGCCATTTGTCTATGCCTCTCGCGGAAATCTTTAGGACTAGTCGGACTAGTCATAAAGGACTATAGCACGGGACCGTTTGCGTCCGCCACAATGGGGCAAGCGCGCCGGGGTCTGACTACAGGCGGTGAGGAAGGGCGGTAGTTCAGCCCACGCCAAAGACCTAACCTGCGACTCTCGGGAGCTCTCTCCCCGGCGCGCTCTTTCTATCCCCGAAACCTAGGAGGGTTTCTCATCATGGCATCTACGCCTGTTAAGTCTGACGAACCGGATACCTCAGTCGAGGTTGCGCGGGAAGTCAACCGAGACGTTTACTCGATTGACGATCTCCATGACATCAACTCGTTGCAAGACGCTCTCGACCTTGTCGGAGACGTCGATGACTTCAGCGAGTACGGAACCGGGTTCGTCGTTCTCGACAAGAGGGACAAGGACCGGCTTGTCGGCGTCCCGTTCGTCATCGTGGAATGGCGATTCAATCACTCTGCGCAGTATCAGGGCGATTTCGTGTCCGCTCTCGTCGTGACCGAATCCGGCGAGAAGTACGTCATCAACGACGGTTCTACCGGCATCTGTACGCAGCTCAAGTCTGTTCTTGAGCGGCGCATCAAGAACAACCGTGCACGTCCGAATACCGGGCTCACGGTCCGTGGCGGGCTCCGTCGTTCGGACTATGACACGACCGATGGTGACGGCAACCCCATCAAGGCGACCACCTACTACCTGTCCTAATCGGATAGCGCACCCTCATAGCGGGGCACCGTCTTATCTCGGGGACGGTGCCCCGCTTCGTCTCATCATCCGCTATGGGACTGAATAGGACAGACAAAGGTGGCACGACCGAAACGACCAGCATGGAAACGCGCCGGGTACAAAACAGAGTACCAATACCGTAAGGCGCGGAAACAAGCACGCGAATGGTCCACCAAATACTCACGCACCAACGCGAGCGCATACCGGAAGAACATGTCAGCGCAGGAAGTGCGCGACTATCTGAAGGTCTACAGCCAACGTGTACCGCAAGGTGAAGGAAAAACCCTACGGTTTCGTAACGCAGCATGGCGACGACACACGATGAAATGGCTACACGAACAAGACCCTGAGACCTATCCCGGTCCTAAGAACAGAGGATGGTGGGATGATTACTTTGGCATCTAACGCGTTCATTGCTTACTATGGAACATGGGAACAGGCTTATCACATCGCCTACCTAGAAGCTGGCAAGAGCGGAGTACGTACGAAAGTACGAAAGGTAGAGCGTAGATGGGGGTCTAGCTGGGGCGTCTTTTATGTCTGAGCTGACAACTACTTGGGAACCTGTCATACCGAAACCCCGTACCGGAACCGAACGCTCCCGCCTCTCTCGTACCCGTCATCCCATTCGGTACAAGCGCATGTTGAAAGAGGATTACCTAGGGCGTCCGTTCGTCGCTTGGGACGGTGAAGGCATCACCGACCTAGTAGGCGACCATTACTACACGTTGTTTGCTAACTCCCTAGGGGATACCCTTGTCAACCCTGACGGCATACCAAGCATTGATATCTTCCGGTTTCTCACGGAGACGGAATGCGATCCCGAATCTATCCACGTCATCTACGGCGGTAGCTACGATTTCAACCTGTGGATACGAGACCTTCCGCTCATCCATGTTGACCGCCTATACACGCTTGGTCGTGTCATGTGGGGACGATGGGCGATTGAATGGCGACGGGGAAAATACTTCCGTATTCGTAACATGGACAGCGGACGCCGTATCACTATCTATGATGTCGTGTCGTTTTTCCAACGTCCCTTTGTCGGTGCATGTGACGAATACCTAGGCAATAAATTCGCGCACCGTGACCTCATCGTGGAGAACAAAGCGCTCCGTTCATCGTTCACGCTAGAGGATGCCGAAACGGTGATGATCTACAATCAAGCTGAGCTAGATAATCTCGTCATGCTCGCATCTGAGCTACGCGCACGCTTGGATAAGGTCGGCATTCGCATCAAACGGTGGGACGGTCCCGGCGCGATTGCCGCAGCGATCCTCACACAAGAGGGCGTCAAACACGCTATGACGCAATGCCCTGAACCCGTTGCGGAAGCGGGACGGTTCGCCTACTTCGGTGGCCGTTTCGAGGTACTACAGTTTGGAGACTCACACGATGTGGCTTATGAGTATGACATCAATTCCGCTTACCCACATGCACTACGTAAGGTTCCCAACCTTGCGCATGGTCAATGGGTATGGGATACCGCCCTGCCGGACTTTGATACTTTCGGTGTCTATCGGGTCCGATACCAAGCGTCTCTAGAAACTCTCAATCTTCCGCAACCGCTGCCGTGCCGCGCGCCGGACGGAACCGTCTCATACCCGTATAACCTTGTCGGTTGGTATTGGGCATCTGAAATCGTCAACCTCGATACGTTCTGTCGCATCTACGGCGGAAGATACGAGATACTAGACGGATGGGTATTCCATCCCACATCAGACGATTCCCCGTTCTCATTCATCGAACCCATGTACCGCAAACGTCGCGCGCTGAAGAAAGCTGGTGACGGTGCGCACGTAGGACTCAAGCTCGGATTGAACAGTCTCTACGGTAAGACGTGTCAACGCATCGGCTACCGGCTAGACGACAAAGGTAACCCTGTCAAGCCGCCATTTCATCAACTGGAATGGGCCGGGTACGTCACCGCCTACACACGCGCCACGATCTACCGTGCCGTCATGCCCAATCTAGAATCAGTCATCGCCTTTGAAACCGATGCCGTTTTTGTTACCGAACCGCTACCCGTCAAGGTAGGCAGTAACCTAGGGGAATGGGAACCCACGATCTTTAACCGTCTCTGCTACCTCCAATCAGGTTTCTACTTCGGAGAGGTAGACGGCAAACTCGTTGAGAAAACGCGCGGCGTCGATAGAGGCTCACTCACCTACGATGACGTACTGCAAGCGCGAGCAGACGGCACAACCTATGTAGAGGCATCCCTCACGCGCTTCAATGCGTACGGCATCGCGCGACAGCTTAACGACATGGACCGCTGGTGCCGCTGGGAAACCTCCCCCAAGAACGTCACCATGCAACCCACCGGCAAACGCGAACACGCCGAACCCTGCTACGGATGCGTCACAGGTACCGAATGGCACCAGACCCTAGTACCTGCCGGTATTGATAGAGTCTTGGCATCGTGTGAGTATCCGCTACCGTGGATCAATCCCAACCCCGCAATGAGCAGCATCGACGAAATGGCGGATGACGTGCGTGACGCTATGAGTGAATGGGATTAGATAATATAGCCCGAAAGAGCTATGGAATACGGGACCAAATACGTGATAGAATGAAGTCATGGACAATCAAACTGTTTGCGGTACTTGTGGTAAGCCGACCACCGACTATCACTCAGGCTCGTACGAACGCAGGCGCTGTTGGTCATGGCGCAAGCTCGACGGACCTGCGGCGCGCTATTGGTCCGAACGCATCGCGCACCTGCTG
>Ga0164242_10004170_pt1 | contig 16275 bp, 17 predicted proteins | sample OricomgcompostMG_FD_108783 | JGI IMG/M metagenome (GOLD analysis project Ga0164242, IMG submission 108783) | Miracle-Growth compost microbial communities from Emeryville, California, USA - Original compost - Miracle growth compost (MG) ... | reverse complement strand
GAGGCGAAGAACCTAGGAATCGAGGAGGCGATGAAGCTCTGCAAGCTCGGTGCGCGTCAGCTCGCGTACCGAGCCGGCGCGTTGACCGCCCAGCCGCACGGGACCGACCGAGGTACGGACCAGCCGCTCGACCGGGTGGCCTACGGCGGCCAGCAGTCGCCGGACGATGTGGTTGCGCCCCTCGTGCAGCGCAAGCTCCACGATTGCCCGGCCACCCTGAACTTGGACCACCTTGAACCGATCCACCACCACTGGTCCGTCCTCCAGCTCCACGCCGGACAACAGGCGCGGCTTGACGTCCTTGCCGATCGGACCCGGCACGGTCGCCAAGTAGGTCTTCTGAACGCCGAAGGCTGGATGCATGAGCCTGTGCGCCAGCTCCCCGTCGTTCGTCAGCAGCAGCAAGCCCTCGGTCTCGGCGTCCAGCCGGCCGACGTGGAACAGCCGCTCCGGACGGTCTGCGACCAGATCGGCGATCGTGGGGCGTCCGCGGCCGTCCGACATTGCGCTGAGTACCCCCCGGGGCTTGTTCAAGGCCAGGTAGACAAGGTCGGACCGTACGTTGATCCGGTTCCCGTCGACGTGGATCACAGCGCTCTGCGGATCGACACGCAGGCCCTGCTCGGTGACCACCCGGCCGTCAACGCTGACCCGGCCCTGCTCGATCAGGTCCTCGCAAACCCGTCGAGAGCCGATGCCGGCCGACGCCAAGACCTTCTGCAGCCGGATGCCGGATACTGGAGTACTGGTCATGATCGGGATTCTGGTCTCGAGCTCAGGTTCAGAGTTGGTCATACTCAAGCGAATCCAGCTCAGGTAGTAGTGGAGCCAGAGACGGGAGTTCGTCCAACGACTGCATCCCCATGCGCTCCAAGAAGAGTTCCGAGGTCTTGTAGAGACCGCCGCCAGTCTCCGGGTCGGAACCGACCTCCGCGATCAAGCCCCGCGACAACAGCGTGCGCACGACACCGTCGACGTTCACGCCGCGGATGGCGGAGACCCGAGCACGCGTGACCGGCTGCCGGTATGCAATCACCGCCAGCGTCTCCAGCGCCGCCTGGCTCAGCCGGCTGCGCTGACCGTCCTGCAAGAACTGTTCAACCTGCGGTGCGAAGTCTGCCCGGGTGTAGAACCGCACTCCCCCGCCGACGTCGCGCAGTTCCACACCAGCACTGCGTGCGTCATAGGACTCGCGCAATCCGGCGATGGCTTGCTCGATCGCAGAGGTCGGCTGCTGCAGTGCGCTGGCCAGGGCGGTGACCGCCAAGGGTGCGTCGACGACGAACAGGATCGCCTCGACCGCGCTCTGCAAGCGCTCCGGCAGCATAGGCGGCAATGTCTCGTCGTCCGCCTCCGCGTCGACCCGCATGCCGACCTCCGCAACCACCTCCGGCTGATCATCGATAAATGGCTCAGTCATTACATCGAGGTCATCGTCAGGATCCTCGGCCACGTCATGGTCCCCGTCGTTCACCGGTACTCCTCATCCACCTCGGTGCTGGCGCTCTCGGCGGCGCCGCCCTCTTCCTCGTCCGCGGGGGCCGCGCCGACCCAGCGCACCCGCAGTTCAGCGAGCGCCGCGACCTGGTCGAACGCAACAGCGCCCTCGCGGTACAACTCGAGTAGGCCGAGAAAGCGTCCGACGACCTCCAACGTCGAGCCGCAGTCGGCGACCAACGTGCGGAAGGTTGCCGCTCCGGATCGGCGCAGGCGATCGCGCAAGATCGCCATCTGCTCACGAACGCTGACCTTGGGAGCATGCACGTGCTCGACCGAGACCATCGGCACCGGCCTCGGTCGTAGCGCCGACGCTGCGATCTCTGCAAATCGACTTGGCGACACACCGATCAACACGGGCGGCATCAGCTCGGCGAACTCCGGGTCGAGCTCGGCGGCGCGGCCGTGCCGCCGCCCGGCCGTGCGTTCCAGTTCCCCGAGGTACGCCGCTGCCATCTTATAGGCGCGGTACTGCAGGAGCCGGGCGAACAGGAGGTCCCGGGCCTCGAGCAGTGCCAGGTCCTCTTCGTCCTCGACGTCCGCGGCCGGCAACAGACGTGCGGTCTTGAGATCCAAGAGCGTCGCGGCCACGACCAGGAACTCGGTCGCCTGTCCGAGGTCCCACTCGGTCGCGCCGTTGAGGTAGGAGAGGAACTCGTCGGTCACCTGCGAGAGCGCGACCTCGGTGACGTCCAACTGCCGGCGGCTGATCAGGGTGAGTAAGAGGTCGAACGGGCCCTGGAAGTTCTCCAACCGGACACTGAAGACCGACGGATCGTGCCCCGAGGTGTCCTGACCACTCACCGGGACGCCGTCGCCGAGCGACGACGGGCTGACAGAAGTCTCGACCTCTGCCTCACCCTCAACCGCACGATTCACGATTCGCGCAGTCGCCGGACCAAGATCGAGGACTCCCCTTTGGCCTCGAGGTCGGCGAGCACCACCGCGACGGCTTCGCGCACGATCCGCCCTCGATCGACGGCCATGCCGTGCTCGGCGCGCAGGTGCAGCCGCGCCGTCTCCAGGTCCAGCAGTTCCTCGGGCGAGCAATAGACGGTGATCTTCTCCTCGTGGCGCTCCCGCCCGGAGGGCACACGGTCGCCGGCCGAGCGCACCCTTCGGGTCGAACGGACCGACCGGGCGCTCGCCGTCCGGGTCGGGCGGGACGCCGTCGCGCTGGCCGGAGCGGCTTCAAGGTCCGGGACCGCGCTGACCGTCGGCGGCGCCGCCTCGCCCGGCACGTCCGCCTGCGCGACATGCTGGTCCACAGCCTCGGAGTCCTCGGCGACAGTCGGCGCGGGAGCGGGAGCCTGACCGGACGTGGTTCGGAACAGTTCGGCTGCTCCCGGGAGGCTGGGGCGGCGGCTCATGCAAGACCTCCCTCGTTGGGGGCGGATCGCTGGGAAAGAATCGGGGCGATGGAAGCGCGGCGGCTCATGAGCGCGCGATCACCTCCCGGGCGAGGTCGCGGTACGCCTTGGCACCGCTGGAGTTCGGCGCCCACGAGGTGATCGGCTCACCGGCGACCGTGGTCTCCGGGAATCGGACCGTGCGGGCGATCACGGTGTCGAACACCGCGTCACCGAAGGCTTCCAGGACGCGTGCGAAGACCTCGCGGCCATGCAGCGTCCGGCCGTCGTACATCGTGGCCAGGATGCCATCGAGCTTGAGGGCCGGGTTGAGCCGTTCACGCACCTTGTCCACCGTGTCGATGAGCAGGGCCACCCCACGCAGGCTGAAGAACTCGCACTCGAGCGGAACGATCACGCCGTGCGCTGCGGTCAGCGCGTTCACGGTCAGCAGGCCGAGGGACGGCTGGCAGTCGATCAGGACGAAGTCGTAGTCATCGACCACGGGCTGGAGCACTCGGGCCAGCGTCTGCTCCCGGGCCACCTCACCGACCAGTTGAACCTCGGCCGCGGAGAGGTCGATATTGCTCGGAAGCAGATCCATGCCGGGGACCGAGGTCTTGAGCATGACGTCATCGACGGTGACCGACCGCTCCATCAGCAGGTTGTACGCGGTGCGGTCCAACTGATGTGGCTGCACGCCCAGACCCACCGAGAGGGCACCCTGCGGATCGAAGTCGACGAGCAGGACCCGCCGGCCCAATTCGGCGAGCGCGGCACCCAAGTTGATGGTCGAGGTCGTCTTGCCGACCCCGCCCTTCTGGTTGCACAAGGCGATGATCCGAGCCGGGCCGTGCCGTTCGAGGTGCGGGGGATCGGGTAGCTCACGCTTGGGCCGACTCACTGCCGGATCGGGCGACTTGTTCGACTCCGGGGCAGGTCTCGCATCGAGGCCGTCCATATTTGTCGACATAGCCATGAAGTTACATGCCCTTCTGCCGTTAGGTTGCCGTAGCCCAGAGGAGCGAACGTTACACCGGGGCGGCATCGGTGACGACGGGTCACCGGCGCGTCATGGCGAGTTGGCCGGTGCCGGACCCGCTCAGCCCCGAGCGCGGGGGTGCGCCTCGGCATAGACCTCACGCAGGCGGTCGACCGTGACCAGCGTGTAGATCTGTGTCGTCGTCACCGAGGAGTGTCCGAGCAGCTCCTGAACGACGCGCACGTCGGCGCCGCCCTCCATCAGATGCGTGGCAAACGAGTGCCGCAGGGTGTGCGGTGAGATGCCGGTGGTGAGCCCGGCACGGTCGGCCACCTTTTGCAGGATTTCCCAGGCCGACTGCCTGGAAAGCGGGCCGCCACGAGCGTTCAGGAACACGCGCGGTGTTCCGCGGCCGTTCGCTGCCAGGGCCGGACGGGCGCCGACGAGGTACGCCTCGATCGCGCGCGCAGCGTAGGAACCGAGCGGCACACGACGTTGCTTGCCACCCTTGCCCTGCAGAAGCACCGTCCGTTCGGTGAGGTCCACGTCGTCGATCGCCAGACCGACCGCCTCCGAGATCCGGGCCCCGGTGCCGTACAACACCTCGAGCAGCGCGCGATCGCGGACCGCCAGCGGCGTGCCGAGATAGCCGGCGGAGTCCAGCAGACGCTCTACGTCATCGATGCCGATCGCCTTCGGCAGCCGCCGCGGCGGGGTCGGCGGCTTCACCTCGCGCGAGACGTCAACCTCGACGATGCCTTCCCGTAACGCGAAGCGATGCAGCCCACGGACCGCCACCACCGCGCGTGCCGCTGAGGTCGCCGACAGCGGTTTGTGGTCGGGGTCGCCCTCGCGCAGGTGCGCCAGGAACCTGCCGATGAGCGCGGAGTCGACATCGCCCACTTCGCTCACGCCCCGGCTCACGAGGTAGGCAAGGTAGCGGTTGAGGTCGCGCCGGTACGAAGTCAGTGTGTTGGCGGCGACGCCTCGTTCGACCGCGAGGTGATCGAGATAGCTCAAGACGACCCTGCTCGGATCGGAATCGGCCCGCGCGGGCATGGGCTCAGAGTCCGGGGCGAGCGGGCCACGGCGAGGCGGCGGACCGCAGCAGTGCCAGGCCGGGGGCATCTGGACCCTCGAGCCCCGCAGCGTGGGCGTGCGCGACGGCCAGGACGCCCGCCACGGCCAACGAGTTGCCCAGGCGTCCGGCGAAGGCATCGGCGACCAGTTCGTCCAGCGGTCGGCGTTCGACGGTGAGCTCGAGTTCTTCGTGCTCGGCGACGAAATCGAGCTCCGAGCGGTGCAGCCCGCGTGCGAGGAAGATCCGCACCGCCTCGTCGCACATGCCCGGTGACGTGAACAGGTCGACCAGCACGTGCCACTCGTCGGCAACGAGTCCCGCCTCTTCGGCGAGCTCCCGCTGGGCGGCGGTCCAGGCCGGCTCGCCCTCGATGTCGAGCAGCCCCGCCGGCAACTCGACCAGCCGCTGCCCGAGCGGGTGCCGGTACTGCGTCACGGTCACCACGCGGTCCTCGTCATCGAGCGCGACGACGGCCACCGCTCCGGGGTGCTCGACGACGTCACGCTCCGTCAGCGATCCATCGCTCATCCGGACCGTGTCCACCCGCACCGCGATGACCCGGCCGGAGTAGACCGGGCGGGATTCGGTCACTTGGTATGCCTGTTCCGATGTCACCGTCGTTCCCGCGCTCAGGCGGCGTTCGGGCCGGTCAGCTGGGCACCGGCCACCACCCCGTCGGCCGAGGACGGCGGGGCGGTGACCTCGGACTCGTCGATCTGCACCGGCAGTCGCTCGGCCGCGTTGTACTCGAGGGCCGCCGCGATCAGCGCCTTGAACAGCGGGTGCGAGCGGGTCGGACGCGACTTGAGCTCGGGGTGGGCCTGGGTCGCGACGTAGAACGGGTGCACCTCGCTGGGCAACTCCACGAACTCGACGAGGTTGCCGTCCGGCGAGGTTCCAGAGATCACCAGACCTGCGGCCTCCAGCCGGTCGCGGTAGGAGTTGTTCACCTCGTACCGATGGCGGTGCCGCTCGGAGACCGAGGTCGATTCGTACGCCCGGGCCACGACAGAGCCCGGCCTCAGCGCAGCCGGGTACGCCCCAAGACGCATCGTGCCACCCAGGTCGCCCTCGCCGGTGACGTACTCGACCTGTTCGGCCATGGTGGCGATCACCGGCGCCGGCGTCTGCGGGTCGAACTCGGAGGAGCTCGCCCCCTCGATCCCGGCCATGTGCCGCGCGGCCTCGATCACCATGCACTGCAGGCCGAGACACAGGCCCAGGGTCGGGATGCCCCGCTCACGGGTATGCCTGAGCGCGCCGATCTTGCCTTCGATCCCGCGGATGCCGAAGCCTCCGGGGATGACGACACCGTCGACTCCGGCCAGCGCGCGATCGGCGCCCTCGGCGCTCTCGCAGTCGTCCGACGGCACCCACTTGATCTTGACTCGAGAACGGTGCGCGAACGCGCCGGCACGCAGCGCCTCGGATACCGAGAGATACGCATCGGGCAGGTCGATGTATTTGCCGACGAGCGCGACGGTGACCTCGGACTTCGGGTTGTGCACCCGGTCGAGCAGGTCACCCCACACCGTCCAGTCCACGTCGCGGAACGGCAGACCGAGGCGACGTACGACGTAGGCGTCGAGGCCTTCACTGTGCAGGACCTTCGGGATGTCGTAGATGCTCGGCGCGTCGGGGCAGGCGACGACGGCGTCGGAGTCGACGTCGCACATGAGCGAGATCTTGCGCTTCAGGCCCTCGGGCAGATCGCGGTCGCTGCGGCAGACCAGCGCGTCGGGCGTGATGCCGATGCTGCGCAGCGCGGCGACCGAGTGCTGCGTCGGCTTGGTCTTCAGTTCGCCGGACGGCGCGAGGTACGGGATGAGCGAGACATGCAGGAAGAAGCAGTTGTCACGACCGACGTCGTGGCGCACCTGGCGGGCGGCCTCGAGGAACGGGAGCGATTCGATGTCGCCCACCGTGCCACCGATCTCGGTGATCACGACGTGGGGGGTGAGACCGTCGGGTCCCGGCTGCGCCATCGAGCGGATCCGCGCCTTGATCTCATTGGTGATGTGCGGGATGACCTGAACGGTGTCCCCGAGATATTCGCCCCGGCGTTCCTTCGCGATCACCGAGGAGTAGATCTGCCCGGTCGTCACGTTCGCCGAGGCGACGAGGTCGGTGTCGAGGAAGCGCTCGTAGTGACCGATGTCGAGGTCGGTCTCGGCGCCGTCCTCGGTGACGAAGACCTCGCCGTGCTGGAACGGGTTCATCGTTCCGGGGTCGACGTTGAGGTACGGGTCCAACTTCTGCATGGTGACCCGGAGCCCGCGCGATTTGAGCAAAGCACCGAGGCTCGACGCCGTCAGGCCCTTACCCAGCGAGGAGGCGACGCCTCCGGTGACGAACAGGTGCTTGGTCTCGGGGGGCGTGTTCTGCACGGAAATTCACGCTAACACGCCCGACCGGCCATCCGGGAATCGTCCCGCTCCGGGCGTGGCGTCGCCTGGTCGACCCCCTGCGTCGACCAGGGCGGCTTGCGCGGCAGGATGCGATGGCTCGGCATGCGACTACGCCGAGGCTTCATATCGTCGAACCGCGAGCGGCGTTCAGCTCGCGGTCGGGAACAGCGCATCCGCGCCCTGCGCCGTCCCGTAGTGACCGATCTGCGAGTTCAGGGCGCCTTCGACGGTGAGAACGACCGACGCCGGTCCGAACGCGGTGTCGGCGTCATCCACGGTCGACACCGACGAGTGCGCACCGCCGCCGCGCACCAGCGCGACGACGCCGCCCTCCGTCGCCGAACCTGCGTCGCCCGCGACGATCACGTGCGCACCGTTGGTCTGCAGCGCCGTAGCCAGGTCCAGCCCGGCACGTCCGGCGTACGAATCCTTGCCCTGCGTACCGGTCGCCACCAGGACCACCGTGGTCGAGGGCTCGATCGCCTTCGGATCAGAGGTGATCATGTGCAACCCGGCGAAGCCGGTCAGGACTGTCTGCAGATCGGTCTGTTGACCCTTGCCGAGCAACACGTAGGCCAGCAGATAGGCACCGAGGATGCGCGCATCGTCGGTGCCCTGCGGATACGTGGCGCCGGCAGGCAGGACGCCTCCGGTGAGGAACGCGTTCAGCCCGTTTGCTGCGGATTGATCGACGTAGTCGCTCGCCAGTTGCAGCCGACCGGTCAGGCTTGCACCCGCCGCGCTCAGTGCGGCGGCGACCGAGTCCTGCAGGCCGCTGGACGCGCCCGGAAGCGCGACCATCAACACCTTCTGGTCCTTCAACCGACCGGCGACGAGCGCGGATCCGAAGGTCGAGGCGAACTGGCCGGCATTGTCGACCTGCGTCTGCAACGACTGGACCTGACCGGACAGGTCGCCGCGGTCGCTCTTGAGCGACTTCACCTGGTTACGCAGATCGGTGGTGACCGGGCCGTTCAGGGCAGTCGTGCCCACCACGATGCCAAGGGCCAGGGCGAGGAAGACCGCGACGATCGAGACGATGTGGTAGCGGAAAGAGATCACGAGAAAAGGTCCTTGACCCGATCGACGGCGTCGTCCCACCAAGTGGCGACGTTGTGGATGAAACTGTGGCTGGTGTCGGACACCGCGACTGCGGCGATGATCGCGACGACCGCAGCGACCACAAGCAGCGCCAAGGCCGCACCTGAGATCCGGTTACGGTACAGCCGCCTGACACCGTCGGCGTCGACGAGTTTGCTGCCGATCTTCAGCCGGGTGAGGAAGCTGGACGCCATCCCGCTGCGCCCCTTGTCGAGGAACTCGTGCAGTGTGGCCGGCGTCCCCACGGTGACGATCAGGTCGGCGCCGTTGTGGTCGGCCAGTAGCAGCGCGATGTCCTCGCTGGTACTGGTGGTTCGGAACGGCACGGCATCGATGCCGAGGTCCTGTACGCGCGGCAGCCCTGGAGCGCGGCCGTCGGGGTACGCGTGCACGACCACCTCAGCACCGCTGGTCAACGCATCGTCCGAGACGGCGTCCATGTCGCCGACGATCAGGTGGGGGCGGTACCCGGCCTCGAGCAGCGCGTCGGCGCCGCCGTCGATGCCGATCAGCACCGGGTGGTACTCGCGGATGTAGTGCTTGAGCGCCTTGAGATCCGCGGCGTACTCGTAGCCGCGGACCACGATCAGCGCGTGCTTGCCGGTCAGGTTGGTGCGGATCGCCGGCAGCCCGGCGCCGTCGAGCAGCAGGTCGCGTTCACGCGCCATGTGCTCGGAGGTGTTGCGGGCGAACGCCTCGAGCTGGGCGCTGAGCCCGGCGTTCGCACCGACCATGAGCGAGGCGATCGTGCCGGCGTCCTGCACGACGCCGTGCGCCACCGGCGCCTCACCGATGAAGACCGTGTCGTCATAGATCCGGATCTTCGTGCCTTCCTTGACGGCGCCGAAGATCTCCGCCCCGACAGCGTCGAGGAGCAGGATGCCGTTCTGTACGAGCAGTTCGGGACCGAGGTTGGGGTAGCGACCCGAGATGCTCGGCTGGGCGTTGATCACCGCCACGGGTCGGGCGGCGACGAGGGCCTCGGCGGTGACGCGGTCGAGGTCGACGTGGTCGATGACCGCGATGTCCCCTGGGTTGAGGCGCCCGGCCAAACGAGAGGTCCGGCGGTCCAGCCGGGCGACTCCACTCGCTCCGGGGAACACACCTCCGCGACGTCGCATGGTGGCTATTCTCATGCGGCCCACTCTGCCATCGGCGAGTAAGGCGCCTACCCTGCGACTCGCGGCTAGGCCTGTTTTTTCACACCTTTAACAGGTTTGTGAGCCGTACGCCTGCTCGGATGCCCGTCATCGGCGAATTCCCGGCGGGCGTTCTCCGCGTCGGCCAGCAGCTCGGCCGCGTGCTCGAGCGCGGTCATCGAGTCCGAGCCGGCGAGCATCCTGGCCAGCTCCGTAACCCGGTCCTCTCCCTCGACCATGCGTACATCGCTGGTCGTGACGACCGCGCCCGCGGCCGCGGGACGGTCCACGACGATCTGCTGGTCTGCGAAGGCCGCGACCTGCGCCAGATGTGTGACGACGAGGACCTGACATTCCCGGGCCAGACGTGCCAGCCGGCGGCCTACCTCGATGGCCGCGCGTCCTCCGACGCCAGCGTCGACCTCGTCGAACACCATGGTCGGGACGGGGTCGGCGTGGGCCAGGGACAGCTCGAGGGCAAGCATCACGCGCGACAGCTCACCGCCGGAGGCCGAGCGCGCCAAGGGCAGCAGCGGTGAGGCCGGGTGCGCGCGGAAGAGGAACTCGACGGCGTCGATGCCCTCGGGCCCGGCTCCCGTCGGCTCGCCGTCGATCTCCAGGACGGCGGCTGCGCCCGCTGTCGGTCGCGGCTGAACCGACACCTGGACCACGGCGTTCGGCATCGCCAGACCCGCCAACTCGGCGGTGACCTCCGCGCCGAGTCGCGCCGCGGCTTCCCGTCGCGCTGCGGTGAGGTCCGTGGCGCGTGCGGCGGTCTCGTCACGGGCCCGGTCACGTTCGCCGACGAGGGCAGCGATGGCCTCGTCGGACACGTCCAGGTCAGCCAGGCGGGCCGCCGCGTCCTTGCGCCATTGCAGCACCGTGGACAGGTCGGGCTCCAGCCCGGAGCCGTACCGGCGCACCAAGCCGATCAGTTCGGCGCGCCGCGCCTCGACCGTGGCGAGTCGGTCGGGATCGGCATCCAGTCCGTCGCGGTACGCCCGCAGTTCGGCGCCGAGGTCCTGGGCCGTCGAGGCCACATCAGCCAACCGGGATGCGAGTTCGTCCAACTGCGGATCGGCTCCGGACTGCTGCGCCAGCACGCGTGCTGCCGCGCCGAGCAGAGCGAGCGCATCGGACTGCTCGTCCAGTGGGGCCTCGGCGTTGCCGAGGAGCAGGTCGTGGGCGGTCCCGGCCGCCGTACGCAACCCGTCAGCGTGGCCCAGCCGAGCTGCCAGGGCGGCGAGCTCGGCGTCCTCCCCCACCTCGGCCGCCACGGCGTCGATCTCGGCGATGCCGTGTGCCAGCAAGTCCGCTTCGCGACGCAGTTCAGCCATCCGGCTGGTGCGGTCGAGGAGTGTGGCCTGCGCCTGCCGCCATCGGCGGTACGCCGACGCATAGGGCTCGATGTCGATGCCGGCGTAGCGATCGAGCGCCGCCCGCTGCTGCGCCGGCCGAGTCAGCCGCTGTTGGTCGGACTGGCCGTGCACGGCAAGCAGTTGCTCGGCGAACTCGGCGAGCAGGCCGACGGGCGCACTTGCCCCGCCGACGGCTGCTCGGGACCGACCGTTGGCGCCGACCACGCGGCGCAGCACCAACCCGGTGCCGTCGTCCAGGTCTCCGCCGGCGGCGACGACACGTGCGGCGATCGCCGAGTCGCTCTCGACTTCGAGCAACCCGTCTACGCTCGCCTGCTCCGAGCCGGTGCGGACGCGCGCAGAGTCGGCGCGACCACCGAACAACAGCAACAGCCCGGTGACCACCATCGTCTTACCGGCTCCGGTCTCGCCGCTGACGGCCGTTAGCCCGGGGCCGAGGCGCAGGACCGCATCGTCGATGACGCCGAGGCCGCGGATTCGGATCTCCTCGATCACGGTCAGTCCTGGTCGACGTGCCGTGGCGGGGTGGCCTCGCGGAAGCTCTTCACCGGCAGCTGGAACTTGCTGACCAGCCGGTCGGCGAAGCTCCAGCCGTCGCCCATGCGCACGATGCGCACCGGTACCCGGCTGCTGGTCACGCGCACCTGACCACCCGCCGGAACAGCCACCGATCGACGCCCATCGCAGCTGAGGACGGCTTGGTACTCACTGCTGACCACATCGATCGAGACGGTCGAGGTTGGTGCCACGATGAACGGACGCGAGAACAGCGCGTGTGCGGCGTTCGGGACGACGAGTAATGCCTCGACGTTCGGCCAGATGATCGGTCCACCCGCGGAGAATGCGTACGCCGTCGAACCCGTCGGCGTCGAGCAGAGGACCCCGTCACATCCGAAACGCAACAACGGCCTGTCGTCCACCGCGACCGCCACTTCAAGCATGCGTTCACGGTTCGTCCGCTCCAACGAGATTTCGTTGAGCGCCCACGCCTGGGCGAGGACCGTGTCCCTGAGACGTACTTCGGCCTCCACGGTGACCCGTTCCTCGACGGAGTAGGCCCGGTTCACGATCGCCTCCACCGTCGCGGTGAGCGCGTGGGGTTCGGCCTCGGCGAGAAAGCCGACGTGACCCAGGTTGACGCCAAGCAGCGGCGCGGCGGCCGAGCGGGCCAATTCCGCCGCGCGCAAGAAGGTGCCGTCACCGCCGAGAACCAACACCAGCTCGACGCCCTCGGCCGCGCCATCCGAACTCACCCGCCGCGCCTTCGGCACGTCGATCACAGCGCCCTCGTCAGCGAGCACCCGCACCTCGAAGCCGGCATCAGCGAGCCGGCGCGCGCAGTGGCCGGCCATCTCCACGATCTGCGCGCGCCCGATGTGCACGACCAGCAGGACCGACCTCATGACACCCCCCTCGGATCCGACGTCGCGACCAACTGCGCGACCTCGGACGGGCTCAGGGCCCGGTCGGGGTCGCGCCGCAGCAAGAGGAAGAATTCCACGTTGCCCGACGGCCCGGGTAGCGGACTGGCCACCACGCCGGCCGTGTCCCATCCGAGCTCGGCGGCGGCCACTGAGATGTCCGCAACCACCTCGCCGCGCAGCGCCGGATCGCGGACCACGCCGCCGGAACCGAGGCGATCCCTGCCGACCTCGAACTGCGGCTTGACCATCGGGAGCAGATCGCCGTCGGCTCGAGTGCATGCCGTCAGGGCGGGCAGAACCAGCTTCAGCGAGATGAAAGACAGGTCCGCGACAGTGAGGTCGACCTGGCCACCGATCAGCTCTGGGGTCAGGGTCCGGACGTTGGTGCGGTCGTGCACATGGACGCGCGGATCGTTCTGCAGGCCCCAGACCAGCTGGCCGTATCCGACGTCGACGGCCTCGATCTCGCAGGCACCGGCCCGGAGCAGGACGTCGGTGAATCCTCCCGTCGAGGCGCCGGCGTCAAGGCAGCGACGGCCTTCGACAGCGACGTGAGGGAAGGCGCGGAGCGCGCCGACCAATTTGTGCGCGCCGCGCGAGGCATATGCCGGGTCGTCCACGTTTGAAGTGACACGGATCGAGGTTGTTCCGGCGACCCCGCTGGCAGCCTTGCGAGCGATGACGCCGCCGACCTCGACCCGTCCGGCACCGATCAAGTGGACCGCGTGCTCGCGTGAGCGAGCCAGCCCGCGACGGACCAATTCGGCGTCCAGTCGCTGAACGCGTGCGGCGGCCATCGTTGAGGTAGATCCGTCCTGAACTTGCCCGAGCGAGGTCAGCGACCGTCGATCTCGGCGAGCGCGGCCTGCAGCTCTGTATGTACGGACTGGTAGACATCGGCGTGCTCGGCCACCGGCAACTCGTCCAGGTCTGCGAGCCGCGCGGTGAAGCGCGGCGGGACGACGGGGCTCCCAGTGGTCACGGGCGTGGGCGTCGCGGAATCTGCCTGCTCGCTCACGTAACTGCTCCTTCGTCTGCGCCCACCGATGCGCTGTTGCGATCACCGCGCCACCCAGCCTACCGAGCAGGGCCGACCGCGACCGGTGGATCAGGTGAGCTGGAGCCGCGTCAGCTCCTCGGTCGCGATTGGGTCGCTCCCCTGTACCGAGACCTCGGATCCGGCATCGCGCACGCTCCACGCGGCCACCGCGAGAGCCCGCAGGGAGTCGAGTCCGTCGGCGGACTCGGTCGGCCCCGGCTCGGGCGCGAGCTCGAGCCGCCCTTGCCCGCGTCGCAACGACCATGCACCGCATCTCCAGCCGTTGGTCGTACTGATCACGGCGGGATGCGCGTGTAGCAGGCCGCCGGCATCGCGACTCAGGTAGGTCGGACGCAATTGCGGCGCCGCGGCGAGCAGGTCGCGCGGCGTCGTCACGCCCGACAGGGTGAGCAGGCTCGCACATCCGACTCGGTTCGCACCCTCGATGTCGGTGTCGAGGCGATCGCCGACCACTAGTGGACGTTCGGCCCCGGTTCTCAAGATCGTCTCCCGGTGCATGGTCGGATCCGGCTTGCCGGTGATCACCGGCGTCGCACCGGTCGCGTGGCGCAGTGCCGCCACGAGCGAGCCGTTGCCGGGGAGCGGTCCCCGCGGCGAAGGCACGGTCGGGTCCGCGTTGGTCGCGACCCAGGGTCGTCCGCGGCCGATGACCACCGCGCCCTCGGCGAGCAGGTGCCAATCCAGATCGGGCGAGTAGCCCTGGATGACGGCCGCAACGTCCGGTTCCGCGGTGGCGACCGGAGTTAGGCCCAGCTCCTCCAATGCCTCGTACAACCCGGTCGTCCCCACCACGAGCACCTTCGCGCCGACTGGCAACCGCTCCGCGAGGTACCGCGCCCCCGCCTGAGCGGAGGTGATCACTTCGGCCGCTTCGGCAGCGATCCCGAGCTCGGAGAGGTGGCCGGCGACCACAGCCGGTGGCCGGGCAGCGTTGTTGGTGACGAAAGCCAGGTGCATCCCCGTAGCGCGCGCCTCGCCCAGTGCTTCGGGCACGCCGGGAACGGCGTGCGCCCCGACATAGACGACGCCGTCCAGGTCCAGCAGGGCGACATCGTAGACATCGCTCAGCGGTACCTCGCTGGCCTGCATCGGCGCGAGCGGGACGTAATCGCAGTGGCGCACGCGAGCCATGTTCGCATGGCACCTGCGTGTGAATCGGCGGCGGGGTCATCGTCGTCGCCGGGCCACCTTGGCCACCTCGGCCCTGCCGACCTCGACCTCGTACCGGCGCCGGACGCCGCCGGCCCCGCGCCAGAGGCGGCGCCGAATGCTGCCGTGCAACTCGACCTGGCTCCCGGGCTCGGCCCGTTCCAGGATGCCGCGGACACGCGCCGCGCTGGTACGGCACTCGAGCGTGTCGACCTTGACGGTGGCGGGACCGGCGAGATCGACCACGACACGGAACGAACAGACCTCATCACCGCTCGGCAGTTCGAGCAGCTGCGGCGCGGCGGCCAGCCTGCCACCTAAGAACACGTAGTTGTCACAGTTGTTCGGCGCCCTGGCGCCTTCTCGCGGTGAAGCCATACGCCGGATCCTGCAACCAGGCCCGGTCAGCTCGCGGCCGAACCCGTACGACTGTGGACAAACAGGCCGGTGTGCAGAACTCGCGCGAAGTGTCGTACTGCCGGACTAGAGGAGTGCAGCCGCGCGGTCCGCGGCGTCGGTCTGGTGGTCGTGGTCCTGTGTGGCGGCGTGAGCGAACCAGGTCGCAGCTTGGTCGCGCTGGCCGGTGTGCTCGAGGGTGTCGGCGTAGACGTACCACAGTCGATGGGCGCCGGGTGTGGGCTTGTGGGGATCGAGGCCGCCACGGGCCAGGACAGCGAGGGCGGCCTCGTCCTGGCCCATGTCACGGCGGGCGCCCGCGACGACGATGAGAAGCTCGGTGCGAGTCTCGGGATCGAGTTTGCCGACGGTTGGATCAGTCAGAGCCTTGACGGCGTTCTGGGGGCGGCCGAGTGCGCGTTCGATGTCGGCCAAGAGCGGCAGGTTGCGGGGATCGCCGCTGATCCGGCGGTGGGTGCGAAGCTCGGTGAGGGCCTCGGCCCACTCGCCGGCGTGGTAGGCCGCGATGCCGACGGCCTCACGGGTGGCGGCGATCCGCGAGGCGCGAGCGCGGGCGGCCCGGGCGTGCTCGAGGGCCTGTCCGGGGTGTGTATCGAGGAGCTCGCCGGCCATGATGAGGTGTCCGGCCACAGCTTCGGCATTGGGCTTGGTCAGGGAACGCAGTTCGGCGCGCACGGAACGGTCTAGGCGGGACAGGTCGACGTGGCTGGGCAGGGCCGGTTCCGGAGCGCGATGCTCCCCCCCGCGTGCTCGGCTGGCACGGACCTCGGCCGCACTACCGCGGTGGTCATCACGGCGGGTGCTAGCGCGATTCTGCGCAGTGCCACGGCCAACGTCAGCGCCGCGGCCGCTACTGCCGCGTGAACTACTACCGCTGCGTGAACTACTGCTGCGCTGATCATCGCGACGACCGGCGCCACGGCCCTCGCCCGTCCCGGCGGAACGACCCACACCAGCACCGCGGTTCTGGCCGGTACCGTTCGTCCTTCCGGCGCCCGACCCGCGACCCTGCCCGGCGGCGCCGGCACGGCCGGCACCCGACCCACGCCCCGCGCCGGCGGCACCGTTGCGTCCCGTGCCGCTCGCGCGGCCACTGCTGCCCTGGCGGTTGTGCTGGCTGGGGGCCATGGTCGATCACATCCCGAAAACGAACCGCTGTACGTGGGTTGGTGGTGGAAATGGGCGAGGGTCGTTCGGTGTGTCCGAACGACCCTCGCGCGTGAAGTTGTGTCCGGCGACGTCCTACTCTCCCACGCAGTGGCCCGCGCAGTACCATCGGCGCTGAGAGG